>PDWI01002059.1_pt1 | contig 30938 bp, 28 predicted proteins | sample 1430891 | NCBI WGS metagenome assembly PDWI01 (sample SAMN01162508, study PRJNA174530) | Oral metagenome, whole genome shotgun sequencing project. | biome: Marine environment; feature: Marine mammal; material: Swab sample of the gingival sulcus; isolation source: swab sample of gingival sulcus... | reverse complement strand
TGTTGGGAAGTTTCTCAATTGGTGGTTAGTACCTTTATATACTTATGTGCTACCTCGCCAATCTGATTATGGAATAGTAACCAATCTTTTTGCTTGGACGGCTCTTATGCTTGTTGTCCTTACCTATGGAATGGAAACAGGCTATTTCCGATTTGCCAATAAAAACAGAGAAAATGCTGACAAAGTATATGGAAACAGTTTAATTTCCGTTGGCTTTACTTCGTTGCTCTTTTCTGCTTTGGTGGTTATTTTTCATCAGCCGATAGCCAACTTTTTAGGTTATTCCAATCATAGCGAATTTATTTGGCTTTTGGGTTTAATTGTGGCTACCGATGCCTTTGCCTCTATTCCGTTTGCCTATTTACGATTTTCTAATCGTCCTATTGCTTTTGCTGGATTAAAACTTCTTTACATTGGGCTAAACATTGGATTAAACCTGTTTTTCCTTTTGCTTTGTCCTTACTTAAATGCCCAACACCCAGAACTTATCGCTTGGTTTTACAATCCAAACTATGGAGTTGGTTATATTTTTGTATCCAATTTTATAGCAACAATGCTTCAAACGTTGGTGCTTTTACCATATCTGTTTAAGGCAAAATTTGAATTTGATAAGAAACTATTAAAAAAACTATTACGTTACTCTTACCCACTTCTTTTTTTGGGTATAGCAGGAATTGCCAATCAAACATTGGATAAAATGATATTTCCATTTCTTATGGAAGGAATAAAAGGAAAAACAGACTTAGGAATATATGGTGCAGTAGGTAAAATTGCAATGATAATAATGATGTTTACACAGGCATTTCGGTACGCTTACGAACCGTTTGTTTTTGCTCAAACAAAAGACAAAAATAGCAAAGAAAGTTACGCTCTTGCGACCAAATATTACGTTATTTTTGCTTTAATGATTTACTTGGGAATGGTTCTGTTTTTGGATATTATAAAGTATATTATCGACGAACCTTATTGGATAGGACTATCCATTGTTCCTATTATTCTTTTTTCATATATCTTTCAAGGAGTCTTTTTCAACCTTTCTATTTGGTACAAACTGACCGATAAAAATCATTATGGTGCGTGGTTTTCATTTGTTGGAACGATAATTATCCTTGTGGGAAATGTCCTTTTTGTGCCAACGTATAGTTATTGGGCATCTGTTTGGTCTATTTTTGTAGGATTTTTAGTAATTACGCTTCTCTCGTATGCTTTTGGTCAGAAATATTTCCCTATCAAATACGACTTAAAGTCAATGCTCTTTTATACGGTTCTGATGCTCGTTTTGTATGGTTTAAGTTTCTTTATTCACACCGATTACACCATTTTAGATTTTGCCCTAAAAGGCATACTATTTATTATCTACGTTATCGTTGTGGTAAAAAAAGATTTCCCTCTAAACCAAATTCCTGTTTTGAATCGATTTTTATAAAGAATTTCATAATAGTTTCGTAGTTTGCAGTATTCTATATTCAAAAAGTGATATCTTTTGAGTTGTGTTTTATACGAATAATTCTATTTTCATATTTTGTTAATTCCACCTCTAAAACATCTCCTTTTATTATATCAAAATAAGCATTAAAAGATACTGGATAAGAATCTAAATAATCATTTTTTTTGAAATATATCCTATATTTTCGAAACTTAATTCCTCTTTTAGAATAGATATGTTCTATTAAATCAGATTGTGTTTTTCTTAAAACAGTTAATTCTGTTTTAATTTTAACTTTGTGTTTAATATCCTTATAAATTATTTGTAATAAACTTATCAATCTGACAGAATATAAAGCTAACAATAAGAACATCATAACATCAAAAGCCACAATAATCCAATAGATTTTCTTTAAGCAAATATTCAACAAAAAACACGCGATAACCAATAATACAATAATATTGATTATCAGATTACCTGCATCTTTACGATAACCTTTCCATAGTATTCTAAAATCCTCTTTTGTTATTTTTCTTTCAATGCTTTTCACGTAGTGTCTCTATTTTCTTCCAAAATCAGCAGGAATTTCTCCTAAATTTTTGGTGTCCCATTTTAAGATTTCGTTGGAATATTGGTTTTCTTTAAGCCATTTTTCAGCCCTTTGTATCACTTCAAAAAGGTAATTGTTTTTTTCTGTTCGTTGAACTTTCGTTCGGCACTTTTTCGCTTTTACCCAACTAATTGCAATTTTGCTATCGCTGTAAATGGGTATTGCTTTTTCGTAATTTTGCACCAATGCCAAAGCGTGAACAATCGCCAAAAATTCGCCAATATTATTCGTTCCGTTTTCAAAAACACCAACTCTAAAAAGTTCCAATCCGGTCATTAAATCAACACCACGATACTCCATTTTGCCGGGGTTTCCACTACACGCAGCATCTACAACGATACTCTCTTTTATAATATTGGCATCTTTGGGCAATTCTGTGGGTATGTTTTTTTTCTCTTTTATTTCCGTTCCCACATAATTCTTCCAATCATTAAGAAAAGCCTCTTCAGCCATCTCTTTGGTTGGAAAAGATTTGTATTTTGCTCCATTATAGCCCTTCACACTTTGTTCACACTCTTTCCAAGTGGAAAAAACACCTTCCTCATTTCCTTCCCAAACCGTATAATATTTTTTCTTTTTACTCATTTATAACTACAACTCTTTTTATTTTTCAATGTTTTAATGTAATTTTGCATTTTTAGTAAAAAATGGTCTCGTAGTTCAATGGATAGAATCGCAGTTTCCTAAACTGTTGATCTGGGTTCGATTCCCAGCGAGACTACTTTTTATTTCACTATCAATCCGTCTTTCATCTCTATTTTTCTATCGCACTGATTGGCTAATTCTACGTCGTGTGTTACAATGATTTGTGTCAGTTGGAATTTATCTCTAACCTCAAAAAGCAGTTTGTGCAATTCGTCTTTGTTTTGTGTATCCAAACTACCTGATGGTTCATCGGCAAGAATGACAGAAGGACTATTGATTAAAGCACGAGCCACTGCTACACGCTGTTTTTCTCCACCGGACATCTCTGCCGGTTTATGAGATAGTCGCTCGGAAAGATTTAAAAACTGTAATAATTCTTTTGCTTCTTTTTCTGCCTCTTTGTGTGACTTTCCTCCAATCAAAGCAGGCATCATCGCATTTTCAAGTGCAGTAAATTCAGGTAATAATTGATGAAACTGAAAAATAAACCCAATATGCTTGTTTCTGAAATTAGCCAATTGCTTTTGACTTAGTTTTGTGGTATTGATATCACCTATTTCCACCACTCCACTGTCAGCCTTATCCAAAGTTCCAATTATTTGTAATAACGTAGTTTTTCCGGCACCACTTGCTCCTACAATCGAAACAATCTCACCTTTCTGAACATCTAAGTCAATCCCTTTCAGCACCTCTAATGTACCAAAACTCTTTTTTATACCTCTTGTCTTTATCATTTTATTCTTCTATCAAATTTCGTATAATATAAGATGCAATATACAAACCAAACATCGCGGGTAAGTAGGAAATCGTACCTGTGATTGTCTTTTTATATCGTTCTTCTTGCTGTAACAAAGCTGATTTTATTGGTTTTTCAGATGAGAACACCACTTTGACTCCTTTCTTAATACCAAACTTTGTTAAACGTTTCCGTACCATTCTAGCCAAAGTACAATTATAGGATTTAGAAATATCAGCTATCTGTACCTTTTCAGGATGTAACTTTGCCCCTGCACCCATCGAAGAAATAATTTGAATTCGATTTTCCACACAGATTTTAATCAAATGAACTTTCGGAGAAAGCGTATCAATAGCATCAACCACAAAGTCATACTTTTCTGCCAAAACAATTTCTTTGGTATTGGTTTCATCTAATAAGGCAGGAATGGTTTTAAGATTCAAACTAGAATTTATATCTAATAACCTTTCAGCCAATACATCAGTCTTCTTTTTACCAACGGTAGAGTTCAAAGCAATAATTTGACGATTAATATTACTTTGAGAGATGATATCCACATCAACAAGAGTCATATTCCCGACTCCACTTCTACAAAGCATTTCCGCAGTAATGGCTCCTACTCCACCTACACCCACTATCAAAATATTGACATCGTGTAATCTTTTCAAAGCCTCACTCCCAAGCAATAACTCTGTTCTTTCTTTAAAACCCTCCATTTTAGACTACTTTTCTTCTGAGTTCTTTTTACCCAAATTAAAAATAAACAAAGCAATAGAAAGTAATATATACCAAAGAATAATAAACGATATTGAATCTTGTCTTAGCCAAATAATCAAAATAACACTAACCAGTAGAAACAAAAATGGTACTTTATTATCTTTCCAATGAAAGTTCTTGAATTTAAGTGAGAACATCGGAACCTCTGCCACCAACAAATACGAAAAAATAAGTGTCAAAACAATCAGAACAATTGGGTTTTGCACCAACCAACTTGAATAAGAGAGTGCTAAACCACCCCAAAAAAGAGCATTAGCAGGTGTTGGTAAACCGATAAAGGAACTTGTTTGACGCTCATCGATATTAAATTTAGCCAAACGCAACGCCGAAAAAACAACGATAGCAAAACCAACAAAACGATATGATGCCGTAGGGTTTGCCTCTGAGAGCATCGCAAAAACAATAGAAGCGGGTACTAACCCAAAACTAACAACATCTGCCAACGAATCCAACTCTTTTCCCATATCAGAATAAGCGTGTATCAAACGAGCAACAAATCCATCTAAAAAGTCAAATAAAGCAGACAGCAATATAGCCACCATAGCTCCCACATAATTACCTTGAAACCCAAGCCAAACTCCTGCCGCCCCCGAAAAGAGATTAAGACAAGTTATCGCATTAGGTAAATGTTTTATTAAGTTCATATCTATTATAATTTTATTTTTTTCTATCCAAACTATTTATCCATATCGTAACAGGACCATCATTCATTAGAGATATTTTCATATCTGCCCCAAACTGTCCTCGTTGTACTTTTCCTGAAATTTTCTTCTCAACGACCTCACAAAACCGTTCATACATCGGCTTTGCAAACTCCGGTTTTCCTGCCTCAATATAAGAAGGTCTGTTTCCTTTTCGTGTATTTGCTAAAAGTGTAAACTGACTAACAATCAACAATTCTCCATCAACATCAACCACCGACAAATTCATTTTCCCTTTTTCATCATTAAAAATACGAAGTTGTACCAGTTTTTTTGCCAAATATTCAATATCCTCTTCATCATCACCATTTTCTACACCCACAAAAACGAGCAATCCCTTCTCTATGGCTGAGAAAAGATTTCTTCCAATAGTTACAGAAGCATTTGTTACTCGCTGAATTAATAATTTCATTCAAATATATTATCTTATTTCAAAGACAAAGGTAACTCTTTTAGAAAAGAAACGAAACACAAAACCGAGAAAATTTGTAAAGTTCATAACCTCGAAAGAGGATAAAGGCAGTGGAGATTAACTATTAACTTTTTGGCATTGTTAATTGGCTTTTAAGTAGGAAATTGATAGTGGGAAGTGTAGGAGTGCAATTACAAAATCCAAAGTTATCTTATTATTTGTATCATTAGCAGTTAGCAATTAGTTATTAGCCGTTAACCACTAAAAACTAACAATTAAAACTGAGTATTCTTAAGACTATTGGCAAAGTTTTTTGAGCATTTTTATCATTAATTTAATTTTAAGAATGTATAATTCAATGAAAAAAACTATCTTTGTCCTCCGAATAAACTATCTTTTGATTGTTAATTTAGGAAATGTTAAAACAAGGACTACAACAAAAACTTCAACAGAAGCTTTCACCATCTCAAATTCAAGTGATAAAAATACTTGAAATCCCAACACTTGAGATGGAAGAGCGTATTCGTCAAGAGATAGAAGAAAATCCCGCTTTAGAAGTAGATTTTGAAAAAGAAGAACAACAGTTAGACAATGAAGTTGATAATGAAGAGCGAGAATATAGTTCGGAAGAGGAATTTGACCTTGAAGATTATTTGAATGACGAAGATGATATTCCCGATTATAAATTAAGAGCGAATAACAGGTCAAAAGATGATAAATATGAACACATTCCATTTTCGGTGTCTTCCACATTTCGAGAATTTCTGTTAGAACAAATAGGTTTATTACCAATTAGCGAAAATGAACAGCAATTAGCCGAATATATTGTTGATAATATTGACGAAGAGGGTTATTTAAGAAGAGAAGCAGAAGCCATTGTTGATGATTTGATTTTTCAAGCCAATGTTGAAACGACTGATGAAGAGGTTAAAAAGCTAATTGAAGTTATTCAAGAATTAGAACCGGCAGGAGTTGGAGCAAGAGATTTACAAGAATGCCTCTATCTTCAATTGAAAAGAAAAGAAAAATCAAAAGAAGTAGAATTAGCAATAAAAGTTCTTGAAAACTATTTTGAAGAATTCTCTCGTAAACATTATGACACTATTATGAGAGGAATGAAAATTGATGAAGAGGAGTTAAAATCTGTGATAAATGAAATTGTAAAACTTAATCCAAAACCGGGAAGTAGTTGGGGTGGTACAAAATTAGAAGATACATTATCTACGATTATACCCGATTTTATAGTGGAAAATGACAATGGGGATTTAACCGTTTCCTTAAATAGTGCGAATGTCCCCTATCTTCGCATCAATAATTCCTACAACAATATGTTGGAAGATTATTCAAGAAATAAGAATAATCAAAGCAAAGAGATGAAGAATGCTGTAACATTTGTTAAGCAAAAAATTGATAACGCACGTTGGTTTATAGATGCTATCAAACAGAGGCAAAGAACCCTTCTCTCTACGATGAGTGCCATCGTCAATTTCCAACGGGAGTTTTTCTTAGAAGGAGATGAAACTTATCTCAAACCAATGGTACTAAAAGATATTGCCGAGATTACGGGTTATGACATTTCAACGATTTCAAGAGTTAGTAACAGCAAATATGTTCAAACTGCTTTTGGAGTTTTTCAAATAAAATACTTCTTTTCAGAGTCTTTGGTAAAACAGTCGGGAGAAGAAATCTCTACCCACGAGATAAAAAGGATTATGTTAGAATGTATTGAGGAAGAGGATAAACAAAATCCGATGAATGATGATAAATTGGTGAAAAAATTAAAAGAAAAAGGCTATAAAATAGCAAGACGAACAGTTGCTAAATACCGAGAACAGCTTAATATACCGGTCGCCAGACTTCGAAAAGCAATATAAACGATTATACAGAATGAAAACTTTTTTTATAATAATAACTCACATTTTTCATCCTATGTTGATGTCAGTTATTAGTATTATTCTACTGCTTCGTTTACCAATTTTTAGTTATAGTTCAACAAGTTATCATTTAGAAGCAATAATTGGTACACTAATTCTTACCGTTATTATTCCTATAGCCTCTATCCTTTTTTTAAGAAAGAAAGGAAAAATAAACGACTGGTTTATTTCCAACAAAGAAGAGAGAAGAGTTCCTTATATCATATCCATTATAGCTTATACCTCTTGGATTGTATTTTTATATCAAAAGCTAAACTTCCCTATTGAGTTTGCATTAATAGGTACAGGGTCTGTTTTATCAATTTTAGGATTGATGATAATTAATTACAGATGGAAAATTAGTGCACATTCAGCAGGTGTTGGAGGGCTGTTAGGAGGAATTCTATCAATATCATATATTACTTTAATAAATCCTGTATGGTTAATTATTATAATAACTATCATTTCAGGATTAGTGGTTATTTCACGTATTGTATTAAAAGCCCATACACCTTCACAAGTAACCGGAGGATTTATTTGGGGATTTGTATGTTTTACATTACCTCTCTTTTTTTTAGAGATATTTAATAACTGGTTACAAACTCAACCTGTATTTGATTAAAAGAATAATTAAGACTTAATTTATAAACAAAAATATTTTATACAAAAATGAAAATTCACAATCTATCAGACCAAAATTCAATTTTGCATCACTATATCAGAGAGATGCGTTCAGTTACTATCCAAAAAGATTCAATGCGTTTTCGACAAAATATGATTCGTCTTGGAGAAATAATGGCTTACGAAATAAGTAAAACATTGAACTACAAAAATAAGGAAGTAAAAACACCACTTGGTACAGCCAATACCAAAGCTATTAATGATAAAATTGTAGTTTCAACGATTTTACGAGCTGGACTTCCTTTTAATCAAGGTTTTATAAACTACTTTGACACAGCAGGTAATGCTTTTGTTTCAGCTTATCGTAAATACAAAGATGCTTTGAAATTTGATATTCACGTTGAATACATTGCAACTCCCGATTTAACAGGAAAAACGTTAATTATCACTGACCCGATGTTAGCAACAGGTAGTTCTATGGAGTTGGCTTACGGAGCATTACTCACCAAAGGAAAACCGAAAAGAGTTATTTTAGCATCTATCATTGCAAGTCAAGAGGCACTTGATTATCTCAACGAAAAATTAGATGATAAAATAGACCTTTGGGTAGCAACTGTTGACCCTAAACTTAATGACCATTCTTATATTGTTCCCGGATTAGGAGATGCAGGCGACCTTGCTTTTGGTCCTAAATTATAAAAGATAAAGTTTCTTGAAAAGAATTAAACACACAAAAGAAATTCTTTTGTGTGTTATTGTTTATATATCTTTACAAAATATTTTCTAAACAAAGATATTCTCCAAAAAATATGAAACAACTCATTTATTTTAATAGAAATACGATAATATTACTACTTCCATTATTATTGAATGCTTGTTCTATTTTTAATAAACCCAAAAAGCAACAAAAAACACCTCAACTGATTGAGGTCTATTATGCTGATAAAAAAGGGAATAGATTTACAGAACAATATCCACCTCACAATCCGATGTATTTAATTATTCTATCAAAAAATGCTATTGGTAAAGAAGTTACCGTAAACATAAAACACGATACAACAGAAGAATTCATCTATAATAACACTTACCTAAAAAATAATACAATGCGTTTCAAACTACGCAAAAACAAAGAAAAACATAAATTCTACATCTATAATCCCAAAAGCAAATACCATAAATATTTAAAAGAAAAAGCTACAAACCCTAATAAGAAAAAAACTTATTATTGGATAACGACTTATTATTTACGGATAATTGACTATTTCAATTTATAAAAATAGAACAAAATAGCCTCTCTCTTGTTTTTAATTAAAAAGGATAAAAATAAACACAAACACAATGCAACAATCACAATTTAACAAAAACGTTTTTTTTAATGAAGACAAACCCAATATCACACTAATCTTAGAATCTGATGCTTCTAAAGAAATTAGAATAGCAATGAAAAAAGGACAACTAATGAAAGAACACAAAACTTCTTTTCCTATTGTCGTACATCTAATTTCAGGCGAAATTATTTTTGAAGTGGAAGGAAATAAACACGAACTAACAGAAGGAGCAATTCTTTCACTGAAAAAGAATATTCCACATAGTCTTTTGGCACAAAAAGATAGTATCATACGGCTATCTTTATCCAAACAAGATACCTTATTTAGAGTAAAAAACGTACTAAAAAACACAAAAAAATGAAAGATAAAAAAGAGTTACTAAAACTAATTATGACAGCCTTGGCAAAAGGTGACAAAGAAACAGCTGATAAATTTATCCAAATATTTATGGATTATGTGCCTGAAATTACAGCCGAGGAGGTTACAGAAGTAGCCCAAAAGTTAGATGAAGAAGGAGTATTCAAAGATGTCAGTCACCATATGAGCATTGAACAGAATGTATTTGCAATAATTGACACTAAAATGGTAGCACCAGATTTAGATTCTTTTCCCGAAGGACATCCGGTTCATACTTTTTTGAAAGAAAACAAAATTATTAAACAATTATGTGAACGAGCAGCAGAACTATTAAAAGACAAGAATAGCTTCGAATCACTTTACACGGATTGGGTACTTTTATCCAAACAGTTTTTACTTTTAAACACTCACTATCTACGCAAAGAGAACCAACTATTTCCTTTCTTGGAAAAAAGAGGATTTAGTCACCCAAGTACAATAATGTGGAGTATTCATGATGTTATTCGTGGGGTAGCCAAAGAGTTTGCCAAAGCAGTAGAAAATAAAGAAAAAGAGGAATCTTACAGTGTTTTAACTGATTTATCACAAGCAGCTTATGAAATGACCATTAAGGAGGAAAAAGTGCTTTTGCCCAAATCATCGAAACTATTAACCCAAAGTGATTGGGTAGAAATTCGACAAGGAGAAGAGGAAATTGGTTGGTGCTATATCGAAAAACCAATTATGTGGAATCCGGAATGGAAACACCCAAGCCAAACAGATTATACTATAAGTTCTACACAAGAAAAAAGTAAAGCAACACCACAAGAATTCAACATTGAAAACAGTCAACGCACAACCGTAGGTGGTATTAACTTAGAAGTTGGCTCTATTACTCCCGAACAGATAAATTTGATTTTCAAGCATCTGCCATTTGATGTAACTTATGTTGATGAGTTTGATGAAGTTCGCTATTATAACAAAGGAGAAGAAAGAGTTTTTCCACGTAGTCCCGGAATTATTGGACGACAAGTCAAACATTGTCACCCACCCAAAAGTGTACATATGGTAGAGCAAATTGTAGAAGCATTCAAAAAAGGAGAACGTAGCGAAGCAAGCTTTTGGATTAACTTTCAAGAAAAATTTGTGTACATACAATACTTTGCTGTAAGAGATGATACAGGACACTATAAAGGTGTTTTAGAAATTACTTACGATGCAACAACTTTACGAAAATTAGAAGGAGAGCAACGCCTTTTGGATTGGGAATAATAAATAAAAATATGATTACAGAAAATGATAAAATATCGGATATTATAAACAAATATCCTTTTATAAAGGAGAAAATGATAGCTCGTAATAAGATGTTTAACAACTTAAACAATCCTATTATCTTCAAAGCAGTAGGTAAAATAGCAAGAATAAAAGATGTGGCTAAAATGTCAGGAGAAAATTTAGAAGAACTTTTGGCTTATATCAACCAATCCATTAGTGAGAATAAATCTTAAGTCAAAAAAATTTCGTTTCAATGAATAATAGACTATTTTTGTTTTTTGGGGAATAAAAAAATCAGTCTATGAAGAGAAAGACTAAAATTATTGTTGGAATATTACTTCTTTTAATTGCAGGAGGAGCTATGGTTTTGTCATTAAAATATGACGACTATACTAATAGTGTTCCTTTTGGAGTTTCTGCTACCGGTAGAATGGAAATGACACCATTTATTGGTATCTATTTTTTGGCAACTTTAATATTTGTAATGGGAATTCTTCCTATCAAGAAAATAAAAAAGATGCCACGCAAAAAGAAACTTCTGTTTATTTTTCTATTTGTCTTTTTATACATACACCTTATTTTCTTTATTATTTTCGGATTTTTAATGTTATACGTATTTATATTGGTAAGTATATAAATCAAAAAGCCTTAAAAACAAAGAGAGAATTTCTAAGAAATTCTCTCTTTGTTAATTATAATAAGATAAATATTTTTTATTTATTCTTCTGTTGGCAAACTATAATCTGTACTAGCCATACGCTTGTAAGAGTTATATCTCCACAGAGCATTTTCTTCTGCTGCTTTGAACAATTCTTCTGCTTCTTCAGGGAACTGTTTCATCAATGAAGTATAACGTACTTCTCCTTTTAAGAAGTCTTGGAACTTACTCCAATCAGGTTGTTTTGAATCTAACTGCATTGGATTTTTTCCTTTTTCTTCCAAACGTGGGTCAAAACGATATAAGTGCCAGTAACCACATTCAACAGCTTTTTTCTGTTCTGCTTGTGCTTTACCCATTCCGGAACGCAAACCGTGGCTGATACAAGGCGAGTAAGCAATAACTACCGAAGGTCCGTTGTACTCTTCTGCTTCACGTATCGCTTTTAATGTTTGAGCTTGATTAGCTCCCATTGCTATTTGAGCCACATAAACATATCCATAAGTAGCGGCTATCATACCTAAATCTTTTTTACGGATTCTCTTACCGGAAGCCGCAAATTTAGCCACTGCACCAACAGGCGTTGCTTTTGATGATTGTCCACCTGTATTTGAATAAACCTCTGTATCAAGTACCAAAATATTGATATTTTTACCTGTTGCAATCACGTGGTCAAGTCCACCGAATCCAATATCGTAAGCCCAACCGTCTCCACCAATTACCCAGTGTGAACGTTTCACTAAATAGTCACCTAAATTCACAATTTCATTACAACTAGCACAGTTACATTCTTTTACTAATGGTAAAATTTGCTCTGCTAATATTTTGGTTTCATCAGCATCATATCTATTTTCAATCCATTGGTCAAACAAGCCTTTTAAATCATCTGAACAACATCCTTCTTCTTGGGCTTGGTTCATTAATTTAATTAAGCGATTTTGCATTGTATCTTCTGCCAAAACAAATCCTAATCCAAACTCAGCATTATCTTCAAACAATGAGTTAGCCCAAGCAGGACCACGTCCATCGGTTCCTACCGTATAAGGAGTAGAAGGTGCTGATGCTGAATAAATAGAACTACAACCGGTTGCGTTTGCCACTACTTGACGGTCTCCATAAAGTTGTGTAACCAACTTCACATAAGGAGTTTCACCACAACCGGAACAAGCACCAGAGAACTCAAACAATGGAGTTGCAAATTGTGTATTCTTCACATTGGCTTTTACTTTTACTGCACTCTGTTTACTACCTACATTGTCTATACAGTAATTCCAATTATCTTGATTAGGATATTGTGTCTCAATAGGTTTCATTTCTAATGCTTTGTTTCCTTTTTTACCCGGACAAACATCAACACAGTTTCCACAATCCAAACAGTCAAGCACATCAACTTGTATTCTAAACTGCATACCTTTGAAATCTTTACCCATCGCTTTTAATGTACCATCTTCTTTAAATGGTGCATTTGCAAGTTCTTTTTCATCAAGAACAAATGGACGAATAGCAGCGTGAGGACAAACATAAGCACATTGATTACACTGAATACAATTTTCCATTTCCCATTCAGGAACAAGTGCTGCTACACCACGTTTTTCATATTTACTTGTTCCTGCGTCCCAAGTTCCGTCTTCACGACCTTTGAATACAGAAACAGGTAAACTGGTTCCCTCTTGTGCATTAATAGGACGAACAATATCATTGATAAATGCAGGAACTTCATCGGCTTTTGCTATTGGTTCATCTTCCAAATCAGCCCATTCAGCAGGAATTTCAACTTGCTTGTATTCTACACCTCTTTCTACGGCAGCATAGTTTTTATTTACAATACCTTCTCCTTTTTTACCATACGATTTTACGATGGCTTTTTTCATTGCTGTTACAGCTTCATCATAAGGAATTACATTGGTAATCTTAAAGAAAGCAGATTGTAATATGGTATTTGTACGGTGTCCAAGTCCTAATTCAAGAGCTATATTGGTAGCATCAATTGTGTAAAACTTGATATTATTTTTTGCTAAATATTTTTTTACTTTAACAGGTAAATTCTCTTTTACTTGCTCTTCATTCCATATCGTATTTAATAGGAATGTACCGTTTTTACGCAAACCTTTTGTTACATCGTACAGATTCAAATAAGCCTGTACGTGACACGCTACAAAGTTTGGTGTGGTAACAAAATAAGTAGAACGAATAGGTGTATCTCCAAATCGCAAGTGCGAACAAGTGAAACCACCCGACTTTTTAGAGTCATATTCAAAATATCCTTGCGAGTATTTATTGGAATTATCACCGATGATTTTGATAGAGTTTTTGTTCGCTCCTACTGTACCATCAGACCCTAAACCATAGAATTTGGCTTCCGTAATGTTTTCACCACCCATTGCAATTTCTTCTTTCAACGGAAGTGAAGTGAAAGTAACATCATCTACAATACCCACTGTAAATCCGTTACGTGGAGTAGGTAATTTCAAGTTTTCAAAAACAGCCATTACTTGTGCAGGTGTAAAGTCTTTTGAAGACAATCCATAACGTCCACCCACAACAAGAGGTTGATTTTCACGTCCATAAAGAACATTTTTCACATCTAAATAAAGTGGTTCACCACCTGCTCCCGGCTCTTTTGTTCTGTCAAGAACACAAACACGTTTTGTTGTTTCAGGTAAAACAGATAAGAAATGTTTTGCAGAGAAAGGACGATACAAGTGTACTGAAATAAGTCCTACTTTTTCGCCTTGCTCCAACAAGTAATCAATTCCTTCTCGAATAGCTTCTGTTGAAGAACCCATTGAAACAACTACATTTTCAGCATCTTTTGCTCCATAATAGTCAAACAATTTATATTGACGACCTGTAATTTTTGCCAATTCGTCCAAATAATATTCTACTACTTCAGGAACTTTTTCATAAAATGGATTAGATGCCTCTCTCGCTTGGAAATAAACATCAGGGTTTTGAGCTGTTCCTCGAGTTACAGGACTGTTAGGATTCAAAGAGCGTTTACGGAAATCCGCCAATGCCTCTTTATCCACCAAGTCAGCAACTGCTTTGGCATCAATTTCTTCTATTTTTTGAATTTCGTGCGAAGTACGGAAACCGTCAAAGAAGTGTACAAAAGGAACGCGTGTTTTAATCGCCGCTAAGTGAGCTACAGATGCAATATCCATAATCTCTTGTACCGCCCCTGTTGCAAACAAAGCACAACCTGTTTGGCGTACTGCCATCACGTCTTGGTGGTCTCCAAAAATAGACAACGCTTGTGCTGCAAGTGAACGTGCCGATACGTGAAATACTCCCGGTAGTAACTCACCTGCCATTTTATACATATTGGGTATCATCAATAACAACCCTTGCGATGCTGTGTAAGTAGATGTCAAAGCACCTGCTTGTAACGAACCGTGCATTGCACCTGCCGCACCTGCCTCAGATTGCATCTCTTCAACAAGCACTTTTTCGCCAAACATATTTTTTCTTCCTACTGCTGACCATTCATCAACATATTCAGCCATTGTAGAAGAAGGTGTGATAGGATAAATCGCTGATACTTCACTAAATATATAGGAAATATGTGCAGCTGCTTGATTACCATCACAGGTCAAAAATTTTTTCTCTTTTGCCATTTCTAATATTTTTTTGATAATTTTTTAGTAAAAGACTTAATATTTTATTATAAAAAAAGAGAGATACATAAAATCTCCTTTACAATTTACAAAATTACATTTTTTTTCAAACTAATCAATAGAATGCAAACAAATTAGAATAGGTTTAAATTACGATAATAGACTTAAACCTTTCTTTTGGGGGTGGTTGTTTGAAATTCTTTCAGATAAAAAGGCTCAAAATAAGCTAAATCTTCAAAATTTTCTTGTTGCATTTTTTGTTCTGCTAACACTATCATATTCTCTGCTAACGGTTTAACATCATCAACAAAAATAGCATTGGAATGAGTAATTGTTTCTTGACATTTATTTGCACCATTTCCAAAGAAATAAATCTTATTCTCTTGTAGAAAATCACGATAAGAATTTTCGTCTATAATTTTAGGGGTAGTTTCTAATAACGTTTCAAATTTTGGAGTAAGAATTTTTGTATAAACCTCCATACGACGTGCATCTAACATAGGAGAAAACAAGACATTTTCATCTCTCTTTTGATTCATCATCGGATATGCCAACACATCTAACGTATCAATCGCTAGCAATGGAATATTGAAACCGTAACACAATCCTTTGGCAGTAGAAACACCAATGCGTAAACCGGTATAGGAGCCCGGCCCTGAACTAACAGCCACTGCATCTAACTGCAAATTCTGTTTTTTCAACTCTTTCAATGCTTCAGCAACAAACGGACTTAATTTCTCGGCATGCTTCATTCCACTATCTTCCGAGATATTGAAAATCAATTTACTGTTGTTACTCAATGCTACAGAACAAACATTGGTTGAAGTTTCAATGTGTAATATCGTTTTATTCATTGCAAGATTTTAATCTTTTTTTCTTCCTGTTAGTTGCAAAAGCCACCCAATACGTAATCCAAAATTGATATAATTAGAATTATCAAAAGTATATCTCTTGTCGTTTGAGAAAATATCACTTAAAGCATAACTTCCTCTCAACTCCATTTGAAAAACACCCGTTTTTCTTGTTTTAAGATTATAACCCAATCCCAATTCCACACCATATCCAAAAGGATAATATACTTTATTAGTATGATGTTCGAGCGTTGAGTTTTGAATCTCATTTTTGAGAACTTCTTCATTCAATAAAAAAGTTACTTTAGGCCCAATATTAAAAATAAATCGATTTTGATTGCCAAGATAAAAATGACTTAAAAAAGGAACTTCAACATAGTTTACTCGTCGAGCATATTTTTCATCTTTTTGTGTCCAACCTTTCTGACAATAATTTGCCTCTAATTGTACTCCAAAATGTTTTTCGTTTACATATCTAAAAGTCAATCCACCCACATAACCTATTTGTGGTTTTAACTCCACATAAGGTCTAAAGTTAACCAATGAAACATTCGTTCCGGAAGTTACTCCCAAATACGTTTCAGCAGGAGTTAATAAAATGGTTTGAGAAAAGAGTTCTCCGGAGCCCCAACTCAACACAATAAAAAACAGAAAAAATTTAATGATTCCTTGCTGCATCTTCCAATATGTATAATTGTCTGTTTACATATCCGGCTTCAGAACTTTGTCGATTAAAAACGAAATCTGACTGTACACCTTTGTAACGAAGCGTGGATTTATTTCTAAAGTCAAAATCATTTTTTTGCATTGCAGAGATAAAACAGTTGGTCAAGTCATATCCCAACAAGTCAAATCGTGGATTCACCAATGGTTTTTTATCTCCATAAAACTTTTTATACTCCATTTCATAAAATTGAGAACCTTTCATTGTGCCATTAAAAGGTGATACATAATACATCTTTGGTTTTTGTCCAATTACTCCTCGCCAACTATATTCTCCAACCACAGCCACATCATATTGGTAAGAATCCTGATATAATTTAGTAAGATATTCTTTCAAATGACTGTATTTATCTGTATCAAAAAGAATAATATTTTTCTTATTGGAAGAAAGATATTTTTGAATATTAGCACTACTTATTTCTTGATATGAAATATTATGACTATTTAGTTCCTGTTTAATCAATCTATTTTTATCCAAATTAGGAGTTCGTCCTGTTCTGACAAAAAGAATATTTTGATTTTTGAAATTATTTCTCAAAAAATAAGCTGTTTTACCTTCTTTATCTTCATCATTAGGATTAAACTGAAATACATAAGGATTAGAAGAAATGTATTTGACATTCGAACTAAAAGGTATTACAGTATAAATTTTTCGACGTCTCGCAAAGTCTGCTAAAATAGGTATTTGTAATGTATAAGCAGGTCCAAAAATCAAATCAACCTTTTGCATTTCAGGATTATTCAAAACATCATACAATTTTGTCTCACTTTTTTCGATATCATACGTCAAAACTTCAAATTCAATATCTTTGTTTTTGACATTATTAATAGCCAACAACGCCCCCATATAAAACTGAATAAATTTTACAGCCGTAGGATTTATCGATTCAGAATTAGCCATAAAAGGAAGGAAATAAGCTATTTTATAATGTTTTTTAGTATTGTTTAGCTTCTTTTTTGTTGATGAAGAGCGAGGAATTAGAAGAGGAGTACCTTCTTTTATAATATTTCCCTCCACACTTGGATTTAAATCCAAAATTTGCTTTACCGTAATATGATATTTATTCGCAATAGAATAGAGCGTTTCCTTTGCTCCTACTTTATGTATCAAAGCAGAGGTTGGATTAGAAGTAGGTTTTACCCTATTGTATATGGGTTTGTTTACAGGTGGTGGGGTGACAGTTTCAGAAAGTTTCTTTTTGGGAATTTTTAATGTTGCTCCGGATAGTAATCCTACTGTATCTAATTCAGGATTTAATTTAACAATATCTTGTATTGGAATTTGATATTTTCTACTAATAGAAAATAAAGTTTGCCCGTTGATTACTTTATGTAAGAAATAGTCATCAGTTTCTTGAGGTAGTGTTTGTTCCAGTTGTTTTGCTTTTTTAGGAACAATAATACTTTGTCCGGCTTTTAGTCCCGACTTAACGTTAGGATTAATTTGAGCAATCTCTTCTTGCGATACATTGAATCTTTTACTGATAGAATAAAGCCCCTCTCCCGGCTGTACCCGATAGACATAATATTCGACTCCATTTATAATCTGTGTAGAATATTTTTTTTGTGAAAAAACGGGATAAATAATAAGAAAGGATAATAAAAGGATAAGTATTATTTTAATTCTATATTTCATATCGTTAAGATTTTGTTTCGTTAAAATTATTGCAAAACTACAAAAAATATCCTTTTTAGCGACTATATTTATAATAAAAAAACTTTTTTAATGTTTATGTTTTGTAATAAAGTTGAAAAACAAATTAAGATGAAAACACTCAAAAAATCTATTCAATTACGGTTTCACCTACTCTTTTTTTTCACATTCAATACGTTGCTTCTATTGGGACAAATCAGTAGTAATGACAACTACATTACCGAAAAAGGAAAAGGTGGTACTGTACAGATTCTTATTTTTGACAAGATTGACAACAATACGAAAATTAAATACACAGGAACTGCCTCAAACGTAAAATGGTATGAATACAAAGACGGAACGAGTTCTGAAATCACCAATCTAAAAAACTTTTATCCTAAAAATAATAAAGGCTATATGCTAAAAACAGATGGCAAAAAAACACTCTATTGGGTTTTTGATTATTCAAAATATAGCCCCACTCTCTCTGGTTTAGAAGCTACATTAGATAAAAATCTACCTTGTGAATTGGTTAATATGGATATAAAAGGCAATATTCCCAATTTTACGTATCAAGATTTAACAGGAAATAAAATTAATTTACAACGCAAGTTCAAAATCAGCTATACAACATTAACGTGGAAAGACCAAAACTGGACAGAAAAAGATAGTACAAAAACCGTAATACTACCCACACAAAATAGAGTCGTACTCCCTACTCCACTTACAATAACCACTTTTACATTATCAGGAGATAGTTTTGCCGAAAAATTAAATTTACAACCGACCACCATTACCTCCGATTCATTTGTCCCCTCTGCCATAAAAACAAAAATTATAACAAAGACTACCACAAGAGAGGCACTCAACGAAAATAACAGACCCTCACAGACCACCCAGTTGGACGGTTCGGCACCATTAGAGATACTCTTTATCGCTCGCTCCACTTCGAATGTAACAAGACATCTTTGGAAAATACTAAAAGACAAAGAACTAATTCTCTCAAGAAATGTTGATGAACATAGATATACATTTACGGAGGCAGGAAATTACAAAGTAAAACTTTTAGCAACCAATAACCAATGTACTGATTCGGCTTCGGTAGACATAATAGTGAGTGAATCGCAAATTCATGCTCCCAACGTTTTTACACCCAATGATGATGGCAAAAATGATGAATTTCGTGTAGCTTATCAGTCAATTGTAGAATTTGAAGGAACCATTATCAATCGCTGGGGAAGAGTACTCTTCAAATGGGACAATCCCGAAAGAGGCTGGAATGGTAAGGTCAATGGTAAACCTGTCGCCGAGGGAACTTATTTCTATATTATCAACGCCAAAGGCTCTGATGGTAAAAAGTATAAACTAAAAGGACATCTCAATCTGTTTAGATAAAAAGTAGATAATAAAAGTGTTTAGTGATTACAGTAAACAAATACAAAATTCTACACATCAACCCATTACCAACTTTCTGAAGTTTTTTATGGGGAAAACATTAATAAGAACTTTTTACTTTATACTTTATAAACTCGTCTCAATTATCTTTTTCAAATTATCAACCCAATACTTCTCACTATTGAGTGTGGGAATATATTGAAAATTTTCCCCACCCGATTGCAGAAAGATTTCCCTTCCTTCCATATTGATTTCTTCCAAAGTTTCCAAACAATCAGTAATAAAAGAAGGGGCAATAATAGCAACATTCTTGATATTTTCCTGTTCCGGTAACTCTTTTAATCGGTTAGCAGTGTAAGGTTGGTGCCATTTGGCAAATCCAAGCCGAGATTGAAACATTATTTCCCAATCTTCGTCTTTCAAATTTAATGCTTGAGCAGTTTTTCGAGCAGTTTGCAAACATTGATAATAGTAGCAAGTATCTTCTGATGACTTTTTCATTTCACAACCACAATTCACATTTCTATCAAATAGAGAACTATCTTTATGAAACTTTGACTCGTGCGAAAGTGGAATGCCGTGAAAACTAAAAATTAGTTTTTCAGGTTTCTGTTTCAAATAATTAGAGATATGTGTTTGCAGAGCTTGAATATAGAGTTCGTGTTGATAGTATGGAGATATTACACTGATTTTTAGATTGGAATTATGACGATTAAAATTACTTTTGAAATGTTCCGTAGCAGTTATAAAACTACTTTGAGTTTTGTGTGGAAAAAGTGGAACAAGTATAACCTCTTTGATGTTCTTATAAGTTTTCAAAATATGCTTTATCGTGTTATCAGCAGTGGGGTTTCCATATCGCATTCCCACCTCAACAGGAATATCCATTACTTTGTCTAAACGTTCTTTGAGTTGTTGCGTGTAAGTAAAAAGTGGCGATACACCTTTTTCAAAAATCGTTTCATATTTCTTGGCTGAACGTGGTGCACGAAAAGGGGCAATCACTCCATTGACCAACAAAAATCTTATCGGAAAAGGAATATTGACAACATATTCGTCCATTAAAAACTCCTGCAAATAACTTCTCACGGTTTTTACTTCAGTATTTTCCGGCGTTCCTGTGTTAATTAATAAGATAAGCCTTTCAGATTCGGTTGAATTATTTTTCTTCAAAATTGCTTTTATTTCAAAAAGTTACATTTCTTATTCAAAATCATTTCATCTTTTTAACAAACGTACAATATGCTAATTTTGTTTAAATTCTATTGAAATTCAAAAAAAACATATACCTTTGAACCCTATTTTAATTACAAATTTTAAAACAAATGGTATGAAAACAGAAGAAGATTTCACTGTTTTTGATGACGAAAAAGCAGTTCAATTTATCAAAGATTTTATTCCCAACGAATCCAAAGAGAAACTGAACGAAGAGGTTATTAATTACGTACTTGACACTGTTTACGACTATTACGAAGAGAAAGGATTAATAGACGAGGAGGAAGTAGTCGATGCAACAATTGATGAAACGGAAATGCTGGAATATGTTCTACAATCTTCTCAAAAAGACAATGTCTCTATCGAAGAAGATGAAATTCAGTTGATACTTGACGGCGAATATGAATATGGTAAATCCTTGGGAATTTATTTTGAGGATGAAGCGTAATTCTTATAATCAATAAAAAGTCTGTTTATGTATTATCTCGTATATGGAATAATGAAATTAATTTCATTGTTGCCATTTTGTTGTATTTATCTACTTTCTGATATTTTATATTTTGTCGTTTATTATATCGTAAAATATCGAAGAGAAGTGGTAGAAGAAAATCTACGATACTCATTTCCCCAAAAAAGTTTAAAAGAACGAAAAGAGATAGAAAAGAAGTTTTACCGACATTTTTCCGATTTAATTGTAGAGTCTATTAAATTACTCTCTGCAAGTGAAAAAGAGATGGAAAAAAGAATGCAATACAGCAATTTCGAGCCTATGTTAGAACATTACAAAGAAAATCGCTGTGTAATGTTGTTAACCTCTCATTATGGAAATTGGGAGTGGACATCTACTTTTTCAACACATCTTCCAAAAGATAAACCTGTTTATCAAGTTTACAAGAAGCTAAAATCAGATGTATTTGACCGTATAATGTATAAGATAAGAAGAGAATTTGGAGCAGAAAATGTCGAAATGCGTAGTCTTTTTAAAAAAATGGTTAAAATGAGAAATGAGGGTAAACTGGGAATGTTTGGAATGATTTCCGACCAAAGTCCTGCTCGTAGCAGTATTCATTATACAACACAATTTTTATCACAAGAAACAGCAGTCATTACAGGTACGGAAAAATTGGCAAAGAAATTTAACTATCCGATTTATTATGTAAGCGTTAAAAAAATAAAGAGAGGATATTATAGTTGCGAGGCATTACCGGTCAGTATTTCATCAAAAGACAATGTAGGATTCGAGGTTAGTGAAAGATATATGAGATTACTCGAACAGGATATTTTAGATGCACCCGAATATTGGCTATGGACGCACAAACGTTGGAAACATACACGCAAAAAGAATTAAAAGAAGAAACTTATGTTGGTATCAATAGTTATATTAAATTATAAAGGAAAAAAATATTTAGAAAAGTTTTTACCACCTTTGCTTGAAAGTATCAAGGAGATAAATGATGTTGAAATAGTGGTGGCAGATAACGGTTCCAAAGATGACTCAATCAAAACAGTAAAAGAAAAATTTCCAACGGTTAGAACAATAGAACTCGATGATAATTACGGATTTGCAGAAGGGTATAACCGAGCATTAGAACAAATTAAAAGCGAATATTACGTACTACTCAACTCCGACGTAGAAGTAACACAAGATTGGCTTAAAATTTTACTTGACTATATGAAACTCAATCCCGAAGTGGTGGCTTGTCAACCCAAAATAAAATCTTACACCAATAGAGAATATTTTGAATATGCGGGTGCTGCAGGAGGGTTTATTGATAAATATGGTTATCCTTATTGTAGAGGAAGAATTTTTAATACAGTAGAAAAAGATACAGGTCAATATGATGATATAATTGATGTTTTTTGGGCATCAGGTGCTTGTATGATGATTCGTTCTGAAGATTATTGGGGTGCAGGAGCACTGGATAAGGATTTCTTTGCCCATATGGAAGAGATTGATTTATGTTGGAGATTAAAAAGTAGAGGTAAAAGAATCGTATGTATTCCTCAAAGTGTGGTTTATCATATAGGAGGAGGTACATTGAGCAATACGCACCCACGTAAAACTTATCTGAACTATCGCAATAACCTTTTAATGCTTTATAAAAATGTATCTCATAACAACCTGAAATCTATTTTCAGAGCTCGATTTTGGTTAGATAATATTGCAGCAACGCAATTGACATTATCAGGAAAATTCAAAGAGGTAAAAGCCATTTTATCAGCTCGAACTCATTTCAAAAAAATGAAGGAGAAATTTGCTGAAAAGAGAAAAGAGAATATACTAAATTCTGTTCGCTCCGTTTTCAAAGAAACTTCAGAAAATAGTATTGTTTATGAATATTTTATAAAAAGGAACAAAACTTTTGATAAAATGGAACACGGATATAATATAGAAGATTTTATGAAGTAAAATCAGACCTTTAGAATAAAGTTAAAAATAATAAACATTTTTTCATCTATTTTCATATTACTCAATAGATAGTTTCAAGATTTTTTCTATTTTTGTAATTCATCTGAAATTAAATAAAATTAAAATAATGTATAGAACAAAAACGTGTGGCGAACTTCGCTTGGAAAATGTAGGACAAAAAATAACTCTTGCCGGTTGGGTACAGAAAAATCGTAAAATGGGTGGAATGACTTTTATCGATATACGTGATAGATATGGTATCACCCAGTTGGTTTTCAATAACGAAGTAGATGCCAAACTTTGCGATAAAGCAAATGAGTTAGCACGTGAATTTGTCATTCAGATAGAGGGAACCGTTGCTGAAAGAAGTAACAAAAACTCACACATTCCGACAGGTGATATTGAAATTTTGGTAGAAAAATTAACGGTGCTTAACAAGGCAAAAACTCCTCCATTTACCATTGAAGACAAGACAGATGGTGGTGATGACATTCGTATGAAATACAGATATTTGGATTTACGAAGAAATATTGTTAGACAAAATTTGGAGTTGCGTCATAAAATGACAATCGCCGTTAGAGAGTATTTGGATAGAATGGACTTTCTAGAAGTAGAAACACCTGTTTTAATTGGCTCTACACCGGAAGGTGCAAGAGATTTTGTGGTTCCATCGAGAATGAATGAGGGTCAGTTTTATGCACTTCCACAGTCGCCACAACTTTTCAAACAGTTGTTAATGGTTTCGGGTTTTGACCGTTATTTCCAAATCGTAAAATGTTTTAGAGATGAAGACTTACGTGCCGACAGACAACCAGAATTTACGCAAATTGACTGCGAAATGGCATTTGTGGAACAAGAGGATATTTTAAGTACGTTTGAAGGTTTGATAAAATATGTTTTTGGAAAGATTAAGAATGTAGAATTCAAAGAGGATTTTCCAAGAATGACGTGGCACGAAGCAATGAGATTATACGGTTCTGATAAGCCTGATATTCGTTTTGATATGCAATTTGTGGAACTAAAAGAGGCTGTTTCCGGACGTAATTTTGTAGTATTTGATAGTGCTGAATACGTGGTAGGTATCTGTGCAAAAGGTTGTGCTAATTACACAAGAAAGCAGTTAGATGAATTGACAAAATTTGTTCAACGTCCACAAGTGGGGGCAAAAGGATTGGTTTACATTAAATACAACGAGGACGGAACGACTAAATCATCGGTTGATAAATTCTATTCTCAAGAAGATTTGCAAAGAATTGGAAAAGAGATGAATGCTGAAAATGGCGACTTGGTGCTTATTTTGGCAGGAGATAAATCCAATACGCAAAAAGCAATGTGTGAATTGCGTTTGGAAATGGGTGAAAGATTAGGACTTCGTGATAAAAATGTGTACAAACCTCTTTGGGTTATTGATTTCCCACTGTTTGAATGGGATGATGAAACAGAGCGTTTTTATGCAATGCACCATCCATTTACATCGCCAAAAACAGAAGATGTACATTTGTTAGATAGCGAAACCGGGTCTGTTCGTGCCAATGCTTATGATTTGGTTATCAACGGAGTAGAGTTAGGAGGAGGCTCGGTACGTATTCACGATAGTGAGTTACAAGCCAAAATGTTTGAACTGTTAGGATTTACCGAAAAACAGGCACAAGCACAGTTCGGTTTCTTAATGGGTGCTTTCCAATACGGTGCTCCTCCTCACGCAGGAATTGCTTTTGGATTGGATAGATTTGTGTCGTTATTGGCTGGTTTGGATAGTATTAGAGATTGTATCGCTTTCCCTAAAAATAATTCCGGACGAGACGTAATGATTGATGCACCTTCTAATGTTAGTGAAGAGCAGTTGGAAGAATTAAATATCAAACTGACACTCAAAAACGAAGAATAGAATCATAAATAATAAATGCTAAAATGTTTAATCGTTTACTATCAATAAGTAGTTTTACGATTAAACATTTTTTATTTTCTTTCCTTTTCTAATTTTACTTTTTAAACACCCTCGTAAATTCTCTCGGTACAGGAGAAGCAAAAGTCAATTTTTTACCTGTTACAGGATGTAAAAACTCCAATGTATGTGCGTGAAGTGCCACTCTCCCAAAACTAACGGTTGAGCCATACTTTTTATCTCCGGCAATAGAGTGACCAATAAATTCCAACTGAGAACGAATCTGATTTCTTCGTCCTGTTTCTAACTCTATTTCCAAAAGCGAAAACTTATCATTCGACTGTACTCTTTTATAATGAGTTACCGCCTGTTTTCCACCATTATCTCTACTGCTTGATTTCACTTTCAAACTAACTTCTTCCTCTTTTAACCAGCTCATAATATAGTCTTGCTCCTTCTCTACTCTACCTTCTACTAAAGCAAGATAAGTCCGTTTTTGTACCAACGAATGCCAATTGTTTCGTAAATCGTGCTGTAAATCTCTATTCTTAGAAAATAATAACACACCTGAAGTTTCCCTATCCAATCGATGAACAGTGTATATTTTATTTTTGGGAGATGCTTTTTTTACATAATTTTTAAGGATAGAAAAAGCCGTTACATCTCTATGATTTCCTGTTGTAACGGTAAGTAACCCCTCTTTTTTATCTACAACAATGAAATCTCTATCTTCATAAATAATTTTCAGCAATTTATGTTGCAGTTCCGTATTTCCACGTGTGGTATTTAACAGAACTTTATCTCCTTCTTTCAGTTGATATTCAAAAAGTGTTATTATTTCTCCATTGACCGAAACTTGTCTGTGTTTCAATAATGATTTTACGGAATTACGTTTCATTCCTCCCATTTTACTCAAAAGAAAATCCATCAATGAACAGTTTTCTTTTACTGTTAAACGTGTCAGTTTCGGTTGTTTTTTATATAATGTATTTCTATTCAAAATTCTCTATTTATTTAATTGTTTTTCCTATTAACTATTTTTCTTATCAGATTGAATAATTTTAAATTTATCTGTTGATTTTTGACTTTATCAAGCCTACCATTCAATTTTATAACAGAATTCTCCACATAATCTCTTCTGTACATATCAATCATCAACAAAAATAGAGAGAGTAACAAAGGACCATAAATAATCCCCCAAAAACCAAACATCGACAAGCCCGTAAAGACCCCAAAAAATGTTACAAGTGGATGTATATCTGCCATTTGCATTTGTAAAAAGAGACGTATCACATTATCAGATGTTCCCACAATAGCAACCCCATAAATAGCCAAACCTATCGCACTCGGATATACACCTTGTATTAACAATCCGATAACCAAAGGAGTATAGACAAGTCCTATCCCAAAAACAGGAATAATGGTAGCAAAAGCCGTCAAAAGGGCAAAAAGCAACGGACTTGGCACATCAAAAACCCAATATCCAAAATAAGACAAAGCCCCTTGAATAAGTGCTATTAATGGAATACCAATTGCATTGGCTTGGATAATAAGTTTGGTCTCTTTCTTAAAAATTACTTTATTTTTTTCCTTTAAAGGTAGTAATTCGTGTATCATCTCCTCAAACTCTTTGTAGTGATAAAGCATAAAGTACAACACAAACAATACAATCGCCGAATTTATCACAATAGAATAACTGTTAGTCGTTATTTTTTGAATAAAATTTCCACTAAACTGAGGAATTTTAGATAAAGTTTCTACTGATAAAAGACTTGACAAGTTTTCTTTTGACAAAAGTTTGATACCAAATTGATTATCCACAAAATAGACAAAATCATAAACCCTCTCTTGTATCAATTCCATATCAAAATTGATATTAGAGATTGTATTGATAATAAGTAAGATAATTCCCGTCAATGGAATTAGAAAAATAAATACTGTTTCCAATAAAAGCAAAAGAGCAGAAACCGATTTTTTCCATTTTCTCTTCTCTACCAATGCCTTATGTTGATTTCTTAAAAGCACATACAACGTCGTTGCTCCCATAAATCCCGATAAAAAGATACTCATCTCATAAGAAAGTACGATACCTATCAGCAGAATTATCGCAATTAAGATATATTTATATTCTTTTGGACTAAAAGTTGTTTTTATATCAGACATAGATAAATTAAATTCTTGTTTAGTTTGTAAAAGTACAAAAAGAAATTAAAAAAATCGGTTTATAACATTAAAAAGATTATAGAAATGAATAAATATAGATTTTTAAAAAAAAGAAACAAAAACTAATCACAAGTGCAAAGACTGTAAAGTTAATACTACACAAATAAACTTTCAAAACTTTGAACTTTATCAACTTTACAACTCATTATTTATTAACCAAAAATTAAAAACTAAAAACTATCTTCCACTTCACAAAATTTAAGATTTTTTCCAACCAATTAGCCTTGTATATTATAGATATTTTTTGTAATTTTGTTTGATTTTCTTTTCAAAGAAATCGAGAAGAAAAAATTAAACAGAGAAATAAAATTATAGTATAAATAAATGGCAGAAGAACAAGTGAATAAAGCACCGAGTGGAGATTATGGTGCAAGTAGTATTCAAGTTTTAGAAGGTCTTGAAGCAGTACGTAAACGTCCCGCAATGTATATCGGAGATGTAGGTATCAAAGGATTACACCACCTTGTATATGAGGTGGTTGACAACTCTATCGACGAAGCATTAGCAGGACATTGTAATGAAATTTCAGTAACAATCAACGAAAACAACTCCATCACAGTTGTAGATAATGGACGTGGTATTCCGGTGGATATGCACGAAAAAGAGGGTCGTTCAGCTCTTGAAGTAGTTATGACTGTTCTACACGCGGGTGGTAAGTTTGACAAAGGCAGTTACAAAGTTTCCGGTGGACTTCACGGTGTGGGTGTTTCTTGTGTGAATGCACTTTCTACACATACCAAAGTGGAAGTAGCAAGAGGAGGAAAATTATACGTTCAAGAATATACCATTGGTAAACCTCAATATGCTGTCAAAGAAGTAGGTACAACAGATAGACAAGGAACAAAAGTTACTTTCTTACCAGATGATACCGTTTTTCACGAAACCGTATATAAATATGACGTACTTGCGAACAGATTAAGAGAGTTGGCTTTCTTAAATGCAGGTATCACATTGATATTAACGGACAAGAGAGAAAAAGATGAAGAAGGAAACTACAGAACGGACACTTACTACTCCAAAGATGGACTAAAAGAGTTTGTTCAGTTTATCGATGAAAGTCGTGAAAAATTAATCGAAGATGTTATCCATATTTCTACCGAAAAAAATGGTATTCCTGTAGATATTGCAATGGTTTACAACACTTCGTTCAATGAAAACATTCACTCTTATGTGAACAATATCAACACAATAGAGGGTGGAACACACTTAACAGGATTTAGACGTGGTTTAACACGTGTTTTGAAAAAATATGCAGAAGACAATCGTCTTTTGGATAAATTAGAAAAACAGAAAATAGACATTAGTGGAGATGACTTCCGTGAAGGTTTAACAGCCATTGTATCTATCAAAGTAGCAGAACCACAGTTTGAAGGACAAACAAAAACGAAGCTGGGTAACAGCGAGGTAATGGGTTCGGTAGAATCAGCAGTTGGGGAAGCATTAGGATACTATTTGGAAGAAAATCCCAATGATGCAAAAACAATAGTTGAAAAGGTTGTTTTGGCAGCCACTGCAAGACACGCAGCACGTAAAGCACGTGAATTGGTACAACGTAAATCACCACTATCAGCAGGAGGATTACCCGGAAAACTATCTGACTGTTCAAGTAAAGACCCGGATAAATGCGAATTATTTATTGTCGAGGGAGATTCAGCAGGTGGAACTGCTAAAAGTGGACGTAACAGAGAGTTTCAAGCCATTCTTCCATTGAAAGGAAAAATCTTGAATGTAGAAAAAAGTATGCAACACAAAGTGCTTGAAAACAAAGAGATACGAAACATCTACACAGCATTGGGTGTAAGCATTGGAACAGAAGAAGATGCCAAAGCATTGAACACTAGTAAGATTCGTTATAAAAAGATTGTGATTATGACCGATGCCGACGTGGACGGTGCCCACATTGCAACCTTATTAATGACCTTCTTCTTCCGTCATATGAAAGAGATTATCGAACAAGGATATCTTTACATTGCTACTCCCCCACTTTATTTATGTAAAAAAGGGAAAAACGAACGCTACTGTTGGACTGAAAAAGAACGAGTTGATTTTATCAATGAATTTGGAAAAGGAACAGAACAAGGTATTCATACACAGCGTTATAAAGGTTTGGGAGAGATGGACGATGTACAACTTTGGGAAACAACAATGGACCCTGAAAACAGAACGTTACGACAAGTAACCATTGAAAATGCAGCCTCTGCTGACCACGTTTTCTCGATGTTGATGGGAGATGATGTAGCACCTCGTAGAGAGTTTATAGAAAAGAATGCTACTTATGCCAATATTGATGCGTAAAACAAAAAAATGATAAATGAAAAGGCTCATCTTTTCGATGAGCCTTTTTAGTTTATACAAAAAACTTTGTGATAAATCACTTAAAATTAAATTGATAATCTGGGTTTTCTTTCATCACTTTGGCACTATTGGGATAATTTTCAACAAACCAAACCAAAAAGGCTGTAACATCAATTTTATCTGCCAACATTCGTTGTCTTCTCGCTTGAAACTCCTCTTTCGCGTTTTCCATAGAAAGCAAATTCTCAATGGTTTGATACAATTTATTTGGGTTATCTGTTTTTACACCAAAAGTCAATTTATATTTATGCTCCAACTCCTCTAAAACACTGATTTTTCCTGCAAAATCGTTAAAACGCACAGAAGGTACACCGAGCATTGCACCCTCAACTGCCATACTCTGACTATCTCCAATATACAGTTGAGCAAAAGACATCACGTGATGAATATCCAAAGGGTCTATTTGCAAACGATATTTCTCAAATTGTGGTTCTAACTCTCGCTCAGAAGTGATGTACACTTTTCCTTTTGGCGTTAATAAATCAATCAGTTTCTGAGCTATTTCCGTATTGATACCTTTGGCATTAATATCGTGATAAGCATTCAGTTTTGCAAAACGCAAAATAAAATAAGGTTCATCTGCCGAAAAATATTTCTCTACTACTTTTTTATCAGCAGTAAATTGATTTGGATGTAAATATGCCAACTTATGATAACCGTGATAAAAAGTCGTTTTCTTATTCCAAATAGAATTATTGACACCCACAGGTGCTAAAATGGACGAAAAACCACCGTAAGTAAACAATGTCCACATAAAAAGTGGTAGGTTCAAATTAGCATCATCTTCTCCCAGAAAAATAGAGGGAATACCCAACTTTTTGGTAACATACGAAAAATCTCCTGTACCAATAATAATATCAGGTTTTTGGTTTTCGCAATATTTAAGTATCTGTTTTTGAGCTTGTTTTACTAATTTTATTTTTTCAAAAAAACTCTTACCCTTTTTTACAGATAAAACATCAAAATCTTCGTTCTCTAAAAGTTCAATCAAAATATCTTTTGGACGAGCTAAAATATTAACGGTATGCCCTTTGCTTTTTAATTCTTTAATTGAATTTTTAAACAAATGATAATGTGCCGGATGATTTAATTGAAATAAAATTTTCATTTTTTGATTTTTAGATTAACACCAGCCCACGAATACCCTACTCCAAAACCTGCTAAAAGGACATTTCCTTTCAAACAATTCTCTT
>PDWI01002057.1_pt1 | contig 30956 bp, 27 predicted proteins | sample 1430891 | NCBI WGS metagenome assembly PDWI01 (sample SAMN01162508, study PRJNA174530) | Oral metagenome, whole genome shotgun sequencing project. | biome: Marine environment; feature: Marine mammal; material: Swab sample of the gingival sulcus; isolation source: swab sample of gingival sulcus... | reverse complement strand
CAATTTTTCCAGATAGGCATAGCTTTCGTGAGATTCCGTATTCCAGCCGTTTTGCAGGTTTTTTATCGGGTCGTTTGCCCATAGCACGATGAGTTTTGACTGATCAAGAATAATCTCCCATGATGTGCCTTGCGAATAGACCTCCGTTGAGCCGAGCACATAGGGGAGAATTACCTGTCCTGCGCCTGTGGAATAATCGCCCGCCGTTCCCACGCTTTTGCCGTGCATCCCCACTGCTCGCAGCATATGATTACCGCAGCTATGCACCTGCCCCACCGAACGCCAGCCCACCAACGAGGTGTGCAAAGCCCAGGGGCCATAATCGGTCTGGATGCGCTCCAACTCTTCATAGACAAGATCCAGTGCCTGTTCCCAGCTCACACGAACAAAACGGTTATCGCCCCGTTCTGTGGTATTGCTGTTATGGCGGTTTTTAAACCAGTCGAGCCGTACCATTGGATAGCGCACCCGTGATGGGCTGTATATTACGCCCATTGTGCCTTTCAGTATTTCGCTGGGATATTTGTCTTCTTCAAAGTGTTTGATTTTAACAACCTTATCACCAATAATCTTGGCACGAAACGCTCCCCAGTGTGCGCCGGAAATTCTCCATGTTTCAAGCGGATTGTCAACATCTTCTGCCGCCTTTACCACCTTTGGCGAAAATAGAATATCTGGAGCAACGGCAGCACTTGCCGCCAGAGCCGCCAATCCGCCCAAAAAATTACGTCTTGTCGTTTTCACTATGGCCTCCTGTTCTTATGGTTTGGCCTGTTGCAGGGTATTTTCCGGCGATCCGCTGCCATGTTCGCTTTTAACAAAATCCGATGAGTGGGATTGCAAATATTTCAGCACCAGTTTGGCGGTGTCGCTATCCATGCTGGTAAAGCCCACCATGCCATTAAACATTCCCGGCCACTGGTTGGCATCGTGCCCCGATGCAGCCGGCTGTCGATGGCAGACACTGCAATTTTGTTTATAGCTGTTTCTGGCAATATCCCAGATTGGTTCAATGCTGCCTATCAGGGTGTTATTTTCGATCCATGCCCTGATTGTTACCTCCTGCCATTCCAGCCCGGTAAGGTCATCGGTTCTGGTTTCCAGAACGGTGATCCGTTTTTTATCACGGGCAATATCTTTATGGAGGATGGCATCAACGATATTAAGGCCAAAATTTACATACCATACCCGGCCATAGCCTTTGTTTTTTCGCCACATTTTCAGCTCAACTTCCGTGGCATCGGCCTTTTTCTGTATCACCCTGACCTCGGTTGACACCTTGATTGAACCGATTGATTGTGTCAGGCTTTCATCGCTATATAATTCCTGCGGCACTGCGCTGTAATAGTTGTTTTCCGGGTGAACTGTTGTGCTGGCGGCCTCTGACATCAGGGTATCAAAGGCGGGGTTATGCGCCCCTTTCATATCGGGAAGATGGTGGGCGATTCCTTTATGACAGTCCAGGCAACTGGTGTTTCTTTCTGCAGCTCGCCGCATCATCACCTGTGATGTTACCCGCATTTTGGAAAAATCCATATTGCTGTAGTCATGGCAGTTACGGCACTCCAGAGAGCTGTTTGCCTTAAAGCGTTTCCACTCCCGCTGGGCGAGAATAAGGCGTTTTTGCTTAAACTTCTCACGAGTATCTATGGTGCCGACAAATTCCCCCCAAACCTCACGGGAGGCCTGTATCTTGCGGATCATCTTGTCGGTAAATTTATGAGGCACATGGCAATCGGAGCAGGTGGCATGAACACCGCTGCGGTTTTTCCAGTGGACGGTTTTCTGTAGTTCGGGAAAGATATTATTCTTCATGCTGTGGCAGGAGAGGCAAAACTCTTCCTCGCTGGTCATTTCCAGCCCTTGAATAAAAAGTATCCAGAAGGCGGCTCCGGCAATAACGCCTCCGCCAACAAGAATACCCGCTCCTGTTTTTACCGCAGGGCGGGTAAATACGGATAATATGTTGCGTAAAAGTTTCATATTATGCCTCCGTTTTTTCTGGAATTACTGCGATGGCTGCTGGGTAATGGTGTTTGGGTTAGAGCCATAAGCAGGGAAGAGAACGCCCTGCCTATCAATCATTATACCCAGTTTGCTGCAATAATAAAACTTCTGTATAAAAAACATTTATTTCTGAAATGTTTTCAAAGGGTTGGAGGTGCTTTATGCTCTTTTTGATTGTTCGTTAAGTCGGTTGCTGATTCTGGAATTTATTTTGTCTCCTCCTATAATCCCGGTCTTACTCTCAAGTGTTCTTTTTCCACCCCGCAAATATAGTAATAGGATTAAATTTCTGTTTTTCTCCTATACTGCTTATCCGGGTTACGCCCACCTCGGAACTCTCCCATAAAAAATCGTGTGCTGTAAGTGTTTTTTTCGCTGTTTCAACAGTTTTGGTAATACCAACGCCATTGATAACCAGTCGGCCATTTGAGGTATTTGCGGGCAGTCTCTCTTTGGCAATGGCGGTTATCTCCGCCAGCATTCCTGAACTTCCCCCCACAAATATGGAATCAGGGTCGGGCAGGGCGGCAAGGGCTTCTGGCGCATGACCTGCTACAGGGATAATATTATAGCAGCGGAAACGGCGGATATTAGCCTTAATATTGGCAATTTCTTCCTCTTTATGCTCAATGGCATAAATGGTAAGCTCCGGGTTTAGTCGCGCCGCCTCTATGGAGATGGAGCCGGAACCTGCCCCCACATCCCAGAAAACGCCCTGTTTGCCGGGAAGCCGCAGGGCGTGGAGCGTTGCCGCCCGCACTTCTTTTTTGGTAATAAGCCCTCGACTATGCTGAATATCCTGTTCGGAAAGGCCAAAGGAAAAGTCCGTTTCCTTAAAGGGAGTTTTTCGTACCAGTGCAAAAACATTCAACGGAGAAAAACGCCTTGCGGCACATTGTTCCAATGTACCGCAAAAGATTTTCTGGCTATCTGCGCCAATATCTTCTGCAACAAATGCCTGCCACTCTCTTGCTTCGTCGTTTTCTTCTATTTGTTGAAAATAATGCAGAATTTCACTGCAGATGAAATCCGGGCTATAGGTTGAATCGGTAAGGGCAAGGTTTTTGTTATGGCGCAGGAAAAGCCCTGGTAGATGCAGCGTTTTTCTGCCATGCAGACTCAGCAGGCGGGCATCATCCCAGGGAATGGAAAACAGTGCTGCCGCTCGTTGAATGGAGGAGAGGGCAGGCGATATATGGAGCTGTTCTGCGGAAAAATGGCGCAACAGGGTGCGGACAATGCCGTAATAGAGTGGATCACCGCTGGCAAAAACGGCGATATTGTCGTTTTTCAGCAACTCGCCAATGGCTTTCAGCTGTTTGGTAAGCGGGGTGATGGGGTGGATTTCTACTCCTGCCGGGGCAAGGCTGCGAAAACGGTCTGCAGTAAAAAGATGGGAGCAGCGTTTAAGAAGGGCTTGTTGTTTATTGGTGATCTCAGGGCTTGCAATACCCAGAATATAGATTTTTTTTTCAGCCATTTTTTATCTTTCCTCTTTTTTATACTGCAACCAGAAGTTCTCCGCCCGTACCAATAAGATAGAGCCGAATCTCCACCCCGGAAACATCCTGTGCATACTCCTTTGCCTTTAAACAAACCGCCTGAATAATATCTTGTCGCCCAGCGGAAAAAAGGTGGGCATACATCTCACGGGCGGTATTGCTCTCCTTGATTTTTGCCAGCAGATCGCCTGTGGCACCCAGTTCTTCCAGCAGATTGGCGGCATCTATCATCTCTAGTGCGCCATTGCGAACATGGGTTTGCGGAATTCTCAAGGCAGCTTTGGTTATTTTGGCCCACATTCCAGAGATATGAATGGTGGTAAAGCCTTTTGTTGCCGCCGCTTGCAGGGAAAATTTGAGATAATCTCCCATCATCGCATAGGACTCTTCCGGGATATTGAGCCGTTGCTGCGCTCCCTTTTCCGAGGTTCGCCCGGTGGAGAGAACAATCTCGTGTAATCCCGCTTTTTGTGCCACTGTCATTGAGGCAAGAATTGTCGCCTTCCAGGCATCGGCAGATACAGGGCGCACAATGCCTGTTGAGCCAAGAATAGAGATGCCACCCAAAATCCCCAACCTTTGATTCAGGGTTTGGGTGGCAAGCTCCTCGCCGTCTATAACGCTGATAGTGATCTGTATTTTCTGGTGGTTATTATAAACTTCTGTTGCCGCGGTCTTTATCATTTTTCTGGGGCCAGGATTGATCGCAGGTTCGCCGGGCTGCACGGCAAGCCCCGGTTTGGTGACATAGCCTACACCCTTACCCCGGCAAAGCTGAATATTCTCCAGAAAAACGCAGTGGGGCGGCTGGATTTTCTGATCGTGCCCAAGCTGAACAGCGGCGCAGATTTCGGCACCGTTGGTAACATCGGGGTCATCACCTGCATCCTTGATGATGGAGACAGTTGCGCTGGTAGGTGTGATAGTGCAACGGTGAACAAAAAAGGTATACCGTTTGCCGCCAGGAAAGGAGATTTCCACCGCTTCCGGGCAGCATTTTTCATTAAGGGCAACAAGAGCCGCCTTTGTCGCTGCTGCGCTGCATGCCCCTGTGGTAAAACCGGAGCGGAGTTTTTTCTTATCTTTCTCCCCTGCCATTATCTAGGCCAGAGCAAGTTTCATCAGTGCATTAACAATGGCAGCGGCCACCGGGCTGCCTCCTTTTCGTCCCAGTGCGGTAATATAGCAGCTATTCTCTTCAACCAGCAGATCCTTTGATTCCGGGGCATTAACAAAGCCCACCGGGACACCAATAACCAGTGGTGGATTATCTGAAAACTTCTCTTTTATTACCCTGATCGCTTCAATAAGAGCGGTGGGGGCATTACCAACGGCAACAATACCTATACTCTCGTCAAGAAGGGTGTTTATCGCTGTTTCAGAGCGGGTCTTACCCATCTCCCTTGCCTTTTGGGCAATTTCGCTATCCGCTACCTTGCAGATGGCCTCTCCACCGAGTTTGGCAAGATTTGGCTTACTGATTCCGGCGGCAACCATTGTTACATCGGTCAGTATATTTTTCCCTGCTTTTAGCTGGGCAATTCCGGTTTCAATAGCGTTTGAGGTAAAGCGCATATTATCACCATAGGCAAAATCCCCCGTGGCATGGATTGCCCGCTGGATAACAGCAAATTGCTGGGCGGTGAGTTCGGCTCTTTTGCTATGGTTAAATTCAGATGCAATAATACGAAAACTCTCCTGTTCAATCTCTGTGGGCGCGATTTTTGTGAGTTGTATAGTCATTTTTTATATCTCTTTTATTTATGGCTGATTGCAGAAGATTTGCAATTGCCTGTGGAGAAAAACCGAAATGGAGGTGCATATAACCACCAACAACATTTTTCCAGCGATACCCCTCCATTCCGCCGTCATTTATCAAGAAAATTTGTTCAATTTCTTCCGGCATTGCCGAGATCGAAGAGTAATGAAATTCATGACCACGCAATATGGTGCCAACAGGCCCGAAAAAACTCTCTTTTACCGTAGTGAGTTCTCTATAGCCGAGGCTGGTTCTTTTTTTATTCATTTTCGCCCGTACAGGAAAAATACCCAGCATGGGGAAAAAACTTTCATTATCAATACCTTCTGTAAGATACATAAAACCACCGCACTCTGCAAAAACATGGCCGCCAGACTGTGCAAAATTGCGAATTGATGTGAGCATACTGCTGTTTTTGCTTAACTTTTTGGCATAAAGTTCAGGATAACCGCCACCAAGATAGAGAATATCAGCATCGGGCATCTCTTTATCGTGCAACGGGCTGAAAAAATGGAGCCTTGCGCCAGATTTTTCTAACAAATCAAGATTATCCTGATAGTAAAAACAGAAGGCCTTGTCTCTTGCTATCGCAAGATCTGCCAGTGGAAGATTCTGTTCTGTCTCTTTTTTTCCGTTATTGCGGAAATGGAAGAGATCCTTTTTTTGCTGACAAAGGGCGATAATCCTGTCAAGATCAATATATTGTTCAATAGTTTGCGCCAGATTTTCCAGTGCTTTTGGGCTGATAGGTGCCTCATCGCTGGTTAGCAGTCCAAGATGGCGTCCAGGAATAGCAAATTCCAGATCTCTTGGAAGATAGCCCAGAACTTCTGCAGTACAATATTGCTCTATTGCTTCCTGCACTAACTGTAAATGCCGTTTGCTGCCAATGCGGTTAAGAATAACACCGGCAACACTGTTTTCCTTATTGAGGCTTTCAAATCCCTTGACAATAGCCGCTGCCGACTCTGCAATGGAACGGGCATCAAGAACCAGAATATTGGGCAGATTCAGCTCTCGTGCAAGGGTGGCGGAGGAGGAGGTGCCGCCATCAAACATTCCCATAACTCCCTCAATTATCGCAATATCGGCCCCCGCCGAATTATGATAAAAGGAATGACAGGCAAACTCCTTTCCCATCATCCATAAATCAATATTGCGGGAAATGGTGCCGGTGGCAAGCCGGTGCAAACCGGGGTCGATAAAATCCGGCCCGCATTTAAACGGCGCAACCCGCAAGCCCCGTCGGCAAAAGGCAGCCATAAGACCAAGGGAAATTGTTGTTTTTCCAGAACCGCTGGAAACACCAGAGAGAATGAAGGCGAGAGGGATGTTCATTGTTTTCCCTTTTTTTCCTTTAGTTCAGGGTAAAGAATACCGTTTATTAGCCGTACGCCATCAATAATGCGCATGATTGGACGGGAAACCACCGCTTCCGGGACAATAAAAACTTTTCCTTCCCGTACGGCACGAATAGCCCGGTAGCCCGGTTCTTTCTCTATAAGGGATTTGTTTATCGGGTTCATTGGCCCTTTCTGGGCAAGATAAATATCAATACTTTCACCTGTTGCCAGCAATTTTTCCTTTGGATAGGTAGCAATATTGCTGGCATGTACCTGTCTTGCATCAATGGCAATATTTTCCCCGCCTGCCTGTCGCAGCGTAAAGGCGGCAATGCTATTTGGCGATACCGTGCGGGATTTTTTATGCATCGTCTCAAAATAGACTTTCGGTTTATTTATCTTTTTCTGCTGGCGATAACTGGCGGTGGTGGCACTGATTGTTGCGATTTCCCTATCAAAGGCAACAATCATCCTCTCTGCGTCTTCCTCTTTTCCAACCAGACTGCCAAGCTGTCGCCAATATGTTTTCATCTCCTCAATATTGCCGGGTTGCAGAGCGATAACATCAATATTTGCCCGACGAATCTTCTTGATAAATTGTGGATGAATACGCGCAATCATTGGCCGTACAAGCACCAGATCGGGACGGGCCGCAATAAATTTTTCGCTATCCTCCTTCCAGGAAAAACGGGGCAGGGCAAGAATCTTTGGGGGGAAATCATCATTGCGGCCAATGCCAATCAATTTTTCCTGCGCGCCCAACGAGCAAATATTTTCCGTATGTGCTGGGTAGAGCGATATTATTCGTTTATACTCCTTGCCATAAACACTACCTGAAAATAAAAGCCAGACAAGAATAAAAACGGAGAAAACTGTCTGATGAGAAAGATTAAGGTTATGCCGAAACATTGTTTTCCTCATAATGAAAATGGATACGCATTGGCTCTTTCATAACGATAGTGCTTTCTACTGAAAATACAGCGGCAATATTTTCCGCTGTTATCGTTTTTTTTGTCTTCCCACAGGCAAGAAGCGCTCCCTGTTTAAGAAAAAGCACCTCATCACAGAAGGCAGCGGCAAGATTAAGATCGTGCATGGCGGCAATAACTGTGGCGCCTGCTTTTACCTTCTGTCTTGCGATATTGCATATTTTGATAGTATGGTGAATATCAAGGCTGGCTGTTGCTTCATCAAAAAGCATAATCGGACACTCCTGCGCAAGTGCTCTTGCCACGATAATGCGCTGTTTCTGTCCGCCAGAGAGCTGTGCTGCAATGCAATACCGTAATTTTTCAATATCAAGAGCAGAAATGGCCTTTTCCACTGCCTGCCAGTCACATACAGCAGGTTTTGCAAAACGGCTGATATAGGGGTGGCGCCCCATCATAATTATCTCTTCCACACTATAGCCAAAGCCTACAGAAAATTCCTGGGGAACAATGGTTATCTTCTGTGCCAGTTCTTTTTTCGGAAAACGGGAAAGGGGGGTCTTACCGATAAAGACATGACCAGAAGCAGGCTGTTGCACTCCGGCAAGCAAATCAAGCAGGGTGGTTTTGCCACATCCATTCGGTCCCAAAAGGCCATAAAATTTGCCCGGTAAAAAATGCGCTGAAAAATCTTGTATTGCTGATTGCTTGCCGTCGTAGGAAAAAAAGAGATTTTGCGCACTAAGAGTGGGTGTGTCTTTCATAATCCCACCTTTTGCTTATTCCGATAGATAATACAGAAAAAGGGGCCGCCCACAAGTGCGGTTAAAACACCGACAGGAATCTCAACCGGCAATATTGCGCGGGTAATGGTATCGGCACAGAGCAACAGCAAGGCACCGCACAGGGCAGATGCAGGGAGCAGGATTCTGTTATCCGGGCCGGTAATATAGCGGATAAGATGCGGTATAATCAGGCCAATAAAACCAATAACACCACTCATTGATACACTGAGTGCTGCAAGAAATGAGGCGGCAAGCAGCAGGATGATACGTACTCTTGCGGTATCCACGCCTAACGAATCGGCACTTTTTTTCCCCAGGCTGATAATATTAAGATCACGGGCATAAAAGAGAATGATTGTTATGCCGACAATCAGGCTTCCGGTAAGGATAATTACCCCCTGCCAGGTTGCTGCGGTAAAGCTGCCCATCAGCCAGAAGATAATGAGTGCCACCTGTTCATCGGCAAGATATTTGAGAAAACTTATTGCAGCAGAGAGTATCGCACCAATAATAACACCGGAGAGGATAAGGCTTTGTGTTGAAATTTGCTTGTTAAAACTGGAGAGGCGCAACACGAACAACAAAGTAATAACGCTGCCGGCAAAGGCAAAAAGCGGAACAGAGATCGGCTGGGAGAGAAGGGGGGAGGAGATGTTCAGCAGCAAGGCCAGACTGGCTCCAAAAGCTGCGCCGCTGGAAACGCCCAATGTATAGGGATCTGCCAGGGGATTAAGCAGTACCCCCTGATAAACAACGCCACTTACTGCCAGACTCGCTCCAACAAGAGTTGCCAGCAGAATGCGAGGCAAACGCACATCCCAGATAATATAGCCAGTGGCAGGTTCAATCCCGGCGACAAGCTCAGCTCCCATACCAACCTTGGCGGCGATAATCCTGAGAATTGTTTCACTGCTGATTGCCATATAGCCAAGACCTGCAGAAAAAATCACCGCCCCCATGCAAAAAAGAAAAAGCAGCACGAGAAATGAGGGAGTGTGACGGCGCATTATTATCCTATGATATAGTAGAGGACGGTAATAAAAACTATAGAGAGGATACGGGTTCCTTGACTGACGACAATCATTTCTACCGCCAGTTTTGGTGAGTATATCCCTGAATAATAAGAAAACTGATGGCGAATGGCACGGATGGGCGCTGCTAGTACATTGCCAACCATAAGAGCCAGGACAACCTCCTTTATCGTCAGGCTGTTATCGGTAAGCAACGCCGATGCGGCGGCAAGTCCGGCAGAAAACTCTGTTGTTAGATGAAGCATAATAATACTCAATGATTGTGGTTTCAACCAGTGTAGAAACGGTGTGTGGTTGACCAGCAGATCATTGAGTCCGGTAAAAAGACCATATTTCAATGCTATAAAAAAAAGCAGATAAATCGGCACCATATATTTTAACACTCGCAGCACTTTCTTTTTTGAACGAGTTATGCTTTTTTGCACAGCCTGACGCAGGGTAACTCGTGGTCGTGTATTTGGGGAAAGAGGGGAGGGTGGCTGTTTTTCCAGCAATATTCTCCCTAAACAGATAACGGCAAGACTCTGTAGTAGCGCAGCGCTAAAGGTTAATCCCACATAGACAATCGCTCCGCTATGCAGAAAAGGGGCAGTAAGAAAAAACACCGTAGGTAGATGAAGGAAAAATCTGGGCAGGGAATTGAAAAGATTGGCAAGGACAAGTTCTTTTTTTTCAATCTGCTTTTTTTCATATGCTTCAGAAAGCATGGTATTGGCAGAAACACCGGAAAAAAAGGCGATAGAAAAACTTGCTCCGGTGAAACTTGAAAACCGTCCCAGGCGAATAAGGGGGTGAGCAAGGCGGGACAATTTTTCATCCCAATTCAAACTTTCAATAATATTGGCAAGAAAAAGCCCAAGAATAATAAAGAGCGTTATACGGGCAATCTGTAAAAAAAGATGACCGAGTTCTGTAATTAGCTCCATATTATTAGATTTTCTTCTTTGCTCGTACAATTAATGTAGAGAAGTAGTGTAGCTCCTTGTCTGCAGCAACGCGAATATCCTTCCAGACGCGCTCTTCTTCGAAACCGCATCTTTCAACTAATACCGCATTATCAATAATATCCAGTTCTTCAAGAAGGGGAATAAGATAACCCAAGGCCTTTCCCGCCTTCATAAAAGCAGCAGCCTCAACCTTTTTAAGGAGCTCTTTTATCTGGTTATCTTCAAAAACAGCCGGAATAATAACCATCCGCTCGTCACCAAGGCATAAAGGAAGCTGTACCCTGGCGGCAGTTGCTGTAATTGCAGAAATACCAGGAATAATTTTTACCGGAAAGGGGAGACCATATTCTTGTAAAGTTTCAAGTACATAAAAAGAGGTAGAGTATATGGTAGGGTCACCAAGGGTAGGGAAGGCAACATCATTTCCATTCTCAAGATGTTCCATGATGGCCTTTGCTCCTTGCCTCCATGCATCACTGAGCTCTTTGTCAATTTTTTCACTGCGATGATTTTTTTTCATCGGGAAATAGTGCGACAGGATGTTTTTTTCTTTTGGAGAGACAGTTGCTGTAATTATGTCGTAGGCAGTTGAGCGACCAGCCTCTTTAAAAGCAGAAGGGGTGAACCAGACTGGGCACTGCTCAAGGATTTTTTTTCCTTTCAGGGTAAGGAGTTCAGGGTCACCAGGACCTACACCTATTATATGGAATGTACCTTTCATAATTAATAGTAATATGAATGAATAAAATATCTGCAAGATTCCACTAATAACAGAGTAAGAAGATAAAGGCAATCCTTTCTCAAAAGTAACTCATTGAAAATATGAAGGAAGAAAGAGGCTTGTTCTGTCTTCCCAAAAAAATTTTTTAAAATAAGATTGCATAATAAAGAAAAACATCTTACAACTCCCGAAGTATGTCTAAAGATAAATCTTGTTAACCATATAATGCTATTTCAGTTGGGTGAGCTATGTTTGGATTCAGGGGTTCCAGGAAGAAGCGGCGGGGACAGTGTGCGGGGCAGGCGGTTAATTATAAAAATATGCTGGATATTCCAATAGGTGAAAGTGCAATCATTAAACAACACCACTCCTCTGGAGCTATTCGACAAAGAATGCTTGATCTTGGTTTTGTTCCAGGGCGTAATGTTAAGGTGTTAAGAGTTGCGACCTTGGGGTGTCCTATTGAATTAAAAATATCGGGATATTGTGTAACTCTTCGTCGCACCGAAGCCCGGATGATAGAGGTGAAGTGATGAAGAAAGAACGGTTTCTAGTCGCTCTTGCAGGGCAGCAGAATGCAGGTAAAACGACAACATATAATATGCTCACTGGAGCTAATCAGCACGTTGCCAATTATCCTGGGGTAACTGTCGATAAAAAAGTCGGTGTTTACCGCGAGAATGGTTTTACTTATGAAGTAGTTGATCTTCCAGGAACATATAGTCTTACCTCTTTTTCGATGGAAGAACGTGTATCAAGAGATTTTCTGATTCATGAAGAACCAGATCTCGTGGTTAATGTTCTTGATGCAACTGCATTACGACGGAGCCTCTATTTTACGTTCCAGGTCCTTGAGATGGGACTTCCAGTAACTGTTGCCATTAACATGATGGATGTTGCTGAACAACAAGGTATCAAGATTGACGTTGGAGAGCTTTCGCGTCAACTTGGCATTGATGTTATTGCTACTGTCAGCCGTAAGCGAAAGGGGAAAAATGCTCTTAAAGCATCAATCCAGAAAAATGTGACAGCAGAAGAGAGGGGTAATGTCCCACAGATTGATTACAAAACGATGGAAGAGCATATTAAGGCTCTACAATCCCGACTTGAGGAAGATGTAAAGCTGGCATCTCTCTACCCCTCACGTTGGCTGGCGATCAAATTACTGGAAAATGATGCAGAAGCAATACGCATTGTTAATGAGAGACATTTCAGTGGAGAACAGATTATTGCTGAATCTATCACTAGAAAAAAAGAGTTTGAAGAGGCTTGTGGTCTTAAAACTGAGGATTTTATTGTCTCCTGTCGTGATCAGCGTGCCGGAGAAATAGAAGCAGCGTGTTTGCAAAGAACAGAAAAGAGTGGAGATTCTATTTCTGAGCGAATTGATCGTTTTATTCTTTATCGCCCGTTAGCACCACTTTTTTTGATAGGAACTGTTTGTCTCATCTATTATTTATCAATTATCCAAGGATATAATCTTACCCCATATCTCTGGACATGGCTGGCAAAGTTCAAGGTATTTGTTGCTGATATTCTGCCTCAGCATGGAATGCTGGAAGATCCTCTTATCACATCTATTGGTTTATGGATGGTTGATTCGGCTAATGCTCTTCTGATATATATCCCTATATTTACTATTCTTTTTGCTCTTATTGCCATTCTTGAAGATTCAGGTTATATGGCAAGAATCGCCTTTATTCTGGACAGGATTCTTAACAGTTTTGGTTTGCATGGACAATCAACATTGCCTTTCATTTTGGGCGGTGTTTTTGCCAGTGGTTGCGCAGTTCCCGGGATTATGGCGACAAAAGGAATCCCTGACGAACGCTCTCGCTTAGCGACAATTTTGACCGTTCCCTACATGAATTGTATGGCCAAGATCCCCCTTTATACCTTGCTTGTATCTATTTATTTCAAAGATAATGCAAGTTGGGCAATGTTTTTTATTGGTACAGTAACCATTATTATGGCAATGATTATTGCCAAGTTTCTTACTTCAACAATTCTACGTGGTCGGGAAATTTCTCCTTTTATTATGGAGATGCCTAATTACCACATGCCAACGTTATTTGGTGTTACACAACGCACAGTAGAGAGATTGTGGGAATATATCAAGAAGGTTGGCTCCATTGTGCTTGCTGTTTCAATCTGTGTCTTTTCGTTGCTGCAGTTTCCAGGACTTAGTGATGAAAAAATGGCAGTTTATGAAACACAGATGAACAAGGCACTCGTTCAGTTTCAAAAAAAGATTGCCAAAAGTTCTTATGCCAAGGACTTTTCGGAGGAATCTGCGGTATTGTCCTTGCTTAACTATTATGATGATTATAAATCAGAGCGAATGAACAATGCAGGTGCCAAGGGAGCTGCTGCTGTTGACGAGAAATACAAGGAGAAGCGGCCTGATCATTTTGTATTGTTAAAGCCAAAGAAAAATAAAGATGCCAAGATTATTAATCGGGCAATAAGAAAACTCTCCGGGAAAAGAAAGGTTTTACGTGGTAAGATTAGAAAGGAGCGCATTCAGTCATCATTCTTTGGCATGATTGGTCGCTCTCTTGAACCCATAACCCAGTTTGCAGGGTTTGATTGGAAAACCAATATTGCACTAATCAGCTCTTTTGCTGCAAGGGAATCTTCTGTTGCGACGATGGGGGTACTCTATCAGGAAGGTGCAGATGAGAATCTCAAACTTGAAGAGCGGATGAGCAAAGAGACAATGGGAAGCGAAAAAGATGGTGAGCATCATCATGGCCTTCAGGCACTGCATGCTCTTGCTCTTATTATCTTTTTTGCGCTCTATCCTCCCTGTCTGGCAACAACAATTATGGTAAAGGTACAAACGGGATCCTACAAATGGATGCTTTTTTCCATCCTCTTCCCCTCTGCTCTCGGACTTTGCGTTGCGTCTGCGGTATTCACCATAGGTACAACTTTTGCGCTAAACGGGGTTACTATGATGAAAGGCTTCTACGTGTTTGTGTTGGCGGTGGCAATACTTATTGCGATCGTTCATAAAATAAGAACTGAGCGTTTGTCGGCAAGACAAGCTCTAACCCTACAAGGAGAAAAATTATGAAAAAACTGGAAACAGCCCTATTAACAGCTGCATTTGTTATCTCTTCAACGTCTCTGGCTTTGGCGCATACAGCTCTTTGCTCCTGCTTTGATAATGGTGACGGTACGGTAACCTGTGAAGGGGGATTCTCTGATGGTTCTACTGCATCAGGTGTTGGCATGATTGTTAAGGATGCCAGTGGTGCGGTGATTGTTAAGGGTGAAATGAGTGAAGAAAGTACTTACGATTTTAACAAGCCGGAAGGAAAATATACTGTTGTTTTTGATGCAGGTGAAGGACATCAGGTATTTATCGATAGTGCTGATATTGTTGAGTAATTTTTCACTACAGGAGATTTACATGGAGTAAATCTCCTGTTTTTTATCTAATAATTGAACAGGAGGATTAATCATGAAGTTTAAAAGTGTAGTTCTTGGAGCAGTTCTTTCTACTGCAGTGGCGGTTCCTGCTTATGCTCATTTTCAGATGGTATACACCCCTGAAATTGCTGTTGAAAAAGGTGCTGAATCTACATTTAAGCTGGTTTTCACTCATCCATTCGGAGCAGGACATACCATGAATATGGGAACTCCAAGTGAGTTCTATGTCGTTCATCAAATGGGTGATAAGAAAGCAAAGAAAACCAATCTGAAAGAGTATCTTAAGAAGATCACATGGACGAGTATGACAAACTCTGGAGATGCCTATGAAGCGGTAGTTCCCAAGAAAGTTATTCGTTCTATGGGAGACTATCAGTTTGTACTCGTTCCTGAGCCTTATATGGAAGCTGAAGAAGATATTTATATTCAGCAAATCACCAAGACCTATATGAATGTTGGTGGAGTTCCTGGAAACTGGAGTGAACCTCTGGGACTGAAAACTGAGTGGGTTCCGTTGAACAAGCCTTATGCTGTATGGACTGGTTCCACCTTTAAGGCTCAGTTGTTGAAAAATGGCAAGCCTTGCCCCAATCATGAAGTTGAGGTTGAGTATGTCAATCATGAGCCTGATATGAAAAACAACTCTTTCTCTAAAAAAGCGAAAGCTGAAGCACCACAAAGCTCTTTTGAGACCATGGGGGTAATGACAGATAACCAGGGTTATGTGACTTTCGCTCTTCCTAAAGCAGGCTGGTGGGGATTCTGTGGTCTTGGTTCTGGTCCTAACACTGAATATAAAGGAAAAGAGCTTTCTCAGGATGCTGTCATTTGGGTAAAAGCTGTTGATATGAAGTAGTCTTTTATGCTGTTTCTCTTCCCTGTAAACTTTATTGTAAAGCTTTACAGGAAAAAGAAATTGTCGTTTGAAAATTCGGTTATCCTGGAGGGGTTATCCTCCAGGATAACCGAAAACGAGAAAGGATGATGACAACGCAGATTGTTTCTCCGGCAAGTAAAGGTTCTGAAAGTTTTTATCTCTTTGGTGTTACTCTGCTTATTATTGCAAGTTGTGCTTTTCTTATCTCTCTTGAGACAGGAAAAGAGGAAAAACGCACTTTGCAGGATTATCAGATTGATGCCTTTGTCGATCTTAATAGCAAAGAGCTGGCAGTCTTTAACAGCCTGCGGACATCAGCCCTGGAAATCAACAGCTTTCATGAAGAAAGTGGTATTGAGGCTCCCTGGCCTACAGTAGAGCAAATGCAGGAAGATGCTCTCCCTCCATTTACTAAAGATGTTTCCTGGAAAAAGAGTGGTGGATATACCTGGGCAAGAAGTTTACGCCCAAAAGGAAATATTGATCTTGCTGCTTTTATCGGGCATCCAAAAGACAACCATTGTGGATCCATGCTTCTGCTTTTTACTCATGAGCATGGCAAGAAACAGGGAAATGTTTTGGATGAACCAAAGCATCCTCCCTATGAAATATGGTATCACAAGGCAAAATACCAACCTCTGCCTGATGTATTAACCGATCAGATTCTTATCGCGGCAGGCTGGAAAGAGATACGTGCGCTTTCTGGCGCAGACGAGGTGAAAAGGGTAAAGGGAGTGGAATAGAAGTATTCCACCTTTTATTTTTGCTTGAATATCTATCTACAACTAATACAGTTTTATAACTTATTGATTAAAAAAATGAGGAAAATATTTTTACGTATAAGTCTGATACCTTTCTTACTGGTTCTTTTTTTCTTTGGAGAGAGTCTTGCAGCAAAGAAAATAACAATAGGTATTACTCTAAACCCATACTATAGTTTTGTTCGTAATATTGTTGGTGACAGAGCCAATGTAGAACCTCTTATTGGTGAAGGTTTCAATCCTCATAATTATCGTCCCCAACCAGAAGATATCAAGCGAATAATGAATTTTGATGTATTGGTTGTTAATGGTATTGGTCACGATGAATTTGCTTTTGAAATCCTTGATGCGGCCAGGATGAAAGGAAAAATTCCAATAATCTATGCCAATAAGGACGTTTCGCTTATTCCGGTTGCAGGTAATATGGAAGGATTAAAAATTGTCAATCCTCATACCTTTATTTCCATTACTACTGCTGTTCAGCAAGTATATACCATAGCTCGGGAATTAGGCAGAATTGATTTGAAAAACAGTAGATATTATATGAAAAATGCCCGTAGTTATGCGAGAAAACTGCGTAAACTTAAGGCCAAATATATGAAGCGTCTAGCGGATCTTCCTGAAGTTGATTTCCGTTGTGCCACAATACATGGAGGATATGACTATCTGTTACAGGATTTTGGCCTTCAGGTAACAGCGGTTATTGAACCAAACCATGGTCTGAAGCCAACAGCTAATCAATTAACAAAAACAATTGATAAAATAAAAGGACTACATGTGGATGTTATTTTCACCGAAATGAATTTTCCCGATAAATATGTGGATATTATTCATCAAGAGACCGGGATTCGGATACGAACCCTTTCTCATCTTACTGGTGGAAAATATAGTTCCAGGGATTTTGAGATTGGGATAGAAGAAAACATGAAAGCATTAACAGACGCTTTGGTTGAAGCCTATAATGGTAAAGGCAGGAAATAGGGGATGTTATGGGCCCGGCAATAGAATTTGAAAGAGTTGGACTCACCCTTGGTAATACCGAAATATTACGAGACATTAGCTTTCGTGTAGAAACAGGGGCGCTTCACTATATTATCGGACCAAATGGTGGAGGAAAAACATCTCTGATTCGATCCTTATTGGGCCAGATGCCTCATAGCGGGACTATTCGTATTCATTGGCAGGAGAATAAAACCTTGGGATATGTCCCTCAATCTTTGAACTTTGATACTACATTGCCAATTACAGTGGAAGATTTTCTGGTGATGAATATTGCCCGACAACCAGCTTTCTTTCGACCAGGCAAAAGGGTAAAAGGCATTATTGCTGGATTACTCAAGAAGATTGGTATGGAAGAAAAGAGCCACCGTCCTTTTGGCCAGCTTTCCGGTGGAGAGAGACAGCGAGTTCTGCTTGCCCAGGCTCTTTATCCGCAACCAGCAATGCTTATTCTGGATGAACCGACAACGGGTCTGGATAAAACAGGAGCGGAAATAATGCACTCTATTCTTAAAGAGTTACAAAAAAAAGGAGTGACAATTCTTGTTATTCATCATGATCTTGCAGAAGTAAGAGATCGGGGAGATGTGGTAAGTTGTATTAACCGCAGATTACTTTTTAGTGGAGACCCTCAGGTAGAATTGAGTCCAGAACGTATTTTAGGTGTTTTTCAATCAAACAGAGGGGCTGTGTAGTGGATACAATATATGATATTATTCGCACTCCACTTATTGAAATGGGGAAAAATGGTATTTTACCTGAATTTTTCCAATACGCTTTTGTGGTTAATGCCTTGTTTTGTTCTTTTTTAATTGGTCCTGTGCTTGGTGGTGTTGGAACAATGGTGGTAATAAAACGATTAGCATTTTTTTCCCAATCCGTAGGTCAGGCTGCGTTAACCGGAGTTGCTTTGGGTATTTTGCTTGGTGAGCCATATACCGCGCCCTATATATCTCTCTTTGGTTTTTGCATACTCTTTGGTTTATTAATGAATTATACCCGCAATCAGACAAGAGTCTCTTCTGATACAATTATTGGTGTTTTTTTATCAATCTCTCTGGCTGTAGGAGCTTGTGTTTTACTTTATGTTACCAGTAAGGTGAATATGCATATCCTTGATAATATCCTTTTTGGCTCAATTCTGACAGTTAATGATACCGATATTAATGTATTACTATGTATCAGTTTTATCTGTATTGCTATTTCTCTTCTATTTTTCAATAAATTTCTACTGGTTAGTTTTAATCCAAGTCTGGCTCAAGCGAGAAATATTCCGGTCAAATTACTGGACTATCTCTTTATCCTGATGATAACCCTGATAACTGTTGCTTCGTTGAAGATCGTAGGTGCTGTCATGGTAGAGGCGTTATTGGTTATTCCGGCTGCTGCAGCACGTAATATCAGTAGATCGATGCGCAGTTTCTTTTGCTGGAGTATATTTTTTGCAACAATGAGCTGTTTATTGGGTATTATCATCCCTATGCAATACGCAATCCCTGTACCATCAGGTGGGGCCATAATTATTGCTGCAGCACTATTTTTTGCGATGACCATGATTGTACGGACAATACACCCCTCTTTTCGAGAAGCCACACACTAAAGGAAACTCTGGATAATCCAAAATAACATATTATGAAAAAAAGTATTTTTATTCTTGTTTGTAGTTTTATTGTTGGTCTTAATTCTGGCTGGGCGGCTAACAAAGATTTATCTCTGGTTATAACCTCCTTACCAGTAACCTCCTTACTTGTTCAACATCTTGTACAAGGCTCAGATATTGAAACGAAAATGGTTGTTCCTGCGAGGTATTCAATGGCAGCACAAAAAAATTATTTTAAGAAAAACAAGCAATTTGCCCAAAGTGCGGCCACTGCATCCGCTTGTGTGACCATTGGTTCCGCCTGGAGAGGAGATGCTCTTTATCCTTTTGCTCGCAGACATAATATTCATATTGTTGAAATTGATGCTGCAGCACCGATAGACAGGAGTCGAACAGGTGTCGTTTTGGTTACACAACAGCAGAGTGAAGAAATTTCTCCATATATATGGCGTAGTCCTGCCAATCTTGTGCGAATGGCAGAATTTATTAGTGATGATTTGCAGCGCCTTTTTCCCCAACATGCCTCTTTATTCAGAAAAAACCTTCTCACCCTGCAACGGAATCTCTTTCAACTACGGACTAATTTTGAGATACTCCTTAGCGAGAAGAATGTGGGAACAGCAGCTTCTTTTACCGATGATTTTGACTATCTAACCAGTGAATTTGGAATTGAAGTTGATCGCTATTTTTTAAAAGAAGAAATTGACTGGACAGTAGAAGATTGCCTTGAATTTTCTGAATATCTCAAAAAAAACGGGATCAAGCTCGTACTTTGCAATAGACCTCCACAGAAAAATATTGCTGATGCTATTGCTAATGCAGGTGCTGTTGCCGCTGTCTTGCAAACATTGCTTAATCTGCAAACAGAAGAAAGAAATCCTCTGGATATCTTTTCTCAGTTTTATTCCTCTAATCTTTCAACAATTATCAATATCACGGAGTAGTTAAAATAAGTTTCAGAATTTAAAAATTTCATTATTTTTCTGCACTCACTATTATTATACTTTACTGAAAAAGACTTTTTGGATGTTTTCTTTCTGAGAGGATTAACCCGGAAATTTCATGAACATTGTGTCAAATTTTTAATATTCCTATATATTATACGGAGAAATTTACAGTTTTAAAATATTCAAAATGTTCACCAGAGATCAATCCATGCGGAGCCATCTTCTTCAGTATTTTTGCATTAAGTATAGTTTACTATTGCTTACTGCAAAAAATTTCGAATCTGACACCGCCTGAACTGATGAAATATCCAGGTTAACCCTGCCGCTATCTTGATATTACAAAAACATCCGACAAAATTTTATTAAGCAAACTGAATCTGATGATGACATACCCTTGACGCCTGGAATTGACATATCGTTTTTTTATAAGGAGTAACCTGGTTCTGTTGTAGAAAGACAGTCAGTTAATAATGCAGATATGAGGCTTTATCAGGCAAAATTTGGATGATAGTGTTGTCTTTATTGAATTGATAATGGAGTATACTATGGATGATATAAATATTATAGATCTTGTTGTTATTGTCGTGATGACTTGTTGTGCAGCATATTACTTATGGAAACGTTTTTTTTCATCTGGAGGTTGTGGCTGTGGCAGCGGGTGTTCCGGGTGTGGAGATGATTGTAGCGATGAAAAAAAGAAAATGGAACAGATGTATGGTATCAAGGAACGAGAAATTTCTCTTACAGAAAGAGTAACAAAAGACGAGCAAAAAAGGGGAAAAGAGTAGTCCTCCTGCTACTATTTTTCCTTAACAACAAAAATAGCAGCGGGGATATCGTATAAAAAAGGTAAATAATCTTTGATATTTTATGGCAGATCATGGTTCAGTGTTGACTATTTACAGGATACCCACTGAATTATGGCAATACCCCCCTACCAAGAACGGAGGCTTTTTTGAAGATAGCGCTGGCACAAACCAATCCGGTTATCGGTGATTTCCATAATAACAGTAATACTATTTTTCGTTATATAAAACATGCGACAGATACAGGGTGTCGCTTGATTATCTTTCCTGAATTTGCACTCTCTGGTTTCCCTCCTCAAGAGCTTTTACAACGGCCTGTTTTTCTGGCCACTCAGCAGAAAACCTTATCTTTTTTGCTGGATGAAATTATAAAAAACGGCATCTCTATTGATATCATTCTGGGTGTTTTTGAAAAAAATAATAAAGAGAAAGAAGAGAGCTTTTTTAGTTCTGCAATAGTAATCCAGAAAGGAAAGACTTCTTTTCTTTGCAGAAGAAAATTATTTCACCATGAGGATGCAGATAGCGGACACCAGTATATTGATTCGGAAAAATCAGAATGTCTCTATAATATTGATGGCGATATTTACGGTATTATTCTTGGAGAGAATGGCTGGAATAATGAAATGGTATCTACAGGCAGAACCCTCCCCCCCAGCAGAGATCCCATTGCCACGATATTTACGAATGCAGAGAAGGATGGCGTTTCACTCTCAGGCCTTATTAATATTGCCGCGACACCCTTTTACATTGATAAAAAAACATCAAAAAGCCAACTTATTCAACTATCTAAAAGAATAAATCTTCCTCTGTTTTACTGTAATCAGGCAGGAGGGCAAAATTCTCTTATCTTTTCCGGTGGCAGTCTGGTTACAGACAGGCAGGGGCAAATTCTTGTGCATGGGAATCATTTTAACGAGGATCTTATATTTTTTGATTCTGCTGTATTTGCTGCCTCAGCAAATGATAGTCATGATAAAGGGGATGATGATAGCCTTGGGTTATTGTATGGTGCTCTAGTTGTTGGCTTGCGGGATTATATACATAAAAGTGGTTTCAGTAAGGCGGTGTTAGGCCTTTCTGGTGGTATTGATTCGGCACTTACTGTTACCCTCGCGGTGGATGCTCTCGGGGCAGATAATATCCTGGGAGTAGCGTTGCCTTCTCCTTATACTTCCAGGGAATCAATTGAAGATGCCGAACAGCTCGCACAAAACCTGGGTTGTCGTTTTGAAATTGTTCCCATCGGTGAACTGTTTGCTCACTTTAACAACACCCTGCATCCTTTTTTCTCGGAGTATAAAGAAGATGTCACAGAGCAGAATTTACAGGCGCGTATTCGTGGTAACCTATTAATGGCATTTGCGAATAAGTTTAATTCCATGTTGCTCAACACTAGTAATAAAAGTGAATCCGCAGTGGGATATGGTACTCTTTATGGTGATATGTGCGGTGGATTGGCTGTAATTGGAGATTTACCCAAAGGGTTGGTTTATTCGCTGGCAGAGTACCTTAACAAGGATAGGGAACGCATCCCTTATCGTATTATTACCAAACCGCCATCGGCTGAATTAAAACCGGGACAGAAAGATCAGGATGAACTACCTCCATATGATATTCTTGATCAGATTATAGCTTTTTATCTGAATGGAGATAGCCTGGAAGATATTGTTAATAGAGGTTTTTCTTACGATGTGGTGGAAGATGTTCTGCGTCGTATTCGTATTAATGAATATAAACGCAGACAGGCTCCTCTTACACTTAAGGTCAGTGTTAACTCTTTTATCGACCGTTATTATCCGATAGTTCATAATTTTCGGAGGTAAATTTTGCCAAGGATCTTTTCTGCAAAATTTACCACATATCTGCCAGGGATAGTTTTTTCTCTTGCGCTGTTGATATGTTGCTGGTTCTTTATCCATGAGCAAGGGATAACACGTCCAGAGGCTTTGTCTATCACAACGTCAGGTTCTGTTGAGATGTGCCTTTCCTGTCATCAAGATATTGAGCTTGATCCTGCTCATAGTACTCAGGTTATTGGTTGTTCGTCTTGCCACCTTGGCAATCCTCTTGCTGTGGGGAAAAAAGCTGCTCATACAGGAATGGTTATAAATCCCGGTGACTTGCGTATTGTGGATAAAAGTTGTGGCACTTCCGGTTGTCATCCTACAGAAGTTCACAATGTAAAAAAATCATTAATGGCTACTAATCGGGGAATTATCAGCACACTGCTTTTTTACTGGGGAGAGGCGGACAATCAAAACAGTGATATTTCTGTAGAAGAATTAATTGCAACGGGAGAAAACAGCTTTGCCCTCGACTATTTCCGCAAGCTTTGTGCTACCTGTCATCTATGGAAACGACGGTATGATATGCCAAATGCTCCTATATTTTTCAATGAAAAAGGTGGGGGGTGTACTGCCTGCCATCTTTTACAGCCTGAAGACCAGGAGCGTGAACAAAAGCAGATTCTGGATGCTGATGATAATGAAATCTGGAATCCTCTCTCCCAAAAAACACAGAAAAAAAAGAAAAGACATCCTCTTATCAGTAAAAAAGTAAGTAGCGTTAAATGCTTACGCTGTCATAATCGCTCAGGCCGTATCGGGACTTCCTATTTTGGCGCCTTTGAACTGGTAGAAGGCGATGAATCTGTAGCTGCTGAAAAGAAAAAACGGTTACCTGGAGGGCGTTTTTATCTCGAACTCGCTGATGATATCCATCACAGGGGTGAGATGGAGTGTATTGACTGCCATATCCAGGAAGAGATTATGGGTGATGGTACCAATTATGCCCACTATGAGGAACAACTGGAAATCTCTTGTGAGAGTTGCCATAGTAACGGCAATAGTTTTGGTATTGGCAGAAATGGCCATAAACTTAATAATATAGAGAAAAAATCCGGGAAAATCATATTGCATGGCAAGGTAAGCAATAAAATATGGGAGGTTAAACAGCCCAAAAAGGGCGTTTGTAATTTTCCAGCACATAAACGAGTTGGTTGTGAGGCTTGTCATTCACCCCTTGTTCCGCAGTGTTATGGTTGCCATATCTCTCGTGATAATAGCGAAAAACACCTGGATAAACTCAGTATGAAGGAGACAATGGGATTATGGGAGGAGGAGACTTCCTATATCCGTAATGAAGAACCTATGCTTGGTATCTGGAATAATAAGGTTGTAATTATGACGCCTGGTTGCCAGGATATGGTAACTGTAGAAGATGAAAATAGAGAGCTTGAAGCAAGTTTTAATCGTTTTACCATGGCAGCAATCAACCCGCATACCACGCAGGAAAAGGGGCGTAGTTGTGTCGATTGTCATGATTCCACCAAAACCGTTGGTCTGGGAGAAGGAAGAATAGAACAAAAGGATGGACAGCTTGTTTTTATTGCAGCCCATAAGGGACTGGAAACGGAGGCCGGGCAAACGGTGCCGCTTGATGCATATGTCGATCTGGCTGGCAAGGCGCTCCAGCATAGCGCAAGACGTGGGCTTCGCCCCTTTAATGCAGAAGAGTTACGGGCAATTTTGAGAGTGGGGCAATGCGTTCGATGTCATAATCGCTATGATGACCCACTGTGGAAAAATTATAGCGCAACCAGTAAATGTCCACGTATGGAAAAAGGAGAAGAGCTATCGCAACCATAGAAGGAAATATTGCCGGATTAAAGAGCCATCAGCGCAAGGCCCTTGAGCGTTTTCTCCGTCGCAAGGGCTCGCGTGAGCAGATTATCAGCCCGGAGATGGCACGTACTCTGGCCGAACTCTCCTTTCAGCTTAACCGCCAGCTTGGAGTGCTGATCCATCGCTCCGGCAAGATTGATATGCTGATTGTCGGAGATTATAGCCAGATCATGATCCCTCCGCTTAAACCTATCCGCCATGCTGGTGGTCGCCTGCGTGGATTACGATTGATACATACCCATCTTGGCGGCGAGCCGATAAGTGAAGAAGATTTGATGGATCTGCTTTTTTTACGGCTCGATCTTATGTCCATGCTGGTGGTTGGAAAAGATGGAATGCCGCAGGAAATTCATACTGCTTATCTTCTACCAGAGGTGCGAGCAGGCAAAGCGTGGGATTTCCTTTCACCTGTTCATCCGGCACAGCAAAAAGAGTCGGCAGAAGAAATTATTTCTTCTATTGAGGAAGAATTTTCCAGAATCAGAGGTGCTGGCAAGGTAGAGAGTGGAAAGGATCGAGCCATTCTGGTGTCGGTCTCCACCGAATCGAGATTACAGGCGGAAGAGTCGCTTGCCGAACTGACAGAACTTGCCAGCTCTGATAATGTTGAAGTGTTGCAAACCGTTTTACAGCGGCGGCACAAGATCAATCCCCGGCTTATTCTGGGCAAGGGAAAACTGGCGGAAATAATGATTATCGCCCTGCAGCTTGATGCCAATCTATTGATTTTTGATCAGGAACTCAACCCTTCGCAAATCCGCTCTATTACCGATTTTACCGATATGCGGGTTATCGACCGCACCCAGCTTATTCTTGATATTTTTGCCCATCGGGCAATGAGCAGGGAGGGAAAACTCCAGGTGGAGATGGCGCAACTAAAATATATGTTGCCAAGACTCTCCTCCCGTGATGATGCTCTCTCCAGACTTACCGGAGGCATTGGTGCCAGAGGACCAGGGGAGACCAAACTGGAGATTGATCGACGGCGAATTAACGATCGCCTTGCCCGTTTGGCAAGAGAATTAAAGCAGGTGAGCCGGGAGAGATACCGGCGCAGAAGCAAACGGCGCAAGAAAGAGCTGCCGCAGCTCTCTTTGGTGGGCTATACCAATGCAGGTAAATCAACCCTGCTCAATACACTGACCAAAAGTGAAATTCTCGCAGAAGATAAACTCTTTGCCACCCTTGATCCCACCAGTAGAAGGATGCGTTTCCCGACAGATATGGAAGTGATTCTAACCGATACGGTGGGCTTTATTCGTCACCTTCCTGCTGATCTGATGCAAGCTTTTATGGCAACGCTCGAAGAGTTGCAGGAAGCTGATCTTCTGGTGCATGTGATTGATGTCTCCAACCCTCTTTTTCGTAAACATATGGAAGTTGTGGACAATATTCTGAAAGAGCTTGGTTTACGCAATATTCCGGTGTTAAACCTTTTTAACAAGATTGATCTGGTGGATAATCTTGAACTTACAAAAATAATGGTGGGCAGGGAAGGGTTGCTGGTAAGCGCAACAGACCAAAACACTTTAGCAGATTTTCTCAAGCAGGCTGCGGTATTGCTTGGTCGTCGTCTGGGAGGGAAGTAGAGGACTGCTATTCATCCATTGATATAGCCATCCAGCTCTTCCATCGAATTACCGGGATCAATAAATTCACAACCAATATGTGAACCCCGTACACTTCTAATAATTACCTTGCGAAAAAGCAGGGTTTGTTCCTCATTATCAAGAATAAACACCAGTTCACCCTTCATCTCAGGAGTAATATCGTGAAGGCCACGCACTTCAAAACAGGCCCCCTGCAGGGAAAGATTGATTACTTTTGTATGGCCAAATTCTCTGCTTGACAACTTTTCCAATGTATAGTCGCCTGGCAGGAAAGTCTCCTTGCGTGGATATTTACGAAACTCCATATACAAGGAAAAACTGTGACCACATTTACAACGAATCTCTAGGGGACAGTTCTGGCCCCTGAAATTTGTGGCAGGAATTGTTTTATTGATATGACATGAAGGACAAACAATTGTTATTGTATCATCCTTAACATACGCCTTTTGTATCGTTTTTATATTGGTCATATCTTTTCTCTTCTTTCAACTGCTCCTCTTTCTCCAAAAAAAGAGGAGCAGATTTATCGCATAATTACTAAATATTTTTCCCCAGAGAGGTTCCTGTGGAGCGAAGATCGCTACAGGCCTGAATGATACGATCCGCCATGCTTCTCTCTGCTGCCTTGCCCCATGAGCGTGGATCATAAACCTTTTTGTTGCCCACCTCTCCCTCAATTTTAAGGACACCATCATAGTTTTTCATTATATGATCGACAATAGGGCGGGTGAAGGCATATTGGGTGTCTGTATCAATATTCATCTTGACTACACCATAATCTATCGCTTCATGGATCTCATGTAACTCGGAGCCGGAGCCGCCATGAAAAACCAGATCAAGTGTATTGTTTTCACCCAGTTCTCTGGCAACAGCTTCCTGCCCATCCCGTAAAATAGTTGGCTTCAATTTAACATTGCCGGGTTTATACACCCCATGCACATTACCAAAGGTTGCGGCGAGGAGAAACCTTCCCATGGAACCAAGCTCCCTTGCCGCAAAAACCATGTCTTCTGGAGTCGTATAGAGCTTTTCCTTGGCAACACCCGAGGTGTCGTGTCCATCCTCTTCACCACCCACAACCCCTGTTTCGATTTCCAGGATAATCTCGTTATCCATACATGCTTTCATTAATTTTTTTGATTCGGTGATATTCTCGTTCATTGGCAGGGTGGAACCATCAAACATATGAGAAGAGAAAAGATTTGGCAGCCCCTTTGCCCTGCGTTTGGCGGTTTCTGTAATCAGCGGCAGAAGAAAACTCTCCACCTTGTCAATATGACAATGATCAGTATGCAAGGCAATATTAACGTCATAACTGGCTGCGATGCAGTGGACATATTCTGCCAGTGCAACAGCACCTTTTGCCATATCACCCAAGCCCTGACCAGAACCAAACTTTCCGCCACCGGTAGAGATCTGGATAATACCATCAGAATTTGCTTCCTTAAATGCCAATAGTGCTGCATTGATGGTTTCACTGGAAGTGATATTGATTGCAGGGTAGGCAAACTTGTTCTGTTTGGCGTTATCAAGCATTTGACAATATTGCTGATAATTAACAATTGGCATAATTTCTCCTGTTCGCTAATTTTGGCTGGTTAAGCAGTAATGCTAAAAAAGTTCTGTTAATAAAATATTTATGAGTAACCGACGTTTCGACTCCAATATATCCTGTGCGGGGAAAATGGCAAGCCATTGATGTCCGTGAGCGGAAGGCAAAGTGGGATTTTTTTACCTATTCCTTGTTGACTTTTTGCCTTTTAATGAATAAAAGTTGATGTTCGACTATTTCTGTAATTTACATATGTTATGTTTTTCGTATTTTTTTCTGACCACCATACTTTAAAAACGAGCTTTTTCTTCACTCCACAGCCAGAAACGGTACAGAGTGTGCTTGCCTTCTAACAAAGGATTTTCAGGTGGAGATTACCAGTTTTACTCATTATTGTTCCTTTTCATTGTTCCTCTGCCTGCAGGAAATACGGCATTTATGCAGTTGCTGGATACAGAGAGAATTTGAGAGAGTGCGTGTAATAAAAAGACTTCAGATTATTTCAGAAAAATTCAGGGAACTGCGAGCAGCAGACTGTTTACAGTTCTCGTTTACCATTTTTATATAAAGGGGGGATTCTTTGTCTGTATTGCCAAAACTCAAGGAAGATTTGCTAAAAGCAGGGAAGAAAGAGGGATGTATCAGTTTTGATGATCTCAACGAACTCCTGCCGGATGAAGTGCGGGATCCCAGCGAGATTGAATCTGTACTCAATTTTCTGGGAACGCATTCAATTGAGATTGTCTCTGTGGAAAAAGGGGGGAAAAAACGTACTCTTTCTGGAGAAATATGGAAAAAAAGTGATCAGGTAGCCGAAGAGGTTGTACCTGAGAACAAGATTTCCGAAAAAGAGGAAGAGTCTCATGAAGCAGAGGAGACAACCACAACCTATCTTCGTGAAATGGGCCAGTTTGAATTGCTCACTCCAGAAGATGAAGCAAAATACAGTAAGGCGATTCGTCAGGGGTTTGATGCCATTATCGCCGCCATTCGCGAAGATACCTCCGACGTAGCGGAAATTGCTCTTTTACGTGAACGGATAGACCTCTGGGAAAAGCGCGATCCGACATTAAAACCAAAAAAACAGCAGCTCAACTTTATGCGTTATAGTGTAAGTAGTGCTGCAAAAAAACATAATGACACCAGAGAACTTATAGAACTGCAAACCAAGATGGAAGCATATAGTCGCTCAATTGAGGTGGCAAAAGACGCGATGATCCGCGCAAATTTGCGTCTGGTTGTCTCTATTGCCAAACGGTATATGCATCAGGGACTCACTTTGGCCGATCTTATCCAGGAAGGGAACCTTGGTTTGATGCGGGCGGTATTTCGCTTTGATTATACCAAGGGGAACAAGTTTTCCACCTATGCAAGCTGGTGGATTCGCCAGGCGATAACCAGAGCCATTCTTGACAAGACCCGTACAATTCGTCTTCCCGTGCATTTTCTGGAGTTGCGCAGCCAGTTTTTCAAATCATTTTACTCCCTTTTCAAGGAGCTTGGCAGGGAACCAACACCGCTGGAGATCTCCGAAAATACTGGTCTGCCAATGGACAAGATCCTTTCTATTCTGGAGGCTTCCAGAGAGCCAATTTCCCTGGAAACCCCGGTGGGTGATGATGACTCGACCCTGGGCGATTTTCTGGAAAATCAAGAATCCCAATCTCCCTATGATGCGGTACAGAATCGGGAGCTTACCGGAAGGGTTAATGATATACTCAAAACGTTAAGTGAGAGGGAAGAGAAGATTATCCGTTTGCGGTTTGGTATTGGCGAAAAGGCAGAATATACGCTCGAAGAGATAGGCAAACAGTTTAATGTTTCGCGCGAGAGGATTCGCCAGATTGAGAAAAAGGCACTCAACCGCCTGCGTCATTCCAGCAGACGAGACAAGCTAAAGTTTTTTATTGACTAGGTGCCATTACAAAGAGTGCGTTATCATGGAACAGAGTACAACCGTCCAAAACAAAGATTATGTACATATCGGCATCATTGATTGTCTTTACACAGCACCCATCACCCAGCTATGGAAAGAGAGCATTACCCGTCAGGAGTGGTTGCTAAAAGAGATGACAGTGGATGAATTGTATAACCAGATCAAAACAAAGAAAATTGACATTGGTTTTATTCCTGCTTTTGCTTACGCACAAAACACCAGTGAATATAAGTTGCTGCCCGGTATTTCTATCAGCAGCGCTGCAGCAGTAGGCGTAGGCATCCTTTTTTCTCACTTTCCTTTTGAGCAATTGGCGAAAAAGCCTGTGTTGCTCTCTTCCGAGAAAACTTCCACCGCAGCACTTACCAGAATTATTCTTGAAGAGTGGCACAAGGTAATGCCGCAGTATATTCTGTCTGAGCAAAAAGAGCTGGACAAGGAAGAGGCAAAAGCGGTTCTTGCTTCGGGAGATGATGCATTGCGTCTCGCTGAAAAACCCGATTTCCTCTATCAGTTTGACCTTGGTGATATATGGAAAAGGAAGATGGAACTGCCTTTTGTCTTTGCGGTTTGCGTTGCACGCAAGGATTTTTGCCAGGAGTATCCGCAGACTGTGCGGGAGATCCATCAGGAGTTGTTGCGCTGCCGAGATGCCGGATTGGCCGCTTTACCACGTATCAGCGAACTTTCCGCAAAAAAAATCCCTTTCAGTGTTGATAAATGTCGTAGTTATCTGGAAGGAATACGCTATGAACTGGCAGGCAAGGAGCGTGCAGCGCTGGAGAATTTTATGCAGCTTCTTATCAGTCGTCAGGAGATTGCGCCAGAAGTCCTTCCCCTTGATTTTTTCATTTGTGAACAGCAGGAAGAGTAGTCCCCTCTCTCTGGGTAATATACTGTTTCTCTTTCTTTCTTGCTCAATCGGGGTATTCCCTCATGCTCTTGTGGCAGAAGAGGGAGCGGCGGTTATCACCCGTAAGGCGGCAAATCTTACCGGAATTACTGAAGGAAAAATTGACCCTGCATTGGCAAGAGTCGGCTATTCCGGCAACGAACGACTGGAATTTGATGTCTTCTGGACAGGCGGAATAAAAATTGGTGAACTGCAACTGAGTATTTCTTCACTAAAAAACACCTGTGATGGTTATGCCATTGATATGCAGGTATCAACAAAAGGGAGTTTGATGGAACATCTCTATCCGGTGAGGGATCGTCATCTTACAGAGGTAAGAGGGAGAGAAAAACTTCCTGTCAGTGCCAGAATATGGCAAAAGGAAGGGTATCGCTACCGGGCATTTCGTGAGTCGTTTTTTGATCAGAAGCATTTGCAGGTGACGATGAAGAGAAATGGCGAGGTTAAAGGTGTCTTCCCAATAGAAGCTGCCACCAATAACGAACTATCGGCATTTCTTAACAGCAGATTGATGCCCTTTACCGTGGGCAAACCTTTTATTGTGCCAACCTTTGCCGACAAAAAACGCATTCCGGTAAAGGTAACTCCAGTAAAGAAAGAACTGTTATCCTGCCTGTTTGGTGATATTGAGACCTTTGTTGTTTTGCCACAACTTACCTTTAGAGGCCTTTACGATAAACAGGGAGATACGACTATCTGGTATAGTGCCGATGAATGTCGGGTGCCGGTACAGATTCGTTCAAAGATTGTTATTGGTTCCCTTACAGCGAAGTTAACACACTACAACAACAATGCCTGTGGCCGTTA
>PDWI01002056.1_pt1 | contig 30960 bp, 28 predicted proteins | sample 1430891 | NCBI WGS metagenome assembly PDWI01 (sample SAMN01162508, study PRJNA174530) | Oral metagenome, whole genome shotgun sequencing project. | biome: Marine environment; feature: Marine mammal; material: Swab sample of the gingival sulcus; isolation source: swab sample of gingival sulcus... | reverse complement strand
ATACAATAGAAGGAGAAGTTAATTATTTCTTTAAAAACTTCTCAGATAAAAAAGAAGAGTTTGAATCTAAATTCCCAGTATTCAAAAAATTACTTGACTTATATCCAAGAGTTTTAGTAACTCCACATGTAGGATCTTATACTGATGAAGCTGCTTCTAATATGATAGAAACAACTTTTGATAATCTAAAAGAATATTTAGATACTGGTGTTTGCAAAAATGACATCAAAGGATAAAAGTTCAAAAAATTAAATTTATACTACTAAAAATTGGTTACCTGTATCAATATAGGTGACCTTTTTTTTATCATTAACAATTAAATATTCTATATATTTAAAATTTATTATTTATATATAATATTTATATGTGAATATAAGTAAAAAAAGTTGTAAAATAGCATAAATACTAAAATAATTTAATTTTTTATAATACTAAAAAAAATATTATTTTTAGGTTGGGAATTTTACTTGAAAGGAGGAAAGAAAATGGCAAAAGAAATCCTAATGAAAATTGTTGAAGCAGAAGAGAAAGGAGAAATAATATTAGATAAAGCAAAAGTAGAGGCGAAAGAAATAATAAACAGTATAGAAAAAAAATCAAAAATTTTCTTAGAAGAAAAAATAAAATTAGCAAAAGAAGAATGTAAAAAATTAAAAACTTTGGCTACAGATGAAGTAAAAGAAGAACTAGAAAAGTTTGAAAGAGATAGCCAAGAAAAATGTAAAATTATATCTGAAGTTTCACAAGAAAAATTAGATGAAGCCAAAAAACTTATAATAGAGAGGATAGTGAACTAGTATGGCTATATTGAAAATGAAAAAATTTAATCTTTTAGTTCTAAATAGACAAAGAGAAGAACTACTTAGAGAACTACAAATCTTTAGAAATGTTCATTTTGAAAATAGTTATAAAAATCAAGAACTTCAAGATAAGAAATTTAATAAATTTAAAAAAATCGATATAGAAAAAGACTTAATAAAATATGATGAAATTTTAAATAAAGTTAATTCAGTTATTGATTTTATAGGAAGATATAGCTCACCTATTTCTGGAATAAAAGATGTTATAAGAGGCTTACCTAATTATACTTTTGAAGAATTAGAAACTAAAGTAAAGTCTATAGAATATGAAAAAAAATATCATATAATAAAGAAACTAAAGGATGAGTTAGAAGAAGTTGAGGTGGAACTTACTAAAAAAAGAGAATTAATAGAAGAGTTAAAACCACTTTTAAACTTAGATATAAGTTTTTCAGAAATGAACAAATTAAAAAAACATGAAGCATTTGTAGGAGAAGTTTCTTGGAAATTAGTGGAAGAATTTAAAAAAGCTATTTTAAAAGTTGAAAATACATATTGTGAACAAATAAGTATTTATCAAAAAGAGCATTTTTTCTTTATTATTTCTGATGTTAATAAAAAATATGAATTAGAAGAAGCGCTTAAAGTTGGAAATTTTAATAAAATAAAATTAGATATTGAAAAGACTCCTAGTGAAGAAGTTTCTATCTTAAATAAAGAAATAGAAGCTTTATCTAAGAGAAAGTCAGAAATAATTTTAGAAGCTGCAACGAAACAAGAAATTATGGAAGAATTTAAATTACAATATGAATATGTAGCAAACTTAAAAGTTCGTTTGTTAGCTAAACAAGAATTTACAAATACAGCGAATATTTCTTTTTTAAGTGGTTATTGTCCTGAATTTGAAGTTAAAAGATTAAAAGAAAGTATAGAAAAAATATGTGGCGAAGAATATAATCTTGAATTTATGGAAGTTGATAAAAACAGTGAAGATGTTCCAATAATGCTTAGAAATAATAAATTTATAAGAGTATTTGAAAATATTACTTCTATTTATGCTTTACCTAAATATAATGAGATTGATCCAACACCATTATATGCACCAATATATGCATTATTTTTTGGAATGATGTCTGCCGATGTTGGCTATGGAGCTATTTTAATTTTTTTGACAATTTTAGGTTTAAAATTATGTAATTTTACTCCAAATATGAAAAAAAATATAAAATTTTTTCAATTATTAGGAATATCAACAGCTTTTTGGGGATTTTTATATGGTTCATACTTTGGAACAAAAATCTCTGGAATGTGGCAACTTTTAGACTTGGGAACTCAGTTTATGACTGTCTTAGTAATATCAGTTATAATGGGAGGAGTACATCTATTTTATGCATTAGCAATAAAAGCTTATATGGAATATAGAGATAAACGATATGTAGATATTTTCTTTGATGTAATAAGTTGGTATATTTCTTTAATTGCGATAATAGTTTTATTGTTAGCTATTGTCGGAGTAGTTCCAGAAACTTATAAAGAGCCATCAAAAATAATTATGTTAGTAGGGATAGTTTTACTTATAATAGGTGGTGCTAGAGAAACACAAGGAAATATAGCGCAAAAATTTGTTGCTGGTTTATACAATGTATATGGAATTTCAAATTACATTGGAGATTTTGTTTCGTATTCTCGTTTAATGGCATTAGGGATGGCAGGAGGATATATAGCATTTTCAATAAACATGATAGCAGGAATGCTTTGGGGTAAATCAATATTTGGAAGTGTAATTGCAATACTAATTTTAGTATTTTTCCACATATTTAATTTATTCCTATCTTGTTTAGGAGCTTATGTACATGCATTAAGACTTATATATGTTGAGTTTTTTGGGAAATTTTATGAAGGTGGAGGAAAACCTTTTAAATATTTTAGAAATGAACCTAAATATATAAATCTTGATAGACAATATGAAGATTAAAAATAATAAAAATAGTTTTACAAAATAAAGGAGGGTTATTTATGAATTTTGGAATATGGATAGTTGAACAAGGTGGAGTGATATTAGGAACATTAGGAGTCGTTGTTGCAATGTTAGCAGCAATTGGATCAGCACAAGGGTTATCTATAGTTGGGCAAGCTGCATCAGGACTTGTACCAGATGAACCACAAAAATTTGGAAAAACACTTATATTACAACTTTTACCAGGTACACAAGGATTATATGGTTTCGTTATAGGACTTTTAATTTTACTTAAATTAACAGGAAATATGAGTTTGGCACAAGGTTTTTATTTAGCGGTTGTTGGGACACCAATAGGACTAGTTGGATGGTATTCAGCTGTATCACAAGGTAAAGTTGCGGCAAGTGGTATAGGAATACTTGCAAAAAATGAAACTCAAACAACAAAAGGGATTATATATTCTGTAATGGTTGAAACTTATGCACTATTAGCATTCGTTATTTCACTTTTATTATTCTTTAGATTTGAAAATTTCTTTGCTTAAAATTAGCTGTTTGAAAGGTTGATAATTTAAAAATCAAGTAAGGAAGTGAGAAAATGGCAGAAGTAAATAAACTTATAGATAAAATCTTAGTTGAATCTGAAAAAGAAGCTGAAAAGATTTTAAATAAAGCAAAAGAAAAAGCTAAAACTATCGAAAAATTTTCAATAGAAGAGGCAGAAAAAAAATATAAATTATTAATTGAAAAAGGAAAAAAAGAAAGTTTTCAATTAAAAGATAAATTAAAATCAACAGCTAAATTAAAGGCTAGAGATTCTGAACTTGAAGCAAAACAAAAAGTTATAAAAAAAGTTTTTGCGGATGTTCTTGAAGAAATGAAAAATATAGATGATGAAGCCTATATTTTATATTTGAAAAAAAATATTACTTCTTCTGATAAAAAAGAATTAATAGTTATGAGAAATAAATTAGATTTAGCAAAAGAAAATTTTAAAAATATAAAAATATCTGAAACTAGATTTGTTGAAACTGGATTTATTGAAATAGCTGGGGGAGTAGAAAAGAACTTTACTTTTAGTTCTCAAATTGATTATATAAAAGATGAAATACAAGGAGAAGTAGCAAAAATTTTATTTTAAGGGGGGTAGTTTATGAACAGGTTAGATTACGCCCATGGTGTTGTTATAGCAAGGGTTAATGAAAAAAGACTTTTAAAAAAAGAAACTTTAGATAAAATGATAAAAGCTAATACACCCGATGAAGTATTCAAAATACTTTTAGACTCTGATTATTCAAAAAGTTCTGTTGGAGTAGAAAGTTTAAGAGATTATGAAATCCTTTTAAAAAATGAAACTACAAGAATGTTTAAATTAGGTAAAGAGATGTTAGATGAGGAAGAAATTTTAAAGCTATTATCTCTAAAATATAATTATCATAATTTAAAATCTATTATAAAGGGAAAAGTCTCAGGAATAAATTTGGAAAATTTATTTATATATTCTATTTTAAGCGATCCAAATAAAATAAAACTTCAATTTGAAAATGGTAAATATACGGATATTAGAGATGAATTTAAAGAAACTTTAAAGGAAGCAGAAAAAAAATATTTGGAAACTAATGATCCACAAATTATAGATATAGTTATAGACAAAGCTTTTTATAAAAATTTAAAATCTATAGCTGATTCATTAGGAGTAAAATTATTTGATGACTATACAAGCTCCATTATAGATTTTTATAATTTATCTTCTATGGTTAGAGCAAAAAATATGGGTAGAGATATACACTTTTTGGATGAAATATTAGTGGAAGGTGGAAATTTATCTTTAAATAAATTAAAATCTTTATTTAAAGAAGACTTTGAAAAAGTCATTTTGGCATTAAAATCTGAAAAATTTGGAGGAATTTTAGTTAAATATATCGAAAAATATAAAGAAACAAAAAGTTTTACTATAATAGAAAGTGTAAAAGATAAATATTTAACTAAGCTTAGAGAAGATTCCAAGTTTATCTTTTTTGGACCTGAACCGATATTTTCATATCTTCTAGCTAAGGAAAAAGAGATCTCAATAGTTAGGACGATAGTAATAGGAAAATTAAATAATATTTCTCCTGATAAGTTAAAAGAAAGGCTGAGTGATATATACAATGTATAAAATAGGTATCGTAGGAGACAAAGATTCAGTTCTAGCCTTTCAGTCAATAGGAATAGATATATTTCCTGTTAGAGATGGGAAAGAGGCTAGAAATATTATAGAAAATATGGCTAAAGAACATTATGGTTTGATTTTCGTAACAGAACAAATAGCAAAAAATATTGGAGAAACTATTCAAAAATATAAAAAAGAAGTTACTCCAGCAATAATTCTTATTCCATCCAATCAAGGTAGTTTAGGAATTGGAATGGAAGAAATAAATAAAAATGTAGAGAAGGCAATAGGTAGTAATATCTTTGCTAATTCAAATAATTAGAGAGGAGAGGCGAAATTATGGCAGGTAAAATAGTAAAGGTATCAGGGCCACTTGTTGTAGCAGAGGGAATGGCAGATGCTAATATTTATGATGTTGTAAAAGTATCTGATTCTAAACTGGTAGGAGAAATAATAGAGATGCGTAACGATAGAGCATCTATACAAGTTTATGAAGAAACATCAGGTATTGGTCCAGGAGAAATAGTTGAAACTACTGGTGAACCGTTGAGTGTTGAATTAGGACCTGGAATGATAGAAAATATGTTTGATGGGATACAAAGACCATTGGAACATTTTAGAGAAGTTACAGGAGATTTTTTAGTAAAAGGAGTAGAAATTCCTGCATTAAATAGAGAGAAAAAATGGACTTTTATTGCCGAAGCTAAAGTTGGAGATGAATTAGTTGAGGGTGATGTTCTAGGTTATGTCCAAGAAACAGAAGTTGTAAAACATTTAATAATGGTTCCATTTGGTGTAGAAGGAACTGTTCAAGAAATCAAAGAGGGTGATTTTACAATTACTGAAGATATAGCAAGCATTAAACTTTCCAATGGAGAAACAAAAAATATTCAAATGCTTCAAAAGTGGCCAGTAAGAAAGCCAAGAAGGGTAAGTAAAAAGATAATGCCTACTGTTCCTTTAATAACAGGGCAAAGAGTTGTTGATACTTTTTTTCCTGTAACTAAAGGTGGAACTGCATGTGTTCCAGGACCATTTGGTTCAGGAAAAACAGTTGTTCAACATCAGTTTGCTAAATGGGCAGATGCACAAATAGTTGTTTATGTTGGTTGTGGAGAAAGAGGAAACGAAATGGCAGATGTTCTTAATGAATTTCCAGAACTTATAGATCCACATACTGGGAAAAGTCTGATGAAAAGAACTGTGCTTATAGCAAATACTTCAAATATGCCAGTTGCTGCCAGAGAAGCAAGTATTTATACTGGAATTACAATAGCAGAATACTTTAGAGATATGGGATATTCAGTAGCAGTTATGGCAGATTCTACTTCAAGATGGGCGGAAGCACTTAGAGAAATGTCTGGACGTTTGGAGGAAATGCCTGGAGATGAAGGTTATCCAGCTTATTTATCTTCGAGAGTTGCTGAATTTTATGAAAGAGCTGGGAATGTAGTTTGTAAAGGAAGAGATGAAAGACAAGGAGCACTTACAATTATAGGAGCTGTTTCTCCTCCAGGAGGAGATATATCAGAGCCAGTATCACAAGCAACATTAAGAATAGTAAAAGTGTTCTGGTGTTTAAATTCTAATCTTGCATACAGAAGGCACTTTCCTTCAATATCTTGGTTAGATTCATATTCATTATATCAAGATAACATTGATGAATGGATGGGAGAAAACGTATCTAGTAGATTCCCTAGAAATAGAGCTGAAGCTATGACTTTGTTACAAGAAGAATCAGCACTTCAAGAAATAGTAAGACTTATAGGAAAAGATTCTTTATCTGCTAGAGAACAACTGAAATTAGAAGTAACAAAATCCATCAGAGAAGATTATTTACAACAAAATGCTTTCCAAGCAGTTGACTCTTTTACTTCTCTTAATAAACAAGATAAAATGTTAGATTTGATTTTAGAGTTTTATAGAGAATCACAAAGAGCATTAGACAACAATGTTTATTTAAGTGAAATTATGAACTTACCTGTTAGAGAAAGTATTGCAAGAGCTAAATATATTGAAGAAGATGAAATTAAAAAAATAGATAAAATATACGAAGAGTTAACAAACTCTATAGACAATTTAATTAACAGTGTAGGAGGTAAATAAGAATGATTAAAGAATATAAAACTATAAGAGAAATCGTTACTTCACTGTTAATAGTGGATGGAGTAGAAGGAATAAAATATGAAGAACTGGTTGAAGTTGAAATGCAAAATGGAGAAGTTCGTAGAGGTAGAGTTTTAGAAGTTGATGGAGATAAAGCTATGATACAACTTTTTGAAGGGGCTTCTGGAATAAATATGAGAGATTCAAAAGTTAGATTCTTAGCAAAACCACTTACTCTGTCTGTATCAGAAGATATGGTTGGTAGAGTTTTTGATGGAATGGGAAATCCTAAAGATAACGGTCCCGAACTTATAGCTGATAAAAAGCTTGATATAAACGGAATTGCTATAAATCCAGTTGCAAGAGATTACCCATCTGAATTTATTCAAACAGGAATTTCAGCAATCGATGGATTGAACACTTTAGTAAGAGGTCAAAAACTACCTATATTTTCAGGAGCAGGTTTACCTCATGCCAACCTTGCAGCTCAAATAGCAAGACAAGCTAAAGTTTTAGGAAAAGATGATAAGTTTGCAGTTGTGTTTGGTGCAATAGGAATAACTTTTGAAGAAGCTCAATATTTTATTGAAGATTTCAAAAAAACAGGAGCAATAGATAGAGCAGTTTTGTTTATGAATCTAGCTAGTGACCCAGCAATAGAAAGAATTTCAACTCCAAGAATGGCACTTACTTGTGCTGAATATTTAGCGTTTGAAAAAGATATGCATGTTTTAGTTATATTAACTGACCTAACAAACTACTGTGAAGCTCTTCGTGAAATATCAGCTGCAAGAAGAGAAGTTCCTGGAAGAAGAGGGTATCCAGGATATTTATACACTGACTTATCAACTCTTTATGAAAGAGCAGGTAAAATAAAAGGAAAAAAAGGTTCTATTACTCAAATTCCTATTTTAACAATGCCTGAAGATGATAAGACTCACCCTATTCCAGATTTAACTGGATATATTACGGAAGGACAAATAATTTTATCAAGAGAACTATATAAGAAAAATTTGATGCCTCCAATTGATGTTTTACCTTCACTTTCAAGATTGAAAGACAAAGGTATAGGAGATGGCAAAACTAGGGAAGATCATGCTGATACCATGAACCAATTGTTTGCAGCTTATGCAACAGGAAAAGAAGCAAAAGAGTTACAAATAATCTTAGGGGAATCTGCATTATCCGAATTAGATAAGGCATTTGCAAAATTTTCTGATGAGTTTGAAGAAAAATATGTTTCTCAAGGTTATACAACAAATAGAGCTATAGAAGAAACGTTAGATCTAGGTTGGGATTTGTTAAAAATAATTCCAAGAACAGAACTTAAGAGAATAAAAGAAAAGTTCATAGAAAAATATTTAGGAAAAGTTGAAGAAAAAAGTATAGAGGAAGGTAAGGTGGATTAGTATGACAAGACTAAATGTTAATCCAACTAGAATAGAACTTTCAAGACTAAAAACAAGATTAAAAACTTCCACTAAAGGGCACAAGCTTTTAAAAAATAAACAGGATGAATTAATGAGACAATTTATTGCAATGATAAAAGAAAATAAAAAGTTAAGAGAAGAAGTAGAAAATAAGATTTTAGATTCACTACAAGATTTTTTATTAGCTCGTTCATTGTATTCTTCACAGATGTTATACGAAGCTTTGTCTATTCCTAAAAACGAAATTTCTTTAAATATTAAAACTAAAAATTTAATGAGTGTCGATGTTCCTGTTATGGAATTTAATTTTAAAAAGACAGAGGATATTTCTAATATATATCCTTATGGATTTAGAGGAACCTCTTTTGAATTAGATCAATCTGTAAAAAAATTATATGAAATACTTCCAGAATTATTAAAACTATCAGAAGTAGAAAAAGCTTGTCAACTTATGGCTGACGAAATTGAAAGTACAAGACGGAGAGTAAACGCATTGGAATATATGACTATTCCGCAACTCGAAGAAACTATAACATATATAAAAATGAAACTCGAAGAAAATGATAGAGGTGCTATTACTCGTTTAATGAAAGTAAAGGATTTCACTAGTAAAAATTAAATAAATCTAAGTAGTTCTGATTTTTGTTCAGAACTATTTTTTTAGACTTTTAATAAGATAAAATTACATACAAGTAATAATTATTTTTTATATTCATATATTAATCTGCATATAATAATAATTATATGCAGATTAATTATTTTTGTTACAATTATTTTAATTTAATAATTACGTATTTTAAATTATAGGTCTTTTAATATATTTTTAAAGAAAAAGCTAATTATATTTTTTATTATCGGACTTTTTTTAATATAATTGTCAAAAACATATAAATTATTTTAAATAATTATTATTTTTCGAAGTCTATAATTTATAGTTTTAAGAGATTTTTTAATACAAGCACAAGCAATAATATTCCTTAATTTTATCTCCTTTAAAAGAGTTTATTTATATATTTTATATTATAGGACTTTTATATGGTGATATAAATTTGAATAAATTAATTTTTCATTATAATTATTATGAATAATTTTTATAGAATATAATTATCAATATAATTAATTAGTCGTAATTTATATTATAGGATTTTTTATAGATTTAATCATCTAAATTTATATCAGGTAATTTTTCCAACACTTTTTTCTCTAAAATAGAACGTGCATTTATGTAAACTTCTGTTACTTTAGTATCTGAATGACCTAAAAAATCTCTAATTTCTAAAATATCTGCTCCGTTTAATGCCAGTTCAGTAGCTATTGCATGTCTTATATTATGAGGACTTATCTTTTTATCAATAAGTTTTCCCATGGTTTCTATAATCAAATTTAAACTTCTATAAGAAAGTTGTTTATTTTCAAGAATAGAGGTAGGAAAAATATACTTATCGGAAATTTCTTCTTCTGATAAATTATATAAAGATTTTAAATAAGTTTTATATTCTTCCAATTTTACTACTAAAGCACTATGTATAGGCTTATATAAATCTTTTCCACTTTTAGTTTGTATTAATTTAAAGAAATAATTGTTTTCTCTTTTTAAATAATTGTTAAATTTTAAATTCAATAATTCTTTACTTCTCATCCCAGTATAAAAAAGTGTATATAAAATTATTAAATTTCTATATTGTTTTTCAGAATCAACTTTATAAAGTCCTATAATATTTTTTATGTCAGTAATAGAGATTTTTAAAATATTTTCTATATTTCTGTTAACTTTAAAAAGTTTAAGATATTTAACCGGATTATTTAAACCTTTTGACTCTAACTCCTTATATAAAGATTTTAAAGCCGATAAAATTTTATTTACAGAAGTTTTTTGTAATTTTCTATCTTCAAAAAGATGAACAATATATTCCTCAACATCTTCTTTTTCAATATTTTGCATTAAAGAAATAACCTCTTCTGAAGTAATTTCATTATCGCCCTCATATACAAAATTAAGAAAATCTTTTAAATAAAACATATAATCTTTTATAGTTTTTTCTGATTTATAAATCTCGAAAATAGATTTTTTATTTTCTTTATTCCTTTTTTTTCTCCTAGTAACAATTATTTCGGACTTATCTTTTTTTATTATTTCCATTTTTATTACCTTTTTGATTTATTAATATTTTTTATAGTATTTCATAGCAGTTGGTAAAAATTTTCTTAATTCGTTTATTCTTTTATAGCCAGCAGGATGTGTAGATAAGAAATCAGAGCCGCTATTTTTAGAAATATCAGACATTCTTTTTTCTGCATCTATAGCATATTTAGGATTATATCCAGCTATAGCCATAAAAATCATTCCATATTTGTCTGCTTCATATTCTTGAGTTCTATTGAATTTTAATAATCCAATAGAAAGTCCATCATTAACTAAGGTAGTTGCTAAATTACTTCCTGTTACAGCTGTAGTTAAAAGAGAAGCAATCCCGGCAATTTGTTTATGACTTGCTCCTTCTGCATGATGTCCACCAATAACATGTCCAATTTCATGTCCCATTACAAAGGCGATTCCCGCATCAGTTTTTAAAATTGGTAAAATTCCATTATAAAAAGCTATTTTCCCTCCAGGAAGTGCAAAAGCATTTATTTCTTTACTTCTAATTAAATTAAATTCCCAATTTAAATATTTTATTTTATTTGACATTCCATTACTACTTAAATATTTTTCTACTGCTAGTGAAACTCTTTTTCCTATTCTTCTTAATCTTTTTCCACTTTTAGAGTTATTCATAAGTAGATTTTTATTACGTAATTGTCTAATAAACTGAGCATACTGCATAGAAGATTCTCTAGCTACTTGTTCATCACTTACTAATTTTATTTGCTTTCTTCCTGTTAATGGAGCTGTACTTATGCAACTAACCATAACTAGTGAAAGTACAAAGAGAGTAAATACTTTATAAATTTTTTTCATTTAATATCCTACCTTTCTGTATTTATTTAAAAATAATTTTTGTATCTGTAATTATCGAAAAATAATAAGCAAAGCAAACATGCTTTTCTAAAAAAATTATTTATACTTTAAATTTTAATTGCAGTTTCTAATGCAAGCTCTATCATAGAAGAAAAAGTTGTCTCTCTTTCTTCAGCAGTAGTTAGCTCATCACTTACTAAAGAATCAGAAATAGTTAAAATTGATAAAGCTCTTGCCTTATATTTAGCAGCTAAAGTATAAAGTCCAGCTGTTTCCATTTCAACAGCAAGAACTCCAAAGTCTGCCCATTTTTTATAATAATCTGGATTATCACTATAAAACTCATCTGAAGTTAAAATATTTCCAGCTTTAATTTTTATATTTTTTTCATCCGCTACTTTTAAACATTCTCTAAATAAATCAAAGTTTGCAGTCGGAGAATAATTTGCTCCATTAAATCTTAAATTATTTATATTAGAATTTGTCGATGTGGCCATTGCAACAACGACATCTCGAACTTTTACATCTTTTTGATAAGAACCAGCTGAGCCTACTCTAATCAAATTTTTTACTCCATAATCTTTCATAAGTTCTGTTATATAAATAGAAATTGATGGAATACCCATTCCTGTTCCTTGAATTGAAATTTTCTTTCCCTTATATGTGCCAGTAAATCCAAGCATCCCCCTTATATTAGTATAACAAATAGGATTTTCTAAAAAGTTTTCCGCTATCCATTTTGCTCTTTTAGGATCTCCGGGGAATAAAACAGTTTCTGCTATTTCTCCAATTTTAGCTCCAATATGTATGCTCATAATAAATCCTCCTAATTTATTTCAATTCTTTTCATTATTTTTTTACTCTTATTACTACTATTACAGTATAACACTGTTTTATATTTTTATAAATATTTAATTTTAAAATATGCTATAATAGTAAAATAAAAATAAATAAGGAGAAAAATTTTAATGCTAAAGAAATTTTTAATATTAATTTTTATTTCACAAGCAATATTTACACAAAATATTTTTGCAGAAAATAAAAAAGAAAAGTCAAATTATAATTTAGTAGGAAGTAAAAAAAATATTTCAAATAATTCTACTGATGTGGGGATAGAAGATATTTTTAAAATCGTTGAGGGAAATAAAAATTTATATGAATTTAAAAATTACGAATTAGAAAAAAAATCACTAGATATTATGATAAGAGATAATAAACTTGGAGATTTTAACGGAATTAATCTTTCAAGTAATTTTTCTTATATTGAAAATGTTTACCCAGAAAATTATGTTGAGGCAAAAGGAAAACATTATAATAAATATTTACAAAATACGGCAACTTATGGAATATTTTTTGTAAATTTTAATTACGATTACAACAGAGACAGAAATAAAAACAATTATGTTAGCTATGGAGTGGAGAAAAATTTGAAAGATATTTTCTATTCAAAGCATAAAACTGCCCTAAAAAGAAATAATTTTAAAAAAATCTTAAACGAAATTAAATTTAAAAAAGCTATGATGCAAAAGGAAGAAGAAATTTTAGATTTATATAAAAAAGTTTTTGAAGTAAAGGATGAGATAAAATTAAAAAATAAAGCTTATGAAGTTTATAAAAAAGAATACGATAAGCAAAAAAAATCTTATGATTTAGGAATGAATTCTAAAATAAATTTGGAAGCTGTTCAATTTGAATTGGAAAGTATAGAACTAGAATTGGAATTATTAAAAGAAAATTTAAAAGCCTTATATGAAGTAGCAAAATTAAATTACGATTTAGATTTAGAAAAATATAATCTTTTAGAATTAAATCCTAAATTTTCAATAGAAACTTTAATGAAATCTTATAAAAAATACGAGACAGATGAAATAAAAATAAATTTGGAAATAGCAAAAGAGAATGCAAAATTTTCTAAATATAATTCTTTTTACCCTGACTTATATTTTAAATATGAGAGAGTAGATAAAAATTTAGGTAATAATAATGCCTATTATAAAGATCAAGATATTTTTAGTTTAAGATTTTCAAAAAAATTATTTGATACAAATTCTGAGTATAAAATAGCAAAGATAGAAGAGGAAAATACTAAAAATTATTTAGAAGAGAAAAAGAAGAATATTGAAGTTGAAAAAGTTGAAATTTTAAGAGAATATGACAGACTGAGTAAAAATTTAGAAATACATAGTAAGAAATCTAGTCTTGAAAATAAAAAATATAACATAAAAAAATTGAGATATGAATTGGGAGAAGCAACTTATTTGGATGTTTTGGATTCGTATAATAAATTTTTAAAACAAGAAATTGATACCAATAAGGCAAAAAATAATCTTAATAGTTTTATTTATAAACTTATGATAAGGAGTTAGATGTGAATATTTTAAATAAAAAAAATAGAAAAATAATTTATATAATTCTGGTGCTTATAATAGTTTCTGCTTTTTTCTTCTTAAACAGAAAAAAAGATGTCAAGGTGACATTGAAAGATTATAATATTGTGGAAGTTAAAAAAAGTAATGACATTGGAGATATAACTCTAAATGGACAAGTTATGGCAAATAATCCAATAGGAATTTTTGTTGATAAAAAACTAAAAGTAAAAGAAGTTTTTGTTAAAAATGGAGATTATGTAGAAAAAAATGAAATTTTAGTTACTTTTGATGATGATGAAAAAAATAAAATTTTAAGAAGTATGGAAAGAGAAAAAATTATCTTAAATAGACTGAGAAGAAATTTAAAAACAACTAGAGAACTTTATAAAATAGGAGGTACTAGTTCAGAAGAAGTTAAAAATTTAGAGGGAGATTATAGAATTTCCGAATTAAAAATAGAAGAGCTACAAGAAATTTTAGATAAAACTGCTAAGGAAATTAAATCTCCTGTAAGTGGTGTTGTATCTAATTTGAAAGCACAAGAAAATTATTTGGTTGATACGGATAGATCTCTTATGGAAATTATTGATTCTGAAGATTTAAAAATTGTTATAGAAATTCCTGAATATGATGCAGGACTTGTGAAGTTAGGGCAAAAAGTTAGTTTAAAACCTGAAGTTTCTGATGATGATAAAACATATAAGGGGAAAATTTCTAAAATTTCTAAAATTTCAACTATATCAAAATTAACTTCTGAAAATGTTTTGGAAGCAGAAGTTAAAGCAGAAGAGTCTATTCCAAATTTAGTCACAGGTTTTAAAATTAAGGCTGATTTAAAATTAAAAGCGGAAGAACTTAGTATAATCATTCCAAAAATTTCTATTTTATTTGAAGAAAATAGTTATTTTGTTTTTGTAATAGATGAAAAAAATAAAATTAAAAAAGTAAAAATTAAAATTAAAAATCTTGTTGGGGATAATACAATTGTTACTGAAGGATTAAAAGTTGGGGAAAAAATTATAGCAACTCCCGATAACAGATTAAAGGATGGGCTTATCCTAAAATAATTTACTACGTACTTTTTCAAAAGACAAAAAAGTATTATACTTTTGTAAAGCAAAAGCATCTAAGAAACTCTAAGTTGCTTTGCAACTAAGACTTTCTAAGAAAAGTCTTTTTGAGCCCAAAATTTCTTTAACCATAAAAACTTTAATTCGTTAAAGGAAACTTGCCAACTCGCTACGCTCAGACATGCAAGCTTTCCCTAAGACTCATAACAAGTTTTTACTGAGAAATTTTAAAGGCTCAAGGAAAACCTAGTTATTAAAAAAAGTGCAAGGACGGCACGCCGTCCATCTCTGCGAGCAGACCGCAGGTCGTGGCGAGCAAAAAAGGAGAATTATGATAATCAAAGTTAATAACATAAATAAAACTTATATAAATGGAGATAATAAACTTCAAGTTTTAAAAAATGTTTCTTTTGAAGTTAAAGAAGGAGAATTTTTAGCTATCATGGGAAGTAGTGGAAGTGGGAAATCTACCATGATGAATATTTTAGGTTGCCTTGACCATGAATATGAGGGAGAATATATTTTAGATGATGTTGATATTTCTAAATCTTCAGAAGATGAATTGAGTCATATCAGAAATAAAAAAATTGGATTCATTTTTCAATCTTTCAACTTACTTCCAAAGTTAACTGCAGTTGAAAATGTCGAATTACCACTAACTTACAGCTCTGTTAAAAAAACAGAAAGATATGAAAGAGCAATGAAGCTTTTGGAAATGGTAGGTCTAAAAGAAAGAGCACATCACAGACCAAATGAATTATCTGGTGGGCAAAGACAAAGAGTTGCTATAGCAAGAGCTTTGATAAATGAGCCTGCTATTATTTTAGCAGATGAACCAACAGGAAATTTAGATAGTAAATCAGAAGTTGAAATAATGAAAATTTTAAAGAATTTAAATGAGCAAGGTAAGACAATAGTTGTTGTAACTCATGAGCCTAGCATAGGAGAAAGTGCGAATAGAAAAATAATATTTAAAGATGGAGAAATAATATGAATTTTTTAGAAGTTTTAAAGGGAACATTTTTAACTCTTAAAGCTAATAAACTTAGAACATTTTTAACGATGTTAGGGATAATAATTGGTATAGCTTCTGTTATAACAATGTGGTCTATTGGAAATGGTGGACGAGAAAATATTCTAGGTGATTTAAAAAAAATAGGTTATGGGAAATTTATAATTGATATAAACTTTAAAGATGAAAACTTCAAATACAGAGATTTTTTTAATGAAGATACAGTTAAGATAGTAAAAAATAGTAAAAAATTTAAAAATGCTTCAGTTTATTTATTGGGAGATGTACTTATAAAAGAAAATAACGAATTAAAACATGCACAAGTTATAGTTAGTACACCTGAATACGAAGAAATAATTCCAGTTGAAATGATGTATGGAAGAGAAATTTTACCATTTGAATATAAAAAAAATGAAAGAGTAGTCACTATGGATAATATTTCTGCCAGAAGATTATTTTTTGATGAAAAAAATGCTTTGGGAAAGTATATTGAAGTTTTTAAACCAGGTTTTAAAACTGGGTATAAATATAAAATTGTTGGAATTTATAAAAATCCATTTGAATCCCTTGTAAAAGTTTTAGGAGCGAGAGATATGCCATATTATATGAGAATGCCATTTAAAACATATAATAGAACTTTTAGCGAAGATAAAGATGTTTTTCCATCTCTTATAGTGGAATCTAAAGATGGTAAAGAATTAGCAGAAAGTATGAAAGAGGCAAAACAATTTTTAGAATTTCAAAATAATACTAAAGATGTATATATGACTAGAGCTCTTTCAACTCAAATAGATTCTTTTGATAAAATTTTAAGTACACTTAGTTTATTTATAACTCTCGCAGCTAGTATTTCATTATTTGTTGGCGGAATCGGAGTTATGAATATAATGCTTGTGACAGTTATAGAAAGAACAAAAGAAATAGGTATTAGAAAAGCACTAGGAGCAAGAAATAAAGATATACTAAAACAATTTTTATTCGAAGCAATTATTTTAACACTCTTTGGTGGTTTAATAGGAATAGGTATAGGAGTTGTTTTATCTTTACTTATAGGTAAAATTACTGGAATATTACCAGTATTTTCTATGCTTTCAATAATAGTTTCTATGAGTATCTCTGTTATTGTTGGAATAATATTTGGGGTTAATCCTGCTAGGAAAGCTGCAAAATTAAATCCTATTGATGCACTAAGAACAGAATAATAATTTTTTAGAGAGAAATTTTTTAAAATTTCTCTCTTTTTTAAACTCCCAATTGTTTTTTTAAAGCTGTTGTTAGAACAGCTGAACAATTTATATTTTTTTCTTTAACCAAGTCATTAAGCCATCTAGGAATAGTAACGTTTCTTCTTTCACTTCGATTTCTATATTCATCCCTATAAGGTGGCATATATACTTCAATAAGTTGTACAAAATCTCCCTCTTCAAGTTTCTTTGAATATGGAATTGTAGGATTAGGAATTTTTTTATGACTTTGTTCCATCCAACTTAAAAAACCAGCTAAACAATCTTTTGCCATATATAAAGCATCTTCTAAATTTTCCCCTTGAGTATTAGCTCCAGTCAAATCTGGAAATTCTATCCAATATCCTCCTTCTTCTGCAACATGAAATATAGCAGGATAAATATACTTATCTACCATAACTTATTCCTCCTTTATAAAGTAAAGGGAATACTGGAGTTATTCGACTCCAGCTTCCTTTAAAATTTTATGATACAACCCTTTACCTATATCTTTATTATGTTTAGGAATTGACAATGCTTTTCCATTTTTAACATAGATATAATGGCTTCCACGAGTTCTATCATATACCCATCCAGCTTTTTTAACTAGATGAACGAGGCTTTTAAAATTGGATCCCATTTGTATCACCTCATATACATAATACACATTTTTAATGTGTATGTCAATAGAGAATAATTTTTTAATTAAATTTTTATATACGTAAAGTCTCAAAAAATGGAGTTTTTAGAGGTTTTAAATTTTGAAGCTCTAAAAGGGTGTTTAAAAGCATTTTATTGATTAAGTAGACATATTTTTTTAGAGCTCTAAAACATGGTCGTTTTTTCTTTTATTTTCAATGCTTTTTAAAGAATATATTTTTTCTAAAAAAATTCTCTTCTTTTAAAAACACAATCCTTATTTTTTCCCTTTAAAATCAATGGTTTTTGAAAGATAAAAAAATGTAAAATCTTAAAAAAGTTATGTATAAAACTTTATTTAAAATATTAGAGATTTTTTAATAAAACACTTGTAATTTTATTTTTTTTATGATATATTACTACTGTTATATAAATAAAGTTATTTAATAAAAAATCTTAGGAGGAAATAAAAATATGAAAAAATATTTATTGTTATTATCATTGGTAGCATCTGCAAGTGCTTATTCTGCATCAATAGATCATATACAAACGTATAGCCCAGATTATCTATCTAACCAAGCACAAACAGGAATGATAAATTCAGTATCCCCTTATTATAATCCAGCAGGGACAGCAAAATTAGAATTAGGAAAAAAATATCTAAGTGCTGGAGTTCAATATGCTTTTGGATATGAAAAAATGTCTTACAAAGGGAATGAACATAAGGCAAAACTTCGTCAACCTGTTCCAAATATTTCTCTTACATCAGTTGATGAGAATGGAGCGTATTTTATTAATTTTGGTGCTCTAGGTGGAGGAGGAAAATTAAAGTATCATGGTGTTTCAGGACTAGATGTAGCAATCGAAGAATTTAATTTAAAAGGTCTGGGGTTAAAGGACAACGGAACATCTGTTACAGGTTCAAATATGTATGAACAATTAACTTTAGGTAGAGCATTTAATGTTGATGACAAATTATCTTTTTCAGTTGCAGGTAGAATTATACATGGAACAAGAAAATTAAAAGGTAAATTAAAAGTTGGGGTAAATCCGACTAAAGAGTTTACTCAAAAAGCTATGCAAGAGTTTGGAAAAAAAATTGCAGGTCTTAGTCCTCAAATGCAACAAGCTGCTATACAACAATACAAACAAAAAACCGCAAAATTATTAAAAGATGGACTAAATGGAGATATAGATGCTAAAAGAGAAGCTTGGGGTTACGGTTTCCAATTAGGTGTAAACTATAAAGCAACAGAAAAATTAAATTTAGCTGCTAGATATGATTCAAGAATAAAAATGAAATTTAAAGCAAAGGGAAGTGAAAATCAATTACCAACTGCTGCTATCATAGGTAAAAATATAGGATTTGGAACTTTCTATCCAGAATATACAAAAAATCAAAGAAGAGATATGCCAGCAATATTATCTTTGGGGGCTTCATATAAAGCAACAGATAAATGGCTTGTATCAACAGCTGGAAATTTTTACTTTAATAAACATGCAAAAATGGATGGTCAAAAAAGTTATAAAAATGGTTGGGAATTAGCTTTAGGTTCAGAATATAAATTGAATGATAAGTTTACTTTAATATCTAGTATAAATTATGCAAGAACTGGAGCTAATGATAAAACATATTCTGATGTTGAGTATGCTCTAAATTCAACTACTCTTGGAGCAGGTCTAAGATATAAATATGATGAAACTTTAGACTTAACTGCTTCAATGTGTCACTTTTTCTATGATAGTTCAGAGGGAGATTTTAAAAAGACACATCATCCAAAAGTAGCAACAGAAAATGAAAAATATAGTAAGTCTATAACAGCTGTAGGTTTTTCTTTCACTAAAAAATTCTAAACAACGTATATAAAATAAAAAGCTCTGAAGAAATTTCAGAGTTTTTTTATACTTAAGAAAATTAAAAAGTTAAAGTATAGTTTCCACTTTAAAATAAATTAATACCTTAGTTTTTCAAAAGATAAAAAAATAAAAAACTTTAATGAATTTAAGAAATTTAAAAAAATTGTTTTTTGGCTCGCCACGAGCTAAAGTTCTGCTCACTTTTGTGTTGTGGGGCTAACGCCCAACACTCACTAAAAAGATATTGAAGATAAAAATTAATTATCAAGAAACTGCTTTGCGAAATAAACCGCAGTTTACCTCTTTTACATTTTAAATTTTAATGATATAATAAAAAAAAGGAAAGGGATTAAAAATGCCAAAGAAAACTGTATACAGTAAAGAATTTATAATAGAAAAATCTTTTGAACTGTTTAAGCAATATGGAGTTGATTATATAACTGCAAGAAATGTAGCACATTATTTAAATTGCTCTCCTATACCAATATACAGTTCAATTGGTTCTATGGAAGATTTAAAAGAAGAACTTATAAAATTAACTAAAAATTTATTTATTGATTACATTTCGAAGAAGAGAACAGGAGTAAAATTTTTAGATATAGGTATGGGGATTTGTATTTTTTCAAGAGAAGAAAAAAAAATATTTTCTGATATTTTTTTAAGAGAAAAAAGTGAAAAAAATTTATTTGATGAGTTTACAAGATTAATTCACAATGAAATTGAAAAAGATAATAGGTTCTCTTCTTTTGAAAAAAATAAAAAAGAAGAAATGTTTATTGATTGTTGGATTTTTGCTTATGGACTTTCAACTCTTATTGCAACAGGTTATATTGAAAATCCAAGTGATGAATATATAAAGCAAAAATTACTAAATAATCCAGCAAAATTATTGTATAGAATTTTAGAAGAAAATAAATAATATAAGGGCGGCTGCAGTCGCCTATTTTTCATAAAAAATAGACAAATAAAATTCAAAATGTTAAAATTATTATAAAATAAAGCAAAATACTACAGGAGTTAATAAGTGGAAAAAGTTTATTCAGTTACAGAATTTAATAGAATGGTAAAAAGTTATATTGATGATAACGAAGATTTTCAAGAATTTTTTATTGAAGGTGAAATATCTAATATAACATATTATAAAAGTGGGCATTTATATTTTTCAATAAAAGATAAAAAATCTCAGATTAAATGTGCTGCTTTTAATTATAGATTTAAAAAAATCCCTTTGGATTTAAAAGAGGGAGATTTAATAAAGATTTTTGGAGATGTAGGTTTTTATGAAGCAAGAGGAGATTTTCAAGTTTTAGTAAGACATCTCGAAAAAAGTAATGAGATGGGAGAGCTTTATAAAAAATTAGAAAAAGTTAAACTGGAAATGCAAGAAAAAGGGTATTTTTCAGAGGAGTTAAAAAAGGATTTGCCTAAATTTCCTAAAAATATTGGAGTAGTAACTGCTTTAACTGGAGCTGCCTTGCAAGATATAATAAAGACTACAAGAAAAAGATTTAATTCAATAAATATTTATGTTTATCCTGCAAAAGTTCAAGGACAAGGCTCAGCAGAAGAAATTATAAGAGGAATAAATGTCTTAAATAAAATAGATGAAATCGATTTAATAATAGCAGGTAGAGGAGGAGGAAGCATAGAAGATTTGTGGGCTTTCAATGAAGAAGAAGTTGCCATGGCATTTTTTAATTCAAAAAAACTTATCATTTCGGCAGTGGGGCACGAGATAGATTTTTTACTTTCAGATTTAACAGCAGATAAAAGAGCAGCAACTCCAACACAGGCAATAGAACTTGCTGTCCCAGAAAAAGAGATTATAAAAGAAGATTTAATTTCTAAAATAAAATTCATAGAAAATTCATTGAAATCTTTATTGAAAAATAAAAGACAAGCTCTACTTCTTAGAAAAGAAAATTATAATTTAAAAAATATTCCTAAACTCATAGATGAAAATAGAAATTTTATAATAGAAAAAGAAAAAAAATTAAATAATATAATTTTAAATTTCATAGAAAGTAAAAAAGAAAATTTTGAAAATAGAATAGATAAATTAAATATTTTAAATCCAATCAATACTTTAAAAAGAGGATACAGTGTGAGCCTTTTAAATGATAAAAAAATAGAAAAAATAGAAAAAATTAAAATTGGAGATAAAATCACAACTATTTTAGAAAATGGTAGAATAATAAGTAAAGTTGAGGAGAAAATGTATGAGAAAAAAACTAATTAGTTTGTTTTTGTTTCTATTATTATCTGCATTTAGTTTTGCAGAAGTAAGAGAAATAGAAATGATAGGTCCAAGAGTTGTTGAATTTCCAAGAGTCAGCTCAAACGAAAATAAAAAAATAAATCAAAGATATGAAGAAGCTCCAGTATTAAGAGATATAATAGGAAATTTTCAAGAAGAATATATAGTTGGAATGAGAGAATACAGACCTCAGGTTTTGATAAACATTGATGAAAAAATTGCTGATAAAAATAATCGTTGGATACTTAAAAGTTTAAATGCAGATTATGATAGAGAGTTAAAAAATTATTTAGAAAGAATCTCTTATGATAGTAAAAAAATATTTTTCCTTGCAAATCAATATATGATAATGAATGATTATGAAAAAGCTAACAAAATATTTTTATTGGATAGTAAAGACTTCAAAAATATTTTTGGAGCAGCAACTACGTTTAGATTTTTAGGTAGAAATGAAGAAGCAGTTCATAAATATTCTCAAGCCATTTCAAGAAATAGTGGATTTTCTGAATCTTATTTAGGAAGAGCTCTAGCAAATAGAAATTTAGAAAATTATGAAAGTGCTGTTGAAGATTTAAAGACTTACATTGCTATGAGTTCAAGGCTAGAAGGATATTTAGCTTTAGGGGATCTTTATTTTAAACTTGAAAAAAAGAAAGAAGCACAAAATATAGTTGGGCAAGGTCTATCTAAATATCCAAATTCAAAACTATTAAAAACTTTAGCAAATAATATTTATAGAAATTAAGATAAGTGTATAAACCCCCATTAAAAAATTTAATTCTTTTTTAGTGAGAGGCGACAGAATTTACACTCGCCAGAGTGCCCCGTCGCAACCAGCGAGGCAGTCTAAGTAAAACTGCATCTAAGAACGCTCTAAAATTGCTCTACAATTAAGAGCCTCTAAGACAGTGAAGCGGGCGAGCCAAGAAATCAAATCCTAATTTCCTTAGATATAAAGAAAAAATATCTAGTGAATTTTACTTAGAGATAAAATAAAAATTATAAGTGAGGTGCAAGATGAACTATAATTTTTTTACTATTAATGACAAAATTTACCCTGAGTGGTTAAAGGAAATTCCTAATCCACCTGAAAAAATTTATTATCTGGGAGATATAAATATTTTAAAAAATGAAAAAATGATTTCAATAGTTGGAACTCGTTCAGTGAGTTCATATGGTAAATTATGTTGTGAAAAAATTGTAAAAAAATTAGTTAATGCAGATGTTACTATTGTCAGTGGCTTTGCACTTGGAGTTGATAGCATAGCTCACGAAACAAGTTTAAATAATAAAGGAAAAACAATAGCGGTTATAGCTTCAGGTATAGATGTCGTTTACCCATCTAGTAACCTGTCTCTTTGGAAGAAAATGGAAAAGTACGGTTTAATTCTTACAGAATATGAACCAAAAACTAAACCATACAGGCAGAATTTTCCTAAAAGAAATAGAATTATTGCAGGACTTTCCAGAGGAACAATCGTTATAGAAAGTAAACAAAAAGGTGGAAGTTTAATTACAGCAGATTTAGCATTAGATTTTAATAGAGATGTCTATGCAGTTCCCGGAGATATTTTTTCTGAAACCTCAGATGGTTGCAATGCTTTAATAAGAGATAGCTATGCAAAGTTATTATTATCTGCAGATGAAATTTTAGAAGAATATGCTTGGAAAAAATCAGAAAATAATTTAGAAAACATAAAAAATCTTAGTAAGAATAAAATAAAAATATTAAATGCTTTAATAAGAGAAAAAAGTTTAGATTCTTTAATTAATGAAACAAAAATAGATTTACAAACAATGCTGGGAGAAGTTATGGAATTGGAGCTAATGGGGATTATAAAAAGTATAGCTGGAGGGAAGTATAAAAAAATTTCTAGTTAATAAATAATATATTTGTTATAATGGTTTGGTAAATAAAAAATATGAGGTGTTTTTATGGCAAAAAATAAATTAGTAATAGTGGAATCACCAGCTAAAGCTAAGACAATAGAGAAAATATTAGGACGAAGTTTTAAAGTTATTTCTTCATACGGGCATATAATAGACTTACCTAAAACTAAAATAGGTGTTGATGTAGAAAATAATTTTGAGGCAAGTTATAAAACCATTAAGGGAAAGGGAGATATAGTTAAAGCAATTAGGGCGGCAAGTAAAAAAGCAGATGTAGTTTATCTTGCTTCCGATCCTGATAGAGAGGGAGAGTCTATAGCTTGGCATATAGCTAATGTTTTAAAATTAAATCATAATGATAAAAACAGAATAGAATTTAATGAAATAACAGCAAAAGCAATTAAAGAAGCCGTAAAAAAACCTAGAAAAATTGATATAGATAAGGTTAATTCGCAACAAGCAAGAAGAATTTTGGATAGATTAGTTGGATATAAAATTAGTCCATATTTGTGGAGACTTATTTCTCCAAATACAAGTGCGGGGAGAGTTCAATCAGTTGCTCTGAAAATAATTTGTGAATTGGAAGATAAAATTCAAAGTTTTGTTCCAGAAAAATATTGGGATATTAAGGGGCAGTTTGATAAAAAGTATACTTTGAATTTAAATAAAATTGATGGTAAAAAAATTGATAAATTAAAAGATGAAGACTTATTAAAGAGAGTTAAAAAAACTTTAAAAGAAAAATATGAAGTTATTTCTTCAAAAGTTACAAACAGAACAAAAAATCCACCTCTACCTTTGAAGACAAGTACATTGCAACAATTAGCCTCTTCATATTTGGGATTTTCTGCTGGAAAAACTATGTCCGTTGCTCAAAAATTATATGAGGGTATTGAAATAAATGGAGAACATAAAGGGCTTATAACTTATATGAGAACAGATTCTGTAAGAGTTTCAGATGAAGCAAGAGAAATGGCTAAGAATTATATTCTTGAAAATTTTGGAAAAGAATATGTAGGAAGCAATTCTAATTCAAAAGTAAAAGCAAAAAAAGATGACAAAAAAATTCAAGATGCTCACGAGGGAATAAGGCCTACAAATATAGATTTAACACCTGAGGTTTTAATGCAAAACTTAAATAAAGAACAGTTTAAATTATATAATTTAATTTGGCAAAGATTTTTAATTTCTCAACTTGCAGCAATGAAGTATGAGCAATTTGAATACGTTTTAGAAAAGGATAAAATTGAATTTAGAGGAAGTTTAAATAAAATTATTTTTGATGGTTATTATAAAGTTTTCAAGGAAGATGAAGATTTACCTCTAGGGGAATTTCCAAAAATAGAAAAAGGAGCATTCTTTGAATTATCTAAATTGGATACAAAAGAAGATTACACTAAACCACCAGCAAGATTAACAGAATCATCTCTGGTTAAAACTTTAGAAACTGAAGGTATAGGAAGACCTTCAACTTATGCAAGCATAATAGAAACTTTGAAAAAAAGAGAATATGTCACTCTACAAAACAAAAGTTTTATTCCAACAGAAGTTGGATATGAAGTTAAAAATAATTTAAGTAAATATTTTCCAAATATAATGAATATAAAATTTACTGCTGAGATGGAAAATGAATTAGATGAAGTTGAAGATGGAGAAAAAAATTATTTAGAATTACTATCAGATTTTTATAAAGAATTAGAAAAATATGAAGAAAAATGTAAAGTTGCTGTTCAAAAAGAATTAGATAGAGTAATCGAATCAGATGTTTTAAGTAAAGATAAAAAGAATTTTTTAGTTATGAAAATTGGTAGATTTGGAAAGTATTTAACTTCACCTAATGAAGAAGCTGAAGAAAAAGAAAATATCTCGTTAAGAGGTATAGATATTCCACTAGAAGATATCAAAAATGGGAAAATCTATGTAAAGGATCAATTAGCCGAAGCTTTGAAAAAGAAACAAGGGCAAAAAACAAATTTATTAACTGAGAATAAAAAGTCATACATTTTAAAGTATGGTAGATTTGGAGCTTATTTAGAAAGTGAAAATTATAAAGAAGATAATATCAGAAAAACTATTCCAAAAATAATTAAAGATAAAATAGCTAATGGTTTAATTCCTATTGAAAAAGATATTTTACTACTTAGAGATGACTTTGAAAAAATAGAAAAAGAAGAGAAAGAAATTTTAAAGAAAGCTGGAAAATGTGAGAAATGTGGAAAACCATTTAAAATTGGAAATGGAAGATGGGGTAAATTTTTAGCTTGTACTGGATATCCAGATTGTAGAAATATTAAAAAAATCGAAAAGAAAAAATAATGAAGCCTTACTTTTTCAAAAGACGAAAAAGTAACAAAAAATCTTTTTGAGCCCAAAATTTCTTTAAGCGTAAAAATTCTAATTTGTTAAGCAAAAGTTGCCAACTCACTTCGTTCAGACACGAAAGATTTTGCTAAAATTCATTAGAAATTTTTACTGAGAAATTTTAAAGGCTCAGTAAAAAAAAGATCAAAATATAATTACTCATAAACAAAAAAGTGTGAGGCGACAGAATTTACACTCGCCAGAGTGCCTCGTCTTACCCTGAGCCAGTGAGCGAAGCGAACGCAGGCGAACAAAATTTAATATAAATTTTAGAAATAGTATTGGCAAAAGCAAAGGGACGTCTATGGTATTAGATGTCTTTTAATTTTTAAATTATAGTTGGAGGAAAAAATGAATTATCAAAAAGAAGTTATAGTTGTAGGAGCTGGACTTGCAGGTTCAGAGGCCGCTTATCAACTTGCAGAAAAAAATATTAAAGTAAAATTATATGAAATGAAACCTAAGAAGAAGACTGAAGCACACTCAAAAGATTATTTTTGTGAATTAGTCTGTAGTAATTCTTTGGGAAGTAATAACGTTGATAATGCAGCAGGACTTATGAAAGAAGAACTTAGGAAATTAAATTCTATGGTTATAAAAGTTGCAGATAAACATAGAGTTCCTGCTGGTCAAGCCTTAGCAGTTGATAGGGATAATTTTTCAAAAGAGATTACAAAAATTTTAAAAGAGCATAAGAATATAGAAATAATAGAAGAAGAATTGACTGAAATTCCAAAAGATAAAATTATTTTAATTGCTAGTGGTCCTCTAACTTCTGATAAATTATTTCAAGAGATTTTAAAACTAACTGATGAAGATAGTTTATATTTTTATGATGCAGCAGCTCCAATTGTAACTTTTGAAAGTATCGATATGAATAAAGCATATTTTCAATCAAGATATGACAAGGGCGAGGGAGAATATATAAATTGTCCGATGAACAAAGAAGAATATTATAATTTTTATAATGAACTTATAAAGGCAGAGAGAGCAGAGCTTAAAAATTTTGAAAAAGAAAAATTATTTGATGCTTGTATGCCAATTGAAAAAATTGCTTTAACTGGAGAAAGAACAATGACTTTCGGCCCTCTAAAACCTAAGGGACTTATAAATCCAAGAACAGATAAAATGGATTATGCTGTCGTTCAATTAAGACAAGATGATAAAGAGGGTAAATTATATAATATTGTTGGCTTCCAAACAAACTTAAAATTTGGAGAGCAAAAAAGAGTTTTCTCTATGATACCAGGACTTGAAAATGCAGAATTTGTAAGATATGGCGTAATGCATAGAAATACTTTTATAAATTCTACAAAATTATTAGATAAAACGTTAAAATTAAAATCAAGAGATAATATTTATTTTGCAGGTCAGATAACTGGTGGAGAAGGTTATGTTTGTGCTGTAGCAACTGGTCTTTACTCTGCAATAAATATTGCAAATAGGTTAAATGGAGATGAAGAATTTATTTTAGATGATATTTGTGCTGTTGGTTCAATAGTTAATTACATAACAGAAGAAAAGAAAAAGTTTCAACCTATGGGAGCAAATTTCGGGATAATTAGAAACTTATCAGAAAAAAGAATCAAAGATAAAAAAGAAAGATATAGAAAAATATCAGAGCAAGCATTGAATTATCTAGAGAGTAAATTAAATAAATAACTTGAATTTCATATGTATAAGATGTATAATACACATGACAGATGATAGAAGTGTTGAAAGGAATGGTTTAAATGACAATAAGAAAAAATATAACTTTAAGTAAAAATGACTATGATACTATTTCTGATTTTGCTAATGCTAATGGTTATTCTTTTTCAGAAATTTTAAGAAAAGCCACATTAAACTTTATAAAACAAGAAGAAGAATTACAATTATCAGAATTTTTATTTTCACATGTTGATTCTGTTTCAAAAGAAGAACAAAAAGAGATAGATGCTTTAAATATTAATTTTGATGATAAAAGTGGAAGGGAATTAGATTTAAATGATATACTTTAAAGTTATTTATAATAAAAAAGCGGAAAAGTTCATATTGAAAAATAAAGTTGAGGGATTAAAATTTTATAAAGCATTTCTTGAAATAGCAAAAGATAAAAAAAATTATATTAAGTATGATATTAAACATTTAATTGGTCAAAAAGATAAATATAGATTGAGAATAGGTAAGAATAGAGCAATATTTAGAATTTATGATAAAGAAATTATAATTTATGTAATAGATATAGGAAGTCGTGGAGATATTTATAAGTAAAGTAGAAACTCGTAAAACATGACTTTGACTACATAAGTCAAAAAAATTAACTTAAAATTTCTTTAGATGTTTAAAAAGCTGCTGAAAAAATTCAACAGCTTTCTTAAATTTATAATTATCTATTTTTAATATTAAATTTATAATTAAATCCAGCACCATAAGTAATATATTTATTTATCCCAACTTTTCCTGCAACACTTAAATCTTTTGTCGGAGCATAAGCCAAACCAACTGCAACTGCTTGAGTTCCTTCAAAACCTCCAACTGCCGCACCAACATTTACATCTCCAGCCTGAGCATTATCCATTTCAATTAAAGACATAGCAGCAACAGAAGCAATACCATTTGAAACTTTTTTATCTAATTTATCAATGGCTTTTGTATTATTCTTAACATCTCTTTTCATTTTATCAAGATTTTTGATTGTAGGTAAAGAAGTTTCTAAAGCTACGATTCTTCTTTCATTATTTTGTATTTTAGTATTATTTACTTCCACTTCTGTTTTATCAGCCTTTAAATCTAATTTAGTAGTAGTGTCTGTTTTGAAATTATTAAATTCTGTTTTATTTATTTTTTTATTAAGTTCATTATTAACATAAATCTTATCTGCTTTTAAATCTAATTTAGTAGTAGTGTCTGTTTTAAAATTATTAAATTCTGTTTTGTTTACTTTTTTGCTAAGCTCATTATTAACATAAGTTTTATCTGCTTTTAAATTTAATTTATTATTTATTTCTGTTTGATTATAAGTTTCAGTTTTTTTATAATATTTAGATGGGTCTATTGAAGAACCTATACCTAATTTTGTTTTCCAAGTTGCCACATCAATATTAGAAGCATCTTTTTTAGCTAGATTATCTAATGATGCTTTATCGGCCTTTGAATTTAATTTAGTAGTAGTGTCTGTTTTGAAATTATTAAATTCTGTTTTATTTATTTTTTTGCTAAGTTCATTATTAACATAAGTTTTATCTGCTTTTAAATTTAATTTATTATTTATTTCTGTTTGATTATAAGTTTCAGTTTTTTTATAATATTTAGTCGGGTCTATTGAAGAACCTCCACCTGAGCCAGAACCTACACCTAAGGCTGTTTTCCATTTTGCAGTATCAATATTTAGTGCATTTTTATATTGTCCTAAATTTATTGCATCAGTATCATCTGTTCCAGCTTTTACAAATTTTATTTGTCTTTCATTTCCTGAGCTTCCTATTGATAGAGCATTGACAACGGCAGTTGAGTTTGCCCCTAAAGCAATCACTCCAGTTTTTCCTGTTGCATCTATATTAGAACCAAAAATGAAGTTGTTATCTGAGTTTGACTTAATATCATACCCTAAAGATATTGATTGATTTCCCTCAGCCTTTGCCCTATATCCAATTGCAACTGCTTCTTGTTCTCCCTCTTTAAGTTCATCATCTGCTGGATCAGGAGTTCCTTTATCATCAACCACAATCTTTTGACCTGCGACTGTTTCTACTCCTAAGGCTATACTTCCTTTTGATAGTGCTTGTCCTCCAGCATAAAATGATGAACCATCAAAATATCCCCCTGCTGCTAATGAACCATTTCCCAAAGCTGTTGTATCTAATCCCATTGCTGTCGAAAACCATCCTGAAGCTTTTGTTCTAGCTCCCATAGCCATCGAAAAATTACCTAAAGCTTTTGTTTCATTCCCTGAAGCTATTGAATATAGTCCTTCAGCTTTTGTTCTCTCTCCCATTGCTGTCGAATAATTTCCCGAAGCTGTTGTATTAGACCCCATTGCTGTTGAGATGTCTCCAGTAGCTTGAGAATCATTTCCCATAGCTGTTGAACCTTTCCCTAAAGCTATCGTACTAATTCCTATCGCTACTGAGTCTAGTCCTTGAGCTTTTGTCCCAAGCCCCAAGGCTATTGAAGCATATCCAGTAGCTTTTGAATCAACTCCCATCGCTACTGAGCCATGACCACTTGCAAGGGTATGCCGACCCGCAGCAATTGAATTATCTCCTGAAGCTGTTGTAGAATTTCCCATTGCTATTGAACCTTTTCCCTCAGCTTTTGCTCCATATTCTCCTATTACTACTGAACTAGCTACTGTTGAGCCATCCTTTGTCCCCCTTGAAATTAGCTTTTCAAGTTCAACTATTCTAGCTTCTAACTCTGCAACAGTTGCACCTAAAAGCATATTGCCACTAATGGCAAAGGCAATAACAATTGCAAGAGTTATTTTGAATTTACCTTTTAAAGATCTTTTTAAATTTTTTTCTAAGTTATTTTTCATCTTTTGCTTCCTCCTAAATATTTCAAATAAATTTTTTCTTTAATAAGAAAATTCTACCCCCCCCCAACCATTTTGTCAAGTATCAGAATATATTTTTTATGATTTTTTTAATTAAATTATTAAAAACTTTTGTTTCTCATAAATGAAATTAAAACTTAGTTAAGTTTTTTTATTTCTTGCTTCGATTGAGCTCTTTATTTTTTTAGAAGTCAATGCTATAATTATTTGAAAACTAATAATATAAAAAGTGAGAAAAATTATGAAAAAAATAATCAATAATTTTATTTATTATTTAGAATTTAAAAAAAATAAAAAATATAATACTATAATTTCTGTAAAAACTGACTTAAATAGATTTT
>PDWI01002055.1_pt1 | contig 30967 bp, 28 predicted proteins | sample 1430891 | NCBI WGS metagenome assembly PDWI01 (sample SAMN01162508, study PRJNA174530) | Oral metagenome, whole genome shotgun sequencing project. | biome: Marine environment; feature: Marine mammal; material: Swab sample of the gingival sulcus; isolation source: swab sample of gingival sulcus... | reverse complement strand
GCGTGAGGGGATAACAAATTCCATTCTCACCCGCCCTTTGCCGTTATTGACCAGATTAAGCATTTTGCCCTTGCGGATGGATAATTTTTCCGTAACCACGCCCATAAAGGTTTCCTCACAATCAATGAACACCTTTTCCATGGGTTCCTGCCGCTTGCCGTCTTTTGTCTTGAAAATAACCTCTGGCCGGCCAACACTTAATTCAAAGCCTTCCCGACGCATGGTTTCAATAAGAATAGCCATCTGAAATTCCCCACGGCCCTTGACCACAAAGGAATCCTTTTCTTCGGTCTCTTCCACCTTTATGGCCACATTGAGCAGGGTTTCCTTGAGCAAACGCTCCCTGATAACACGGGACTGCACCAACTTGCCCTCACGTCCTGCAAAGGGTGAGGTATTGATGCCAAACCGCATGGAAACGGTTGGCTCATCCACGGTAATTCTTGGAAGGGGCTTGGGATGTTCTTTTGTGCAAATGGTGTCGCCGATAGTCACCTCGTCAATGCCTGAAAGCACCACAATATCACCCGGCCCCACTTCCTTGACCTCCTGATAGCCCATACCTTCATACACCTGAAGTTTGGAAACCTTCAACGGCACGGCCTCGCCTGCATCGTTGAGGCACACAAGCGACTCATTGGATTTCACCACACCGTTAAACACCTTGCCCACGGCCAACCTTCCCAGATAATCTGAATAGCCAAGGTCGGAAACAAGCATCTGAAAAGGCTCCTGCTCGTCGTATCCCGGTGGGGGTACTTCCTTGATGATGGTGGAAAAAAGCAGGCTCAAATCCCCGTCAGCAGCATCAGGAGCATCCTTGGCCACTCCCATTTTGCCAATGGTGTAAAGCAGCGGAAAATCAAGCTGCTCTTCTGATGCGTCCAGATCAATAAGCAAATCATAGACCTCATCCAGTACCTCGTCTGGCCGGGCATCCTTGCGGTCGATTTTGTTAATACACACGATAATGGAAAGTCCGGCTTCCAGTGCCTTTTTCAACACAAACCGGGTCTGGGGCAGAGGCCCTTCTGAGGCATCCACAAGAAGGATTGCGCCCTCGGCCATAGACAGGGAACGTTCCACTTCCCCGCCAAAATCAGCATGGCCGGGCGTGTCGATAATATTGATTTTAACGTCTTCGTACATGACAGCACAATTCTTGGCCGCAATGGTAATGCCCCGTTCACGCTCCAGATCCATAGAGTCCATGACTCGCTCGTCCACGTCCTGCCCTTCCCGGAAGATGCCGCTTTGCTTGAACATATTGTCAACAAGAGTTGTCTTTCCGTGATCAACGTGAGCGATGATGGCGATATTACGAATATGCTGATTCTGTGTGTTGTGATTCATGCTGATTTTCCTAAAGGAGTATGAGGGCTTGATGAAGACGAGTTGGGGCGACGTCTGCAACAACAAAAAAACGGTTCAACAACCCTGCTGAACCGTTCACAAACCATCCGGTTACTGCGCCGCTCATATAGGCAAACACGGGATGAAAAGCAAGAAAAGAGCGGATGCAAACAGCCCTATGTTCTGGCAGGTGATATGAGCGGGCAACAACAATCGTCTTGACTTGCTGTCTCCCCTTTGCGACAGTTTTCCCCATGCGATATGAAAAAATTACTCAACACATTGGAGGAATAAATTATGGATAAAGACAGAGCAAAACGGCTGGCAGAACTTGGTTTGACAGAAGAAGATTTTGAACTCTCTCCCTGGGACCCCAGCGAGTACCTTGACAACCCGGAAATGATACAGGGCTATCTTCAGGAATCTTTTGCCACAGGAGATATGGATATTATAGTCATGGCCCTGGGAAATGTTGCCAAAGCTATCGGTATGACCGAAATTGCCCGCAAGAGCGGTATGAACCGTCAAAATCTGTACCGTGCCCTTACTCCTGGCAGTAAACCTCAATTTGAAACCATCAGCAAAGTTACCAATGCCCTTGGGTATCGGTTGATGCCTGCATAGTGTATCAAATGAGGTGGGCAAGGAAAAATAGAGATATACTATTGAATATATGTTAAAAAAATTGAAGCCTATGAATAACATGCTTGAGTACAGGAATTTTTTCTACTCATTTACTATATTCTTCATTCAAAAGTATTGCACTTCCTGAGCCATCTTTTCCAATTGCTTACGGTAATTACTACCCATCCGTTTTGTGAGATAAAGATGTTCAGCCTTGCCAGCTTCTTGCAGGTAGCCGTCCACCTTTGATGCTGTGCTGTGATAAGTATGCCGGACAACAACCTGATGATCTACAATGACATTCCAGCCGGATTGTCCCGCTCGTAAAGAAAGCCAGACATCAACACCGTAGCCATACACATTATCTTCAGCATCCAGGCCGCCTGTTTCCTGCCAGTATGCAAGACTCACCAAAGGAGCGATGCCGTCAATATAGGCGACACGGGCAAATTGAGTATCTTTCCGGCATATCATCTGTGCATGATACGGGTTATGGGTAACCGCGGGGGAATATATTCCAATTTTTCCCACTTTGCGGGTTATCCATTGGTGTCTGGTTGCTACCCGGTCAAAGAGTTGGGTTGGGTCAGTGAAGAGGATGTCATTATTTAGAAACCAAAGATGTGAAAATCCCTGTTCCTGCATTTCCTTGACACAGGCAGAAAACGCTCCTGTCCAGTAAAGATTCGTTGGGGAGCGTTTCCACGAAGGAATAAAGGGTTGAGGGGCATTGTTGTCAAAGACAAAAACGTGTTCGTTGAGTCCTGCCAGTTGGCGGTACAATCTTTGGGTCATTGAGACATCACCATAGTGCAGGATAACGGTCGCCAGCTTATGCACGGGATACCTCCCTTGCGTTTATCATAGTGTTAGGGGCTGAAGGATGGTCTTATCAGTATTGGCAATGCGTCTTTTTCGTTAGAACCCGGCAGATCGTCAACCTTGTTTGCCTCTTTCTCTTACTCTTGTATCGTGCAGTCATGCATCACATATTTTTTCCATGAAAATATATTGGCATCTTTCCCCGTATATAAGCCATCGTAAGGCCGGCCTTGCCTATCAGCGTTACCTGCCTTTGGCTGGACTTAACGAATCCTCGTCTCCCGCAGATGCTGATGTGGCCGTTCTGCACGAAGAGCCCAAATACTGGCCGCAACTTTTTGCTACATTTCCTGAGCTTTCTAAAAAGCCTGTCATTGGCTATGCCGTGTGGGAAGGGGCAACACTCCCGGAAATTTATCGCCCTGGCCTGCGTCTTGTGCGTGAAGTCTGGACAGCTTCGGCATTTTCTGCCCAGGCGTTACAACAAGGGCATTCCAGGGTGCGGGTTTTGCCCCATGTTGTTGAACCAATACTGCCAACAGAAGATGATCGTGCCTGGGCTTCGTCCTTGTGTGGGCCGGAGCCGTATTTTTTTTCCATTATGGATGCGGTGAATCCAAGAAAAAATCTGGAGGCACTTTTACGGGCTTTTATGCATGTCCGCGCTGTGTATGGGAAGACTGTCCGACTGGTTGTAAAGCAATACAGAATACCTGTTGATTTGGGGCAGTTGCCGGATGTTCTTTCCCTGGAAGAGCAGCTTACAGATGGCCGTTTGGCAGCATTGCATCAAGGCGCATTGGCCTATGTCAGCCCACACCGAGGCGAAGCATGGGGACTGGGTTTGAGCGAGGCCATGAGTCAGGGCACACCGGTTCTGGCAACAGGCTGGTCAGGTAATATGGAGTTTATGGATGGCGAGAACTCCATACCCCTTCGTTATCGTCTGGTACCGGTGGGAGAGGATATGTCAAACATGCTTCCTCATTTCCGGCCTGATATGCTTTGGGCTGAGGTCGATGAAAATCATCTGGAGGGGGAAATGCTCCGCTTGTTGCGGCGAGGGAAGGAGCCGGAAATGTGCCGGAAAGCTGCGGGTATTGTTCAACGCTTTTCTCCCCTTCGGATTGCCAGAAAAATCAGACAGCTTGTGGAGGATGCTCGCTAAGGCAGGTATCGGTTGCTACCGACACATTGAGAAATTCAAGCTTGTGTTTTATGATATTCTGGTTGAAGATGTTTATCTATGTTTCTCCTGGATTTAGAGCGAGCTAATTTAACTGGAGAACATCTGTTTCTTCAAAAAAATTGCTTACGTGGCAAGAAATATTCTCAGATGAAGTTGCCCTCATACCAATACAAACACCCTAAAACCTCTTTTCTCTTCACAGGAGATACTCCATGAAAAAAGCTCTTATCACGGGCCTGACAGGCCAGGATGGCTCTTATCTTGCCGAATTTCTTCTTGAAAAAGGCTATGAAGTCCACGGCATCAAACGTCGGTCTTCTTCGTTCAATACCGCCAGGGTGGATCATCTCTATCAGGACCCTCACGAGGAAAATGTCCGGTTCTTCATGCATTACGGCGACCTCACCGATTCCACGAACCTCATCAGAATCATCCAGCAGATCAGACCCGATGAAATCTATAACCTGGGGGCCCAGAGCCATGTTCAGGTTTCTTTTGATACACCGGAATATACGGCCAATTCTGACGCATTGGGGACCTTGCGTCTTTTAGAGGCCATGCGGGTGGTTGGGCTGGAAAAAACCTGTCGATTCTATCAGGCATCCACCAGCGAGATGTTCGGCAAGGTTCAGGAAACCCCGCAAAAGGAAACAACGCCTTTTTATCCCAGAAGCCCGTATGCAGCAGCCAAGGTTTATGCCTACTGGATAACGGTCAATTATCGGGAAGCCTATGATATGTTTGCGTGTAATGGGATTCTCTTCAACCATGAATCACCGCTTCGGGGAGAAACCTTTGTTACCCGCAAGATTACACGGGCCGCCGCCAGAATCAAGCTGGGGCTTCAAAAATGTCTCTACCTCGGTAATCTGGATGCCAAACGAGACTGGGGCCACGCACGAGATTACGTCCGTGCCATGTGGCTTATGCTCCAGCAGGAGACACCTGATGACTTTGTCATCGCCACAGGAGAAACCCATTCTGTGAGAGAGTTTGTCGAAAAAAGTTTTGCTGAACTGGCAATGTCTCTTGTCTGGGAAGGCCAGGGACTTGAGGAAACAGGCAGGGACGAACGAACAGGAGAAGTGCGGGTACGCATTGACCCCAGATACTTTAGGCCCACAGAAGTGGACTTTCTTCTGGGCGATCCCTCCAAAGCTCAGGAAAAACTAGGTTGGCAGCCAGAAACAACCTTCAAGGCACTGGTCAAGGAAATGATCGCCACTGATCTTAAAGAGGCTGACAGGGATAACCTGTGCCAAACGGCTGGCTTTGCCATGCCCCATCATAATGAATAATCTGCCATAAGCATCCTCCACCAGTTGCCTGGGACACTTCTTTTTCTGGAGCTAACATCATGAAGCCAAGCCACACTCTATATGTTGCCGGTCATCGAGGACTCGTTGGTTCAGCTCTTTGTCGGGAACTTGCGCGTAGGGGCTATCGCAATATCATAACCCAAACCCATAAAGAACTGGACTTATGCAACCAGCAGGCCGTGAACGATTTTTTTGTTAGCAAACGCCCTGACCATGTTTTTCTGGCTGCGGCCAAGGTGGGCGGCATCCATGCCAACGCCACCAAGCCAGCCCAATTCATTTTTCAAAATCTGGCCATTGCCACCAATATCATCCATGCGGCCTATACTCACGGAACCAAAAAGCTTCTCTTTCTTGGTTCCTCATGCATCTATCCCAAGTTAGCCCCCCAGCCCATCAAAGAAGACGCTCTGCTCACCTCTGCCCTTGAACCCACCAATGAGGCATACGCCATTGCAAAAATCGCAGGTCTCAAGATGTGCGAGTTCTACAATAAGGAATACGGCACAACCTATTGGTCGGTCATGCCCACCAATTTATATGGCCCGGGCGATAACTACGACCTGGAAACCAGCCACGTCCTGCCAGCCATGATCCGCAAATTCCACGAAGCAAAACAGGCCGGACACACGCCTGTAACTCTCTGGGGTACGGGCAGGCCAAAACGGGAATTTCTTCACGTTGATGACCTGGCAAGGGGCTGTGTCCACCTTATGGAATGTTCTGATACCTCACCACGTTTGGTAAACATTGGCTGCGGCAAGGATCAGACCATCAGGGAACTGGCCCTCATGGTTCAACAATGTGTCGGACACACAGGAGAAATAATCTGGGACACGAATAAACCTGATGGGACACCCCAAAAACTCCTGGATATTTCCAGAATCACTGCTCTTGGCTGGCAATCGGCCATTACTTTGGAACAGGGTATTGCCAGCGTATATAAGGATTATGTGGCACAACAAACGGCGTGATGATACGTTGGATTCTGTTTGAACTACTACACATGAAGTCGCTGTTACCTAACACCTAAAACCGATCTACTGTTCCTCCCACACAAACTCCGTCACATTCTTCTCTTCACTGGAAAATCCAATTCCAATAAGGACAATTTTTTTTCCTTTGGCCTGATATTTTTCCGCATAGCCTTTGGCCTTTATCTGTTCAAGAGCCTTTTCTCCTGGCATATCTACCTTGAATTCAATAATAAATTACGGCTCAATATCTTCCAAACGTAAGGCTTGATCCACGGCAACATCCACCCGTAAGCATTTCCCTAACAGTTGTGGTATTTCTTTGGCCTTTAATCCTGTTCCGGGACGTTTTAAGGCCAGATCTTCACGAGCTAAAATAGTCCCTTTGGACAAATCCCGCGCTGCAACAACTGAACGGCGAAATTTTTTTCTGATGGTCTGTTCTGCCTTGCCTGGTGTGATGTCGCCAGTTCCAAGCATTTTTTCTATTTTCCGCACGCCCTGAACAAGGGCTGTCATTTCTTCGGGCGGGGCCGAAAAAAAATGGTCCGGGCCAGGCAGAGATCTATCCAGGGTAAAATGCTTTTCCAGTACGCAAGCCCCCAGGCTGACTGCCCCCAGACATGCCTCAATACCTGCTGTGTGGTCAGAATAACCTGTTACGAACCCCGCTTGCTGTAAGGTCTTTATCCGCAAAAGGTTCGTTTCTTCATCAGGCGTTGGATATAAGGAAACGCAATGTAATAGTATGGTGGCATCGCATTTATTGGCCTTCACAATGTTGAGAGCTTCATCAATATCTTCTGCGTCCGCCATACCTGTTGAAAGAAGAAGAGGACAATTTTTTTGCGCCACACGATCAACCAAAGGCAGGTTGATCAAGTCTTCTGAAGCCAGCTTGAGGGCTTTTGCTCCTGCGTTAAGGGCAACATCAATGCTTATGGGATCAGCAACCGAGGTCAACGGAACCAGCCCCAGGGAACGGGCGTAGTCGAATAGCTCCTTGTGCCATTGCACAGGGAGTTCCAGACGCTGAAACATGGTGTACATCTTTTCCCGGACAACATGCCCTTGAGACATGTATTCATATTCCAGTTCCCGGTCTGCCATAAATTCATCGGCTCGCCATGTCTGAAATTTGACACAATCAACCCCGGAGGCAGCAGCGGCTTCAATGGTACGTTTGGCTAGTTCCATATCGCCGTTATGGTTGACACCAATTTCTGCAATAATAAATACGGGGCAGTCAGTGCCGATATGATGATTTTCAATCTGAACTGTTTGTGCAGACATATTTTCCTCGAATGCCTTTCAGAGCTTAGCCTTTATGCGGCGAACTCTTTGTCATGAGGGGCAGCGCCTGAATTTCTTGTTTTTTCATATTTCCTTCCCGCATAATTGATGCAGAATCCGGGCCATGATTGAAAAGAAGATCCACAAAGGACAAGCAGGGAACAAATTCTCCCTTTGTCCTTTGCTGGTACTCCGGGTGTTGATAATCCTGAAAAATGACACGCATCCCGGAATCAATAAAATCTTTTTCCTTGATATAATCTTTCCCACACATCCCCGTAACAACATTTGTTGCATTAAAACGTAACCCATGTTCCAGAACAAGATCGGATTTTTTTCCTGAAAAATGCTGCTCAGAAGCAACGACAAGTTCAGTCTGGATATGAAACCATTCAAAAACTTGTTTAAGAATAACCAGATTCATTTCCACAAGATATTGCCACGAATTTTCCAGATACAGCCATTCAAAAAAGGGAGCATACTCTTTGAAATAGGTACATTTTCCATAGCAGGAACGAAGTGTTGCCAGGTGTTTTTCCTGCCATGAACGGGCAGCGTTTTTTGAGGCGATGCGTATATCCTTTAATAGCGAAGAGGCTGACTCCTTTCTGGCTACAGGAACTGTCAACCACAAAATTTTTCCGTCCGGTGTAAGAACTTTGTTGCGCTGGTTAAAATCCCGGTCAAGGAACTGAACATCATCCATATAGATAAATACATCAGAGAGACTGGCCTTATGGAGAAGACCGAGCCATGGAAGATAGGCGGACTGATGTCCGCTGACAATAGTCATGTTATATTTTCCTGTTGGAAAGAAATGCCTGTCAGACGAAGGAAATTTTTTTCAAATATATCTGTTAAAATCGAGGATGTAAGCTGTAAATTCCGTAAGCCTTCAACAACCTGCTTTTGGCTATGACTATGATTAAAAGGGTAATCTGACCCAAAAACAATTTTTTTTGATGCTCCTGCCTGACAAGAAAAACAAACCATTTCCAATGTAGATGAAATTGCTGTATCAAACCACACATTTTGTAGTTTGTGAGCTACAGGAGCATGTAGTGCGGATATACCCAGAAGACCGCCCAGATGTGTAGCCAGAATTTTGAGTTTTGGCCAGCGGCTTGCCAGATCAAAAATATGGGCAGGTGAAGCTGGAGAATGTTTATATGGATGATCGGTATGAATCATAAGAAAAGCATTATGCTGGATAATGCATTCTGCCAGCATATCCATTTTGGTATCGTGCAGAAAAAAACCCTGCCATGCGGGATTGATTTTAATGCCCAACGCTCCCGCTTTTAAGACGCGTTCAACTTCCTGAAATGCTTGAGCGACAAGAGGTTGTACTGAACAAAGCGGTAAGAAACGGTTGTTACTTGCTGTTGCTTCCAGAATGGCATCGTTATTTTCCTGACACAGTTCCAGATTGGCCCAGGGAAAGGCAACCAGTACGGAATGGTCAATACCAGCTTCGTTCATGGAATGGAGAATAGATGCTGGAGAAGCTAAGGACAAGGCATAGGGAGTTTCTACATGGTCATAAATGGCTTTCTGAATTGCTCGTTCATTTGCTGGCAAGCGAAGTTCAGGCCGCCGCAAACGGGCAGACAGACAATATACATGAGCGTCAATCATTGGACTTCTTCGTTAAAAATCATTTTTTATATGCAATACAGAAAATCGTATGAGACTCTTCTGGAGAAACTATTTTGTTTTCATTTGGGATAAATCCTTGCATTTCTTTTAGAATCAACCCTGCAGCCGAGATAGAACTGCATAATTCTTCAAGGCTAAACCACAAATGGCTTGGTTCTGGTTCAAAGCCGGGTTCTAAAAAACGTTTCCAGCCGGAATGTTTTGTATCGACAAAAAGTTGTCCTCCCGATTTCAAAAGAGTTGTTGCGTGAGCAAAAAAGTCAGTGAGTGTCATTGTTGTTTTTTGCAAGACTCCAATGGAACTAATTAAATCGAACTCTCCTTCTGTAAGTTCCATAAAATCTATCTTTCTAAAATCACTTCTTAAAGCGTCTTGCCTATGTTGGGCAAATTCAATTAATTTTGAAGATATATCAATGCCTATAGATGATATTTGTGGATATTTTTTCAACACGAGAGATTGAAATTGCCCTGTTCCACTCCCGATGTCGAGCCATGTCTGTATTTTTTTAAAGTCTATACATTCCATTGCAAGTAAAAAACGGTTCGTCATTGATTTTTCCGAGCCCCATTTTACTTTTTCAAACTCTTGATGCGCTTTTGATGATATATCATATTCAAGAGATATTTCTTCTTTTGTATATTTCAAATTAGTATCCAATTATTTTTTATATCGTTAGTGTTAATGAAATAAGCAGTTATTTTATTTGTTTCATGTTTTTTATTTCATTTAATAGATTTACATATCTTTTCTCTTCGTTGTCTTGTTTGTTCCGCTTGCTCTTTCTTTTTTGATTGGAAAAAATATGTGATTGTCTAACTATGTTTTTTATTGTATATTTTTTTGTTTTTTTCATATCATATTCTGGAAAGAATCTTCCATTACATGAAGCACATAAAGGACCTTTTTCTTCTATTAAATCAAAATTGTTTTCTAGATGACATCTTCTAAAATTTTTCATTTCTTTGCTATTAAATATATTTATTAGAGAATCTTCGTGAATGTTTCCTATAATATGTGATTCATTATAGTCCAATCCGCATGGACTAATGGTGCCATCCCAATTTACAGCTAGCATTTCCCAAGGCATACGACATAGCGGAAGGTCTTCTTTTTTAATGCCTCGATATTTATTCATATCTATCTCTTTTGATATTGATGATGCTCCCGACATATTTAAAAGCTGACTGATAAAAATTGTACTTATTGGAAGAGAATTGAAATATTTTTTATAATTATCAATATCATCATGGCTGTAAGATGAATCTATCACTGACATGCATACAAATGTTTTCATCCCATTTTCATAGTTTTTCTTCAAAAAATATAAAATATTTAATAGTGTTTCTTCGTAATTTCCACCTATACGTATTTTTTCATATATAGATTTATTTGAACCATCGAAGGAGAAAACGATCCTGTCTAGTTTTTTATGTATTAATTTATCAGCAATATTTTGTGTAAGTTTTGTCGCATTTGTTAACAAGGAAACAGATAAGCCCGAATCTTTTGCATATTCAACCATTTCTAGAATCTTTTTATGTAGAAGAGGCTCCCCTTGTTGGTTAAGTGTTATTCTTGAAGATAGATGTTTTATCTCATCAATAACTTTCTTGAATACTTCAAAATCCATGCTCCCTCGTCTTTTTGTAAAATAAGTCCCTCGTTTCGATTGATGGCAATGGATACATTTAAGATTGCAGAGATTTGTTGGTTCTATAAGTATATGATCAGGAAATATGGGGCAGTATTCACTTGGTTGTTTTGAATAATCATAAAAGTCAATTGCTCTTTTTATTAGGCGTTCAAAAGAATCATCTTTTTGATACATGCTTGGGCTCCCATGTTATTGAACCGTGTTAATTTTGTTTTATTGTATATCATTACTAATACTATTTATCACAGAGCATGTTCTGCCTGCGTAACGCTCCCCAACAGAAAGAACATGGGCGGCAAGTCTGGCTGTTCCCTTTCCATCCACCAAAGAACGGCCTTTGGCAGCCATTGTCCCCAGTATATCAAGTCTGGATATGGTCGTGAGGATTTTCTGCAATAGTTCCTCATCATTGTTTTGGTCAAAACGGCCAAGATGAACTCCTACCCCCTGTTGTTGAAGCGTATTAGCTGTAGGCTCCTGATTGTCCGCCAATACCAGAGCCGCAACAGGTACTTGCAAATAACAAAATTCAGCCACTGTTGTGCCTGCCCCAGTAATCGCCAGATGGCAATTTGCAGCCAGTTCATGAAAATTATGGGGGTTGATATGAAGACAGGCCCGCGAATCTGAAGCACAAAGTGCCTCCAGCGTGTCTGTTGGCCCGAAGTATGGCCCGGCCACAACATGGAGTATAAAAGACAGGTCTGTAGAAAGTAAAAGACGAGTAAGGTGACAGGTCTGTTCTTCGGGATCGGACGCTCCCATGACGAGGAAAATACGAGGGCAAAGAGGCTGTCGGGGATGTGGCAAGAAGGGATGTGGCGTTGTTTGCAGACACGATTTCGGCAAGGGCATGTACTGGGGGCCAATGGCACTGTAATACCTGAATCGACCCGGATATGGTATTTGTTCTGCTCCAAGGCCGGAATTTATCACTCCCAGCAAGGGAAGTCCGATTTTTTCTCCATAATCGTCAAAGGCCATGACAGGTAAAGAGGGCAATCTCTTAGCTATATTTTGATAACAATTTTTAGATAAAAGATATGTATCAATAAGTAGCAAGCAATTTTTGTACTCCTTAGTCATTTTTAGTAGTGTATCAATAATTTTTTCTTCAGAAATTATTGACGGGTGAGCCCCTGTTTCTTCAAATAACTCAGGGCAAGAACCTTTAAGAAGCAAATATTGTATATCGCATCCCAATCGAACAAGAGCTTGTCCCAATGCAAGAGAGCGTCTTGCATGGCCGAGGCCAGAAGAAGGAAGGGAGTCTATCAAAAAAATACCAGTCCTATGAGGAGAAGTTGCTGATGCTACACTGCTTATAGCCATGTTTTAATGTGAGCTTTTTTGGGGTCAAACTCTTCTATGCAAGAAGCAGGGGTTATATGCAGAAAAAATTTTCTTCCCCTTAACTCAAAAAAAGCTGGTGCTCCTTGCGGGAGGCCGCGTAAGTGGTCAAAAATATCTACAACCTTCTGTTCAGGATCAATTACTGAGTCACTTGGTTGGCGTTTCTTCCACCAGGTGGCTGCGGCATGGTCTTGGGGTAATGCTTTGGTTTTTCCTGCTAGTAAGCTATCAATTGTTGCTTCAAGCATAAGCATCGTAAGGTTGTCATCAATCATTCGCAATTCATTTTCAATTTCATAACCCATAAGTTTGTATCTAGCCTTGGCTATGATGTCTCCAGAATCGACCTCTGATGCTGCAACGCATAATGTTTGTACCAAGTCCTGTTTATATACAGAGGTATAATAAATCGGTGCGAATCCTCTTCCTTTAGGCAAATTACTGGAATGAAAAACAAAAAAACCATACTTTGTTTTTTTTAGGTATTCTTCAGGGACGATTTTATCGTAGCCAAGGAGGATTCCCAGTGTATATTTATCATTTTGTAATAATTTGTGATCACTACATATATCATATTCTATTTTCTTTTTCTCAAATAATTTTTTAATGTTATCCCAACCGTTATAATTTAACCCTTTGCCTAATAAGATAATTTTATCCATTTTTCTACTAATTGGCATAACAAAACTTATTTTTTGGTTATTGCAACGAACATATGTTCTGCTGTCTCCCAATCTTCCATTGTATCAATATCCTGAACGAGATACCTTGGAAGAACAACAGGAGCGGAAGAAGAAGTAAACAAGGGGTAGTCTTTTAGATAAGCCTCTACTGTACCCCAATAAAATTGCCCGGCATCATGAAATGTTTCTTTCAAATCCTGAGAGCGCATGAAAATATCATTTTTTGAGAACGGCTCTATATCTCCTTTATCATTTATGATAACTGCTCGTTGAATAGGAAAAGGAAAGGTCGTTACAGAAAAAACAAATTTTTTATCAGATGCTAAAAGTTTTTCAAACCCTTGCTTTAAGTATTCTTTCTGAATAAATGGGGCTGTCGCATAGATACAACAAGTGTAATCAACTTGAAAATTATGTGCTATAAGCCACTCCAAAGCATGTTTTACAACGTCATTGGTCCCGGTATAATCATCAGAAAGTTCCTTCGGGCGTAAAAAAGGAACTTCCGCGCCATATTGCTCGGCAATATCTGCAATGTCTTTGTCATCTGTAGAAACAATAATCCGTTGAAACAGGCCGGATTGTTGCGCCTCAAGAATAGAGTAAGCAATAATGGGCTTGCCGCAAAAAAATTTGATATTCTTGCGAGGAATTCGTTTTGAGCCTCCACGAGCGGGAATAATGGCTACATTTTTCATAGACAGTGTCTCCCAAGCATGAAAGCTTCTGCGGCTTCTACGCCTACGGTTGCACCACGCCAGTGAGCCAGATGCCGAAGCCCTTGCTCCGAACGTGGGTGTGGCCATTGGCGAAGCTCAGAGACATAACATTGAGCCGCCATAATTTTTTGCTCCAGGGTATCGGTAATATCCACAAACCAGTTAGGGACAAACGAACGAGCAGAAACAGGCGTTTGCCATTCCGTACTTGAAGGAGTTTCAAAGGTAAGCAGGGTCTGAACAGGATAGCCTGTTTGAGGGCGGCAGGCCGTAAACACAGCCTTATGGACAATTTGATGATCGATATTCAGATCTCCAAAATGATGGGTCAAAATGGTATCCGGCTGGTATTTGGTAATCAGGATTTCGATGGACTGAACAATTTCCAGTAGGGGAAGGGTATCCAGTCTGTTGTCTGGGTAGTCATTGAAAATAGGCGACGGAGCACCTAATACTTCACATGCCTTACTCGCTGCCTCTTGTCGGCTCTCAAGAGCCTGAATATCTTGTACCCCTTTCTCTGCCCTGGAACCAACGCCATCTGCCATAAAGGCAACACGTACAAGATTACCCTCTCTGATAAGGCGGGCAAGAGTCCCGCCGCAGCCAAGGGTTTCGTCGTCAGGATGAGCTGCAATCACCAGAAGATTCATTGTATGCTGTCTTGGGTAATAAGATTATAGATGATTTGGAGCATAGACATATCCATTCCCGGCCACAGGGGTAAGGTCAATATCTCATTAAAGGCGGACGACCTTTGTATGTCGTCCCTAAAGCATGACAGGCATCTAGACTCCTGCATCTGCCACAGTACGAACAAGAATTTCTACCCGTTTAACCCAGCCATTGTGATTGGTGGAAAGTTCAGGCACACAATGTATGTTGCGGTAGTACTGTTTATTCATATGTCCTCCAGAAGCCGGGAAATGTCCTCTGGTGAAGGCAATTGGCCTTGCAGGGTTTTGGGCAGGGTTTTCGTCATTGCATAGGTTGCCACGCCAATAGGTTTGCCCGTGTCATGCAAGGCATATTCCACAATGGTACGATTTTTTTCCTTACAGAGAATAATCCCAATAGAGGGGTTTTCATCTTCCTGCCGAACCAGCCGATCCAAAGCTGTCAGGTAAAATTGCATCTTGCCGACAAATTCCGGCTGAAATTCGCCAATTTTTAATTCAAGAGCCACAAGACAACGCAGACCACGGTGAAACAGCAATAAATCAACAAAAAATTCCTTGCCATCCACTTCCAGCCTGTACTGGCTGCCCATGAAGGCAAACATGCCGCCCATGGCCCGAAGAAAATGTTCAATACGGTCAATAAGTGCCCGTTCCAGCTCCCGTTCGCTGTGCTTTTCGCCCAATTCCAGAAAATCAAAAAGGTATTCGTCCTTCACGGCCAGTTTTGCCTGAGAGCGAAGTTCAGGAGTCAGGGCCTGATCAAAATTGGTCTGGCCCAGCAGGGATTTTTCATAGGTTTGATTATCAATTTGATGGATAAGGACATTTTTTGACCAGCCGAATTTACTGGTCATACGGATATAAAATTCACGCTCCAGAGGGTCTTTGCATTTACTCATAATAGCCAGGTTGTGGCTCCAGGCAATTTCTCCAACCAGTGGTTGGAGTCTTTCATCACCATTATATTCCACATAAAATTGGCGCATATACCAGAGATTTTGGACAGAAAAACCGGTCATTGAGGGAAATTCCTGACGCAAATCTTTTGACAGGTGTGTTACAACGGATTTCCCCCATGCCGTACTTTCCTGCCGTTCGACAATGATCCGGCCAATGTCCCAATACAGACAGACCAGTTCCTTGTTTACCCGTTTGAGTGCCGCATATTGAGCATTTCGGACACGCTCCTTTACCTCGCTCAACAACGTATTGTAGGAATGTATATTTTGAAGGGAAGAGGAAGATAATTTTTCTGCCAATTTGTTGCTCCTGCATATATCTTGCAGCCCGTTTAACACTGCCATTGTGATTAGTGAAAAATTTGGCAACAATATATGAAATACTTACAGAAAAGATACAATACGCTCCGTCATAGACGAATCCATTCCCGGCCATAGGGGTAACGTCAATATTTCATTAAAAGCATCTTCTGCCACAGGACACATCCCCCTTTTTGTCCCCAATCTTTGTTGGTAATATGGGTGCAGATGGACAGGGATATAGTGGAGGTTCGCACCTATATTGTTTTCGCGCAGAACACGAAACGCTTTGTCCCGGCCAGGATGTCGTACGATATAGAGATGATAGGCATGAAGCCTGTCAGGATGCCTTGCAAGAGGCTGAATATTTCTTTCTGCGTGATGCATAAAAAAATTATCGTATTGTTGTGCCAAATCATTACGTTTTTGTATCCAGCCCGGAAGTTTTGTAAGCTGTGAACTGCCAAGAGCGCATTGAATATCTGTCATGCGGTAATTGTAGCCCAGGTCGGTCATTTCATAGAACCAGCTTCCAACAGACTCCCGCTGGCTGGCGGTTGTTGTAATGCCGTGGTTACGGAAAGTGCGCATACACCTTGCCAAATTTTCATCACTGGTTACAGTCATACCGCCTTCGCCTGTGGTGATGTGCTTAACAGGGTGGAAGCTAAATACCGTAATATCAGCCAATGTCCCCACAGGACGGCCTTTGTATGTTGCCCCTAAAGCGTGGCAGGCATCTGCTACCAGAGCCAAACCATGTTTGTTGGCAATGGCTTGTAGTGCGTCCCAGTCGCAGGGTTGTCCCGCGTAATCTACGCCGATTATGGCCCTGGTGCGTGGAGTGATAGCGGCTTCAACGGCTACGGGGTCAAGAAGAAGGGTATCTGGCACAACATCGGCAAAAACAGGTCTTCCACCTTGATATAAAACGCAATTGGCTGTGGCCGCAAAGGTCATGGGCGGGACAATAACTTCATCGCCTGGGCCAATCTCCAGGGCAAACATGGCTGCATGCAAGGCGGCTGTTCCGCTGGAGACGGCAACACCATGTGAGGCTCCGGTAAAGGCGCAGACATCTGTTTCAAAATGCTCTACTGCCGGGCCAGTGGTCAACCAGTCAGAACGAAGGACGTTAACAACAGCAGAGATGTCTTTTTCGTCAATGGATTGACGACCATAGGGAAGGAAAATTTTCAAAGGGCTGGCTTTTACTCCTTCCATGCAAATGTATCCTCCAGGATTGTTTCAAGCAGTACTCTGTGTCTCAAGACTTCCGGGGCATCTGGAAGTCCAACAGACCTTGCATTACGCATTTGCTCCAGAACCTGCGAGGTTCCTGCATCCAAGTTTTGTTTCTGTTCTGGTGTTTGTGTCAGAGGAAAGGGTTCAATGCGAACTCTAACTTTTTGCCCTGGAACAAAATTTTCCGAAAGAGACTGAGGAAGCACTAAGTGCCCATCAGGGAGAATTTTTCCAATATATTCATGTTGCTGCATCGTTTCTTTCCTTTTTTATGGAAGATACTTGCTGCTACGACAAGAAACCCTGTTGTACCAAGAGCCTTTGCAACTCTTCAACTTGCAGCCATGTATTATTTGTGCCGGAATTATAGCAAAAATCTTCAGGCACGGGTGTTCCGTCTGGTCCTGCATAAGATAATGTTTCTGGCTTGATGACATAATAATCCCCAACATCAATGGTATGCCGAGCGTCTTCTTCGGTAATCATGCTTTCATGCAACTTTTCACCGGGCCGAATACCGACTTCTGTTATGGGCAAATCAGGAGCAATGGCCTTGGCCAGGTCGGTAATTTTCATACTTGGAATTTTAGGAACAAAAATTTCTCCACCACTTGCCAGAGCAAAGGCTCGAAGCACCATCCTGACAGATTCTTCCAAGGTAATCCAGAATCTTGTCATACGTTTGTCCGTAATGGGAAGAGGTTCTCCCTGTTGTTTTTTCTGGACAAAAAAAGGGATCACACTGCCACGACTGCCCATGACATTGCCGTAACGGACAACAGAATAGCGAGTGGGGCTGGCGTACATATTAGCTGCAATAAAAAGTTTGTCCGAGCAGAGTTTGGTAGCTCCGTAAAGATTAACAGGGGCCACGGCTTTGTCTGTTGAAAGGGCGACGACCTTTTTGACTCCTCTGTCAGCGGCGGCATTCAGGATATTTTCTGCTCCTATGATATTGGTACGGACACATTCTGTTGGATTGTATTCCGCTGCTGGAACCTGTTTGAGGGCTGCTGCATGAATAATGTAGTCCACATCTCGAAAGGCACGGTACAGGCGGTCTTTATCCCGCACATCGCCGATAAAGTAACGCATACATGGATATTGTTGTGGGGAAAAAATCTGGGCCATTTCAAACTGCTTCAACTCGTCACGTGAAAAGATAATAAGCTTTTTGAGCTTATGGTCTCGCAAAAGAATTTCAACGCATTTTTTGCCGAATGACCCTGTACCACCAGTGATAAGAAGAGTTTTTCCTGTGAACATAAAAAATTCTATCCTTTGTTATAATGGGGGAGAAAATCTTTGAGGGGTATCTTCTTGCTCATCGTCTTTCCACATTGTGAGGATATTGAAGAGACACATAAATATTTTAAAATATTCTTTGATACGATCTCAATAGTATGATTTGAGCCCAAGAGATGTAGCCATTTAAGCAAAGGGTGGAGCAAGTTTTTTAGGGGGCTTTTCCGTTTATCATGACTCTATTTTTAGAGTTCAGTTCTTATATAAAGATATATTGCATGCAGATATAAGTAAATAGTATCGCAAGTAAGGGGTAACCCTAAAAGGAGGCTTTGTTACTGAATTTGTTTCTAGGTCAAAATCATGTATCATGTATCGGAAACCATTTTTATTCAATATTTCAAGTATGCTATGTAGTCTATCTCCCAGTTCTGGAAATCCATGATATTCAATAACTGTAAATCCTACATTTTTAAGTAAATTTCCACATTCTTGCAGTACAGGAAGCTCAGCACCTTCAATATTTAGTTTGAGAAAATCTATATGGTGTTTCAGATGGCGTGAAAGTCTTGTTACTTTTATACTCGTATTTATGTCTTTCCCAAAAAGGGTGCTGCCATCATTACGTCCAGAACAAAATGGAGCATCTCCGTCTCTATCACTCAGCCCCATTGGAACGACCTCTATCCCCTTCAGATTATTTGCCTTTATGTTTAGGTTAAGCAATGCTAATGAATCTGGATCAGGCTCAAATACGATAATTCGTGCGCCTGGATGCTGTTGTTTTATTCTTAAAACAGAAATCCCAATATGCCCTCCTCCATCAATAACAAATGGCTCCTCTTTATCACTGGAAAAGTCATATATCCCATGTAAAAAAATATCTTTTGCTGCTATATAGAATGAAAGAAGATCGTAGCAGAATATAATCATTCCTTTGAACAATACTCTGTACATACCGTAGCGTTTTTTTGTGTGAATTCACGAAGACCATTCATGTCATCTTGTATATCAAGTGTAATCCAATTTTTATTATCCATATCCAATTCTCCTTTTTAGGCTATGTTCTTTTTATCAAAAACATCTCAGGCGCAATGGAACGTATATCTATCCTTTTGAAGAGATCAACTTCTCTTTGGTAGCCGTATAACATCTCCATAAGTTCCTGTGTGGTAACGCCCTGATATTTCCAGTTATGATGCAGGTATGTTCCTTCTATTTTGGGAGGTGGCGGCACATCTGCTTTAGGAATCGGTTCAGCGTATTCTACTTCTCGCTTCCAGTCCAATGAATCTAGCAGAGCAATAATGCGGGAGCAGGCTGGGGGGCCGCCAATATTGTCAAACACCTCTTTGGCACGTTTTGTGTCACCTGGAAATGGCTGTGATTTATCCCAGGCAAGACATTGTTCCAACTTTTCAAGAAGTTCATCTGTTGTTCGAGCGGTAGCTGATGATAAAACAGGGACTAAGCCGCTTGTGGGGATTTCTTCAGGTCGAAAATCCACCTGGGGGTGACCTAACGTCAAGCCCTCAAAGCTACTGGTGCAACCTGTATGGAAAAAGGTTTCAGAGCCCATTATCCATGATCCGATTGTTTTTTCTTTTGTTATGTGAATATTTTTTTGTTCAGGAAACAGTTTTCTCCACGATTCTGTCGTGCCTATTGGGTGGGGGCGTATAAGGAGCGTTAAAGAGGGGAAAGATTGAGCAACCAGACGCAGGACTTTGCGAGTCTGCTCAACAGACTGCTCCTGCCTTGCAAGACAGTCATTGACATAGGCTTGTGTGTTTAATTCAGGGGAATGAAAAAAAACACTTTTTAGCGTTGACATCAATGATTTTTTGTCCAAATTGCCGATACTTGCCGGGAAAAGAATGTATTTTCCTATATTTTGTTGTCGTTTTTTTATAAGTTGAGCATAATTGTTTCGAAATATATTTCGAAGAGGGTCCATGCGAGGACTTCCTGTGACATGAGTACTGTTCATAATTTGTGGATATTTTTTTGCAAGAGCATTTTTCCCTGCATTCCCCCACATGCAAATCTTGAGAGGAAGGTTCGAAGTTTCTCTTGTTATTTTTACACGCGGGATTTCTTCGTCTAATCTTTGACTAAAAGGAAGCTCTTCTTCCCATTGAATAAAAAGTTGAAATCCATTATTTTTTATTCTCCACAAGGAGTGATATTCATTTCCACTTAGGCCATTGTACAGCATCACTCCTTTTGGAAAACCTGTTACTTCTCGTGGCTGAGACGTATATTGAAATATCTTTACATCGTGTCCTAATATAACATTATATCCCTTTTCTGCTGCAAAACAAGCCAGTAAAAACTTTCCATCAAGCTCTCTATTTTGATTTTCTACAGGCAGGTACAAAAATTTTCGCATATTTTATTTCCTTGTCTGAATTTTATTCAGAGTTGTGGGAATAGTGCTAGAATTTAATCCTTAGCTGTTTTTAGGTTGTCTCTATTTTTTTACCACAGCAGTCAAAACCATCTGATAATCATTATCTTGAACATCAAGAACATCTGGTGGCAAGGATTCTGCTGGGAGCCCGTCCAGATATCCTTTTGCAGCGGCAGCATTTCCCCAGCATTCTATTGAAATTGAGGCTTCGGGACATGTTTCTTTAAGCATGTGCGAGAGTCCTTTGTCTGTAAACCTCCAAAATTCTCCCCACCTATTCATATCATAGCGTGAGATAGGGCTTATAGAAGGCACACTGACTAACAAGATACCCCCAGTACGAAGAGCCGCATAGGCATGTTGCAACGCACTTTTGCAGTCATAGATACATTGTAATGTCTGTGTTAAAATAATACAATCAAACATATTGACAGGGATATTTTTACCACTTGCCAGATCGCCAACTATTGTTGCGTTTGGTGAAGGGAATGCATTTAAGACTGCAGACTGCTCAACTTTTTTTCCTCCATATCTTTTGGTATAGCTGGCATCTCCAATTTCCAATACATGGCCTGAGATATGTTTTCTATTTTTGAATAAAAATTTTTCCAGATAGTATCGACACAAGGAACGCCCAAGTTCCAGCCCAAAAATTCTACTGGCTGGAGAAACACGCCAGGCTGTCTCTGGAGTTGTTGCGGCTGGAAGCTCTTCCAGTTGCTTTTTATACTGGCTGTAATTTGTATTTTTTCCTATATGGGTTGCCACATCTTGTTCAGCAGCGCGATATGCTGAAGTATTGATTATGGTTGGTAGCTCATTAAGAGCAATAGAAGAAGGGATTTTTGAAGGGCTGCGCAAGATTTCTTCATATAACTGTTCATAATCCTGTCCCAAGCGTTCCAGAGAAAAACGCTGTGCAGCGTCTTTTGCTGCTTGTTCTCCCATGATCCGGCGTTGTTCCGGTGATTTGATTATTGTGATAGCCGCTTTGAGCAACGCATCCATATCTTCTGGCGGGGTCATGATACCATCTGTTCCGTCCCGTACAATTTCCGGAGCTCCCCCCGTTGCAAAACCAACAACAGGAGTCCCGCAAGCCAGACTTTCCAAAAGAGCCAGAGGACATGTATCTGCCAGGCTGGTAAATAGAAGAAAATCAAGGCAGGAATAATAGGTCGCCATATCCTGAGGACGAGAAATATAGGGCAAGGTAAGAAGGTTAGGAATGTCGGGCGCAACATCTCCCCCAATGCTAAAAAAGTAGAGCTTGGGGAACATGCGGGAAAGAACCTTTAAAGCTTCCAGAGCATACTGTCCGCCTTTATAGGGATTTTTTAAGCCACTGTCTGCAGCCATACCCATGATAACGGCATCTTCAGGGAGTCCAAGAGCCTTCCGGGCAATATTTTTTCCCTGAGGCCTGTAAATGTTTGTATCAATGGCATTCATGATGGTTCGCACAGGGTGTATTCCCAACATGCTTTGCTGGACCTTTCGCGTCAGCCATTCTGAAGGACAGGTAATCCAGAGGCGCGAGTGTTCATAAATGCGTTTTTTATCCGCCCATATCTTTGCGGAGCTGTCTACAGGAATCGACGGATAGGTCGTAAGATCTGGACATTTACCGCATCCGCTTTTCCAGCGTTGGCACTTCATGGCGTGGGCGCAATGTCCTGTCAGAGCCCACATATCCCGCAGAGTCCAAACAGTTGGTTTGAGACGCGAAAGTAAAGAGATGCTAAACGGATTAAAAAAGCCGCCATGCAGATTTTGAAAATGCAGGAGATCCGCTTGAAGGACTGCAGGATGATTGACCAAGGCGTGACTGCCCTGCAGGGCATAGTCAAGAAGACCTTCTGACATGGCTTGAGTGTGCCGTTTTTCATTTGGTGAGACAGGAAAGGCTCTGGCATGGCTTGGTGAGATTGTATTTTTTCCAACAAGAGTCTGTATTGCATGGCCTCTGGCAGCAAGGGTATGCGCCATAAGGCGTGTGGAGTTGGCTGCTCCCCCCCGTGAATCCTGAGTATTTATAAAGGTAATAGAAAGACTGGTTGGAATTGCAGGAAATTGGGCTTTACACTTTGGAGGTGTTGTTCTTGGCTGTGTATGTTGTTCCATCTTCTCTAAAATACTCTCTTTTCGGGTAGCGAGTGTTTGTCTTTCCAGACGTGTTTTTGTGGCTGCATCTGCACGAAGCCATTTTTTAAAATACTGGCTATCCCAGTTGCGAACAAGACGACGTGGTATGCGGGCCGGGTCTAATGGCGGTCGCAATTCCCCCTGAAAATTGGCAATGCCGATAAGTCCCAGGTTACGTACCATTTCCGCAGCAGAATCACCAAAAGAGGCCGGAGAGCCATAAGGATAGGCAAAGAGACGGATATCTTTTTTGAGCAATGAGGCAAGTTGTTGGGTTGATTCCGCTATTTCCCAATGTTGCTGTTGGACTGGCAGGGTAGAAAGCCAAGGATGTGTGACACAATGAGCACCAATCTCAATCATGGGAGAGTCTGCTAATTGTAAAAGTTGCTCTTTGGTAAGTGCGTGGTGGTGTGTGTTCAGATTTTTTTGCAGACCCAGCTTGGGTAGTAGGGTGTCAATAAATTGCCAAATTTCCTGAAAAGTATGTTTTTCTTTTAAAATAGCGCGTAGTGTATCGTGAGCGTGGAGCCGTTCTTCTGGTGTTCGTAGTGAAAATGTTCCCCATTCTGCCAGATTGACTTCCTCTGGCAAGGAATGCGCCCCCAAGAAAGCTGCTTCAAAAATATCTCCCCAGAAGCCGCGAGAGGAACCAACTATTCCGCTGCTGACAAAGATGGTTGCCGGACACTGATATTTTTCAAGAAGAGGCAGAGCAGCAAGGAAGTTATCAGCATAGCCATCATCAAATGTGATGGCAAAATGACATTCTGGAAAATGATCATGTTGGGCGGCCTGAATTAAATCCCAGAGAGGAACAACTTTGCCTAACGACTTGAGACAAAGAAGATGCTCTTCAAAATTTTCAGGGGAAACGGAAAGGAACTGGTTATCAATCCCTTTATCCGCAATACGGTGATAAAGAAGAACTAAAGGGGCCATACGATTTTTTTTACGAGAAGAAGTATCCAGCATTTTTATTTTGTTTCGCAACTTATCATATTGTAATGACAGTAGAAATCAAGTAACCTAAACAATTATAGACTACAACCTAGAACCTCATTGCCGCGTGCCTGAAAATCCACATTGATCCAGTCGGGATGAAAGGTGGCACCGCAACCGAGCTTGAGCATACGCGGACGGCCAGCGAAAGACGGGAGGGGGCCAGAGAAGGGATGAGAAGGATGGTGTTTGTTCATAAGAAAGGGCTATGCAAATTCTTTGCCATAAAAAGCAAGCTCTTGAGTGAGAATGCCATTACTCCTGTTTTTGCATCCAGTTCTGAATTTCCCGCATAAAAACAGAAAAAATTTCAATATCTTCCTCTATAACCTGACCAATAATTTCCCAATTCGTGGCCGCATAATCGTGGACGAGGATATTCCGCAAGCCAACACTATTTCGTAAAGATTTTGCTGTTTGTTCTGAAATAATATGTTGTTCGGCAAGAGCAGCGAATGTTTCAGCTATTGTCTCAGGAAGCGTTTGAGAATTTGTTATTTACCCAACAAAAAATTTCATAAATCAATCAACCAAGCATGTCTTTGACAGGAAAACGGTAAACGAGCAAGGTTGACGCAGGCCAGATTCCAAGCAAACATAGTCCAATGGCTGGACACAAGCCCAGGCCGGCAAAAATCAACAGCTAACAGAAAATAAATCTGGCAGGCCCCAGCCTTTCCCCTCTAACCGCTTCAGGAACAATACTAATGGATAAACCTCGTGTCCTTTTTTATGTGGAAAGGGATCTGCATCTGCCCTTTTTGGAACCTATTCATGACTATCTGCAAAGCCATGATCTCGCTGTAACGGCTTTTTCGTCAACAACGTATTTTCCCGGCAATGAAACAACACGAGCCAGGGGACTTCATGAAGGTCTATGTGCCTATTTAGATCGCAAAAGCCGATTTTATCCCCAGCCACAGGACTTTAAACCAGATGTAACCATTGTTGCCGATGCCTGTCATAGCACTGTTCCACAGCTACAACATATCATCAATGTCGGGCATGGTATGATTTGCAAGGGAGCCTTTTATACGGATAGCCCTATTATTCGACGGGAAAATCTCTCAGAAATCATGCTGGTTCCCGGCCCCTGGCATAAAAGAAGGCTAGCCTCTAACGTCTTTATCCCCATTATCACCACGGGATTTATCAAGTCCGACCAGCTTTTCGGGCCACAATCTGTGAGCCGTGAGGATTTCTGCACCAGCCTGGGTATTGATCCCGCCAAAAAAATTGTTCTTTTTGCACCCACATACAACCCTGAACTAAGTACTATTCCCTGTGTACGGGAAAAAATAGCCAAAATTGCCACACCAGACAGGGAGTTACTCATTAAGTTGCACAATGTAACTGATGATTGCTGGAAAGAGTTGTACCAAAAAATGGCTCAGAACACTCCCAATATACACTACCTCACAGATGCGGATTATGCAGGCATGATGCATGCGGCAGATATTATGATTTCAGATGTCTCATCCATCTATATTGAGTTTTTGCTTCTGGATAAACCGCTGGTACTTTTTAATAATCCTGACATGAAAAATTTTATCTTCTATCGGCCAGACGAAATTGAATACCAGGCACGTGGTGCGGCCAGACAGGTTGATACGGTAGAAGAACTTTGCAGGGCAGTTACAGAAGAACTTGCCGACCCCTGCAGGCTGTCGGCCAAACGTAAACAGTATATTCCGGCTCTTGATTATGGCCGGGATGGAAAAAGTGCCAGGCGGGCAGGGCAGGCTATTCTGGATTGGTATTCAGGAAAGATACAGAACACCACGCCGCCCACCACCATTGTTTTGATTGCAGATACCCCTTGGGAGGTAGAGCAGGGTAAAGCAACATTACAACGTGTTATGCCATTTTTTGAACAGGAAAACATTGATTTTTGTTTTTATTCACCGGGAACAGATGACAACCCAAAGGATCTCATGACCTTGGTGCAGGAAAGCACGGCAGATTTTTTTCTGTTTCTGCATAAGGATATGATCCTTCAGCGAAGACTGCTTAAATATTTACATAACCATTTTAAGTGGAACACAAAGGTCGGCATGGTCAAGGCCATTACAGACCGAATCATGGGACAAAATATCCTGGGACGTTTTTTGCAGCCCGGTCAACACATTACAGCGGATGCAGTTGTTGGTTTTGGCTTAAAAAATATGGCCATCGGCCAATCTATAGGGGGGAGCGGTATTGTCTCCCGTTGTGTACTCTGTCATCGTTCTGTGGTTGAGGAAATACAGGAGCCAGAGGATGTACAATCATTTTTTCAGGAACTGGACAACACGACACAGGTACATCAGCAAAAAAATATTCTTGCTATAGACTGCTACGCCTGGGAAATGCCATAGTTTTGCAGCCATGTCTTGCAGGCCGCAAGCAACAGATTATCCTTATAATGCCTGGCCAACTCCATTGTAGCCAGGCATTTTCTTTTGGCCGTTTTACGATTTTTTTCCAGAGTGTTGAGGTGTTCCTGATGGGCTGCAAGAATGTCTTTACGCCCTAAGCGGGTTGCAACACGCAGTGTTTCCACGACAAGTTCATAGGAAGAAAAAAATACCTGCTGCATCAGCAAGAGTTCGAGAGCCTCGTCCCACATCGTACGCTCACGAAAAAATGTCAGCAAGGTTGTGTAGCCTTGTTCCCAAAGAGGTTCTTCCTGAATCTGAGCCCAGATACGGGAAATATCATTTGGAGGCTCTTGCTCATAGATAAAGTACGGCGTGAAATCAGAGCTAAATGCAAGAGAGAAACCGTCTTCGTATGCCCAGAGGTGCTCATCGGGTGCGTAATCCTCGTGGCATCGTTTGGTAAACAAAGTGGCATTTTCCCTGTCTGCATCAAAACGTCCTTCACTCTGACTGGTCAGATGCACAACCCGGCTTGCTGCGATACAGGTTAGTTCCAGATTCTGTCTGCGAATCCTGGCACAAAGATCAAGGTCTTCAAAACCATTGCGATAACCTGGATAAAAGCCTTCTGTCTGCTCAAATATCTTCTGAGGCATAAGCATTGCTGCGGCAGTAATAGCCTGCAAGGAACGTTTTTTATGGACGACCCTGTGATTTGCAGGAAACTGATGATACAGATGGCAAACATTCCTGACAGGAGAAAGGCATACGCCCATATGCTGTACCCGGCCATCGGGATACGTCAGCAGAGGGCCAACTGCGCCTAGCCTGTTATTTTCTGTAAAGGCGTGTATAAGAGGAGCAAGCCAGTTTTTTGTCAACAACGTGTCGTTGTTAAGAAAGAATAAGTACTCATTTTTGGCCTTTGCCGCACCTAAGTTACAGGCAGGGCCGAAGTTGCTGTTTTCTTCAAGACGGATGAAGTGAAAATTTTCTCCAAAAAGAGACCTTCCCACATCAGGGCAGTCTTTTGGTGTGGCATCGGTGGAACCATTATCAACAGCAATTACCTCTATGGCTTCCGTATCTGTATGTTCCCGCAAGGAATGCAGACAATCATACGTAAGATTCCACTGATTATACAGTGGAATAATAACAGAAACCTTGCTCATACTTCCTCCTGATACCTGTTCAAGCATCCAAAGCTACCCCTGCCAAACCTTGGCAGAAGATGTTCTCTTTTGGGGTAACTATTGAAACGCTCTACATTCCAAGGGGGAAAACCCCATGTTTGAAGCAAAAAATCTAGTCAAGTCCTTTGCCTAGTTGTTCTAAAATACTAAATGACTTAATAACATCATCTTTATATGTAGAAAATGTTTTCAGGAGTTGTTTTATTTGAGTTGAAGATATGCCTTTTGTCCTTTCTAGATAATATACCTGGCAATATTCTTTCAAAAAATCAAACTTGCCTTCCCAATCATTGCCTATGCCAAAAATATCAACATTATATTTTTTTACATCCCCAATTTTTTGTTCCCAACTATGTTCAGGGATGACGACATCCACACATTTTATGTTGCTCACAATTTCACTGCGCTGGTCATAAGGAATAATTGTTTTTTTATCTTTCCCTGCATTGAATTCATCTGTGGAAACAGCAACAATTAACTTGTCCCCCAATTGTTTTAATCTTTGCAATAATTTCAAATGCCCTATATGAAACAGGTCAAATGTTCCATACGTGATCACTGTTTTGCTCATGAGAAATCCTTATACGTTATCCATTAAGCATTGAAAGAGCTAATTTAACAATTCGCTCTGCTGCGTTGCCATACTTTTTGTTGGCAAAAAGAAGGTCGGTGTAGTGCTGGCGTTTTTGGGAAAGGCTGGCTGGATTTTGCAGGCATTGTGCCACGGCTTCTTTCATTTCTTTCAGAGTGCTGACCTGTAGCCCAATATCCCGCCACTGAAATTCAATATCTTGCGGGTTGTAATTCTGGTATGTTTCCCAATTTGGGTTGTTGAAAAGCACAAGTGGCTTATCAAGGGCGGCAAATTCCATCATGGCCGAGGAAACATCAGAAATCATCACATCACAAAGAGCCAGAAACGGCGTAATATCCAGCTCATCAGCGTAGATAATACGAGGGTTTCGGGCTGGAAGCTGGCTGTACATTTTTTTGTATTCCGGTTTGGAACTGGGATGAAGTTTTATCACAAGGAGCGTGTCATCATCAGGAAGCACTTCGCCAATTTTGTCGCCCACACAAGGAATAGATGAAAGTTCGTCATTAAAGGTTGGAGCGAAAAGGACGTAGCGTTTGTCCGGCAGATTATAGCGTTGCAGCACTTTTTCCCGTGAAATTTTTCCGGCAAAAAGCTCGTCCAGTTTGCACATGCCTGTGGCAACCACAGGCTTTGAAAGGATACGGCGCATAATGGCCTGATGATGTTTTCCGGGCACGCAGATTAAATCCGCTTCTTCTTCGCGGCGGGCAATGGCAGTATCTGTGTAGTATTGTCCTTTGGAAAGCACCCCATGCCCAACATGCACCAGCTTGCCGCAGCCTTGTACCCAAGGGTACACCGAATCAGCGATAAATGTCAGGTCTGGCTCAAATTCCTGCGGCGTGGAATATACAGGCACATGAAAGGCCCGCAGGGTTTGAAGTTCACTTTCGTTTAGCCCAGCCCGAATCTGCGGTGCAGGCGGCAGATAGGAAAATCCGATTTCAATATTTTTTTCAGGTAAGCTGGCCAATTCTTTTTGCAGGGCTTTGTATAAAGGGAGCAGAATTGGCAGGTGAACATTTTTGAAGAAGTAAAACAGAATTTTTTTATTGTTGTTTTCGTTTGTGAATGCCCCTTTCGTGAATGCAACTTGTAGTTTTTCTATAGCTTTTTTGAATTTTTCTTTTTGTCCATAAGCTGCTTTGACAAAATTTACAGCTTGTTCGCTGAGAAATGTTTGAGGAAATTCGACAATACTTGAAGAAGAAAATATTTTTAATAATTCAGATTGTGATACATTTTTGTACCACCAAGGGTGAAGGTCGTAATATTCTTCTTTTCTTTTTACATTGATGTCGTTTTTGCAACCATAGCGTTGAAACGCGTGCCGGTAAATAAAGAGATGCTCTGTTGTTGTTTTGGCTTGCCAACCACATTCTCCAGCCTTAATCCAGAACTCATAGTCTTCAGCGTCTGTCATTGATTCTGTATAACCATTTACCTCTTCATACATATCTCTTCTGTAAATTGCACTGACAGGAGATGGGGACTTCAAGAGTGAATGAAAAAAATTATAATCCCAAAACCATGTTGTGCGATTATTTGCACCAAAGAGAAGCGTTTGCGGGCAAACCCAGCCAATATTTTTTTCTTTGTCTTTTTCAAATATGGAAAGAACTGTAGAAAAATATTGGGGAGCAAGCATGTCATCTGCGTCTAAAATACAGACAAAAGGAGCAGATGTTTCTTTTACTCCTCTGTTGCGGGTTTTACCCTTCCCTTGATTTTCGTGGCTGACAAGTTTGATGCGAGGGTCGGATACCTCTGCAAGAATTTTTTGAGCTTGCTGAAGAGAATCGTCTGTGGAACCATCATTGACAATTATCATTTCCCAGCGTGGCTGTGTTTGTGCAAGCACACTGTACACAGCCTCTTTCAGAAATTGTCCCTGATTATAAAGTGGGATAACAACGCTTACAAGAGGCGAAGATTGAACTGGAGATACTGGTTTGCTTACTGCAGGCGGTTCTCCGGGGCTTCCAAGCAAGAGAAGCCGGTAGAGGTGGCAAAGATTCCGTGATTCTCCCCGGAGTAGATTGAAAAAGTCGTACAAAAGTTTTTTGGCACCCGAAACATCACCTAATTTGGCTTGAAGAATAGCACAGGTAAAAAGAGTTCTGTTTAAGTCTTCCCATGAGCATTGTTGTTCCTGAAAAATGCCATTATAGATTTTGTTTAAGTGCTTCATGTGAACAGCAAGTAAAGGACGAAGAGGAAAGTCAGGATGAAATTTAGGAGATAGAAAACGTCGGATTGCTGTTTCTTTAGCTCGTCGTAATTCTTCATAAGTGAGTTGTTTGTCTTTATGCTCAAGATTTTCATCTGTACTGGAACGAAAATACAGACCAAGCTCATTTTGGACATGTTTGAAAGGGTATTTTTCACTAATACGTAACCAAAAATCATAATCCCCAGCAACCATAAAACTTTCGTCAAAGTAACCAAATTCTTTATGTAAAGTTGTTCTCCACATAGGTTGCGAGCCAACTTGCAAGCTAAAGAGCCGTCCAATGTAATCAATTTCTTTTAAATGATGATGGCCTGTTACAGTCGCTGTTTCAAAAAGAGCGTTTTCTTCTGAGGTTATACGCTGGTCAGAATAGGCAACTGCAACTTCTGGGTGCTTATCAAGCGTTTCTGAAAGAATTTCAAAACATTGAGGGTGATGGCGGTCATCTGCGTTGGCATTTGTAATATATTTGCCACTGGCCATTTTGATTGCCCTGTTCCATGAGGCATAGAGAGGTTCACGCTCTTGAGTTCGGACATAAATGATATTTGGATAGCGTGCACAAAATTTTTGTACAATGCCTTTTTCGTTTTCAGGGGAACAGGCATCAATAACAATGACCTCTGTCTGTTCAAATAATGTTTGGCGGACGAGATCTTCCAGACAGGCTTTAATAAATTTTTGTGCCTTGTAGATAGAAACAATTGCCGTAACAGTATAACGATTTTCATCAGCTTGTGCTGCCATATTGGGTCTCCTGTATTTAACCATACCCCAATGCCAAAAATACTTCAGAAGACCTCTTGCAATCTATATACCAAATGCGTAAATCGTTTAGAACTCTCCTTGTTGGCAAGGCCAATGGACATGGCACGGTGGGAGCCCAGGAGTACAGCCAATTTTTTGGCACGGGTAAGCCCCGTATAAATGAGGTTGCGCTGCAAAAGC
>PDWI01005535.1_pt1 | contig 30972 bp, 28 predicted proteins | sample 1430891 | NCBI WGS metagenome assembly PDWI01 (sample SAMN01162508, study PRJNA174530) | Oral metagenome, whole genome shotgun sequencing project. | biome: Marine environment; feature: Marine mammal; material: Swab sample of the gingival sulcus; isolation source: swab sample of gingival sulcus... | reverse complement strand
TTTTCTGTCAATAGTCCGGCTATTAACACAAAATTTGTGAAAATTGGTTCTCATTTTCATGAGATTTCGCTTCGATCCCCTAATTATCAAACAGGCTCTTAGAGACGAGTAATATGACAGGTATGAAATTTTTTTCTTTTCCCGACGATGGTGCGCTAAAAAAAGAACGGGCCAAGGCCAGGCAACTTCGGGCCAGCCAGTGGTGGAAGCGAAAACGAGCGTCCGGGATATGTCACTATTGCGGAAAAATTTTTCCTCCCAAAGCGCTGACCATGGATCATAAAATTCCCCTTTCCCGGGGAGGACGCTCGGAAAAATTTAACCTGGTGCCATGCTGCAAAGGGTGTAATACGCAAAAACAACGCATGTTGCCGGCGGAATGGAATGAATATATGGTACGGCTACGAACTGATACTTAGGCCCATGATCAAAATAAAACCTGCCTCCCGTTCTCAGAGCTGCAGGTTGGGTTATTTTATTTTGATCATGGGCCTTATATCTTTATTCTTCCGAAGGTGACTATTTGTTGCTGCACAGCCTGTGGATGGTTTGGGCATGCCATTCGCCACGACCGGAAAAGGTTGGCTGTCCAAGATTGATGAGATGTTTGGCAACCTGATCATAGGTGGCGCCTTGTTCCCGCATGGCGTTGATGATATTCATGATCTCTTCTCTGGACATCAGCTCCACGTTTTCCCCGGATAATGATTCTGCCGGGGAAGGTGATGCAACAATCTTTCTGCGTTTTATTACAGTATTGGCGTTTTGGGCTGCTGCTTTCCGGCGTTCGTCTTCGGCCATTTCTGCTTTAAGCAGATCTTCCACAGTGCCGTCAATGTCTTCTTCATCCGCAGCCTGGGACGATACGTAATGATGCTCAAACGTCGGGGCGATATCCATTTCCTGATCCGGGGAAAGATTCAGGCGGTCCATCATGATCTCAATGGCGTCAGCCTGGCGCTGGAGAAGGTCCGCAGTTCTTTCTTGAATCGTAATCATATACTCCTGATTTTTAATCAGAATATCTATCTGAGTGCCTAAATTATCCAAAATATCCGCCAAAAGAACAGTATTGGTTTCTTCAGGTATCTGGTTACCAGGTGTCTGGGGCATTCCTGGAGGCATGGGGCGTTTGATTTGAGGGGATCTGTTATTAGTGGGATAGCCAGATCCACCATAAGAATTAAATCTAGATGTGTTTGAATAATATGAATTGTCGAAATTCTTTCTTGTTTTTGGTGTTCTCGCCTTTTCGGCCTGACTGTTACGAAGGCTTTGTAAAAAATCGTTCATGATGCTAATTTCTTTCTCCTTTCCTTTTTCTGCCGCATATATAAATTTTTATCAGCTTTTGGGTTTACCCTGGTTTTCATTAAGTAGTTGATGCAAAATTCATGCAAGCAAGAATAAGGATTTAATAATTCATTTTCTTTAGGTAGTTCGCAGACTTAATTTAACTAATTTTTCAAGCCAATTGTCAAGAATTTTTTAACGATTTCCTAATATTTCATATTAAAGGTTTATAAAAGCCGACTTTGGGAGCATATTGAATAGTTCCAGTGTGTATGCTACTATACGCCCCTAAAAAACGGCAACCCGGACAGGATATAATTTTCGGGTAAAAAAATGTAACAAATTGTGAAAAAAAATACAAATGAAAAACAAGCAATATGCCCCCCCATTTACAGTGGATACGGCTGATGTTATTACATCGGACCTTCTGGACCCCATTGAATATGCATATAAGTCCAAACGCAGCATTGATATTAAAATTACCCAGCCCGAATACACGTCGGTCTGCCCCATGACGGGTTTACCCGATAACGGGACCATCATTATCGAGTACCGCCCGGACACCCATCTGGTGGAGTTGAAATCACTGAAATACTATCTGATGCAGTACAGGAACGTCGGGATGTTCTATGAACATGTGGTGAATAAAATTTTGGATGATCTGGTCTCTGTGATAAAGCCCCTTTACATGAAAGTGACAGGCAAATTCACCCCGCGCGGCGGGATTTCATCCGTAGGGTCTGCCGAATATACTAAGGAGGCCCCTAAATAATCGGGATGTTCGCTTGAGTTCGCGTTACGATAAAAATTTTTCGCGGCGATATAATTACAATCAAAAAGCAATTGTTAGAGGTGGCTATAATTCTTAAAATCTGCCTCAAAAACGCGGATCATCTCAAGGGCGTGTGCGCTGCTTTCAAGGACGGATAATTCCCGGCGAAACGAAGCGGCACCTGGAAATCCCCGGATAAACCAGGCAAGCCTCCCCCGAAGCATCCTGCATGCCGTGATTTCTCCGAAATAGGATACATACCCCTGGGTCAGCGATTCCATTTTTCTAAAGATAGCCCAAGGCTCAGGGCGAGCGAATGTGCCATGGGCTACATACTGTTCAATCTGTGAAAGGATGAACGGATTGGTCATGGCTGCTCTTCCCACCATGACGGCGTCACAACCGGTCCGGGAAAGCATTTCTCCTGCGTCCTGGGGCATAATGATATCCCCGTTTCCGATCACGGGAATCCGCACCGTCTGTTTAAGTCGTGCAATTAGCCGCCAGTCTGCTTTTCCCCTGAACCCCTGGGTCGCTGTCCTCGGGTGAAAAGCAATGGCGTCCACGCCCTGGTCTTCGGCGATCTTTGCCATATTCAAAGCCTGCTGCCCGGACGCATCCCACCCACTGCGTATTTTTATAGTAAAGGGAAGGGATGTGGAATCTCTGACAGCCTTTAAAATTTTTTGGGCAAGGACCGGATTCTTCATTAGCGCAACCCCAGCCCCTTGTTTGATCACTTTTCTGACACTACACCCAAAATTGATGTCAATGATATCTGCGGTGCCAAGATCCTCAATAAACGCCGCAGCCTGCCCCATGGACACCGGATCTGAACCGAAAATTTGTACAGATAACGGCCGCTCATTGTCTTCTGATTTAAGCAGGGTTATGGTTTTTTCAGCATTGTAAAATATGCCCTTGGCACTGATCATCTCCGAGCATACCACGGCGCACCCACAATCCTTTATCAACTGTCTGAAGGGTAAATTGGTAATTCCGGCCAGGGGGGCCAGGAAGGTGATGCCGTTAATTTCTAAGTCTTTTATTTTCATCTTTTGTTTTATTTGCTCTGGGTGAGCCCATGGCCGGTTTTGTGCTGTCAAGGCCTGTCCTTGCATGGCGGAAAAGGCAGTTGTGGAAACAAGAATGGTCTTCGTGGCAGCCAATGTCAGACGTTGCAGCACCCCTGCGGGGATTTCCTGTTACATGAATGGGTGACAAGAAAATGCCCTTTTTCAATTTTATTCAGAAACCAGGGCGTGTACCATCTCGGTAAGCGGTACGCCGGAAGGGCCGATCAATCTATGGTTTCTGACCGTTTTTATCATTTTTCCGTTTGGAAAAGGAGATAATGTTGCCCTGATTTTTTTGGGGAGGATCTTCCGGTTCAAGGGGGTCAGCATCTTTGCTGTTTGGGGATGGTGTTTCAGACAAGTCATCATGTTCAACTGGCAGGACCACCGGGGCTTCTACCTTTTCCAGCCGCATGCGTTTGCCGTTCATGAAAAAAACGTCTCCATTAATGTAGTCAGCTTTTAAAATCCAGGTAACCACCTGCAACGGTATCTGTAGCATCAGCAGTTTTATCCGGTACCAGTCTTTTTTATAGTCCGGCACAATATCTTCAACCCTGGCAAAACTGACGGGTGCATCTTCCAGGTAAATCAGCACAATATCTTTTATTTCAGCCACGCGTCCTCCATAGTAAGCGTTGGTTAAAATATAAAAAGCTTCCTGTAAGGCCATGATCAGAATTAAATCTCCCAAAGCTGCTCCGGATTTTAAGTCGCCCTCGGCATTACGCCAACGAACACATATATCAAATATGCGTCCATTGGCGTAATGCCGAGGGCGACTTAAAAGACAAGCAGATGGGAGATTTTATTCTGATCATGGGCCTAAGAGCCTTGAGTCGTGCTGGTCGGGGCGGAGAGATTCGAACTCCCGACATCCTGCTCCCAAAGCAGGCGCGCTACCAGACTGCGCTACGCCCCGTTAAAACAATCAGAACTTATATCAGGCAGAATGATAAATATCAAGTAAAAAAATTAACGGGTTAATGAGGGCTTGAACAATGGCTGGCTGGGGGTTCGGGCAATTGAAATTCCATATTTTACCGAATATTCCATCTGGTTTTAAATAGTTTTACCAATCGTCTACCACCCCAAACCAGCCCCATATCAAGTGAAAATGCCGTTATATTTGAAAATTTCATAGAGATATTAAATGACAAGGGGCATGCGGGTAGGCGTGTAGGGCATGTCCTGGACGGGGGAAGTACAGATGAGAGAGGTGAGAGCAGGTATTGACCGTTACTTCGCACATGACGGCTAATTAAAATGGATTCCGTGAAATTCTAATAATAAAGGTTAAAACCCCATAAGAACAAATTAAGAAATTTGTCTATACCCGCCATGGAGTGGGCCCTGGCTCATCACCAGCTTAGGATACCCCACAACGGGAATGAACGTTAAGGCAACAACATATTGATTTGCTGATAAAAATAGTAGAATGCCATTTTGTGCGGGGGCACCCCCCCCCTTTGTGGGGCAGGCGCGGCGGCCGGCCCCTGCATCGGCTGAGGGTAGAATCAATCCCCTACTCTTCAAAAGTATGCCAGCCGCCGCCCAGTGCTTTGTAAAGCCGGACTGCGTTCTGGCTTACCATACCTTCGCTGACAGCAAGGGCTTCCTGGAAACTGAGCAGTGAACGCTGGGCATCAAGCACATTGCTGAAGTCGCAAAGGCCATTGCGGTATTGATCCTGGGCCAGTTCCTCGGCAACACGGGCAGCGTCAACAGCCTGCTTAAGCGAAGCACGGCGCTCTTTTTCCTTGCGGTAATTTATCAACGCATCACGCACTTCCTGGACAGCATTGAGCACTGCGGTTTCATAGGCATACAGATACTGCTTCTGGACCGCTTCCTGAATTTTAATCGCATTACGGATAGAACCGGAGTGGAAAATCGGCCAGCGGATGCCCGGAATAATGCTGTATTTCCCACTGTCGGATTCCAAAAGGGTAGATGCTTGCAACGACCCTAACCCCAGGGCGCCGGTCAGTGTGAACTTGGGATACAGATCGGCCACGGCAACACCGATTCTGGCTGTCTGGGCGGCCAGTTCGCGCTCGGCGCGCTGGATATCCGGCCGGCGGCGCAACAGGTCTCCAGGAATGCCTTCAAGCACCAGACCGGATTGCGGTATCCGGTTGATATCCGGGATTTGCAGCGTGCCGGGTATTTCACCTGTTAAGACGGACAGGGCATTGCGGGCACGCTCCAGCCCGGCTTCCAGGGCGGGGATTGCGGCCCGGGTGTTTTCCAGATTGTAACGCGCCTGTTGCAGGGCCAGTCCACTGCTCAAGCCCGCATTAAAGCGGTCGGCAAGGATCCCAAAGGTCTCCTGCTGGGCTTCCAGGTTGGCCCGGGACACGGTCAGGCGGTACTGGTAGGTGCGGACGCTGAGATAGGCGATCGCTGTCTCCGCGGCCACGCTGATCCGAACATCATCCAGCCCCACCCGGATCGCCTCCCAGTCCGCAACGGCGGCTTCAACGGCCCGCTTGGTTCCGCCAAAGATATCTATTTCCCACACAGCATCGAATCCAGTGCTGTAAAGGGTGGTGGTACCGGCGTTGGCCATACTGTTTTTCGAAGACTGGGAGCGGGTGATACTTCCGCCAAGATCAATGGCGGGCCCGTAGGCGGCCTGGGTCCGGGCCAGTTGAGCCCGGGCCTGGCGGACCCGGGACACGGCTGTTTTAAGGTCATGGTTGTTGTCCAGGGCCTGTTGAACCATACGGGTCAGAATGGGATCGTTAAATTGGTGCCACCATTGGGCTGCGTCCACCTCGACATCCCGTGCATCAGGGATATCCGGAGGGGCGGGCCGCTGGTAATCCGGTCCCACAGATATACAGCCGGTGATGATCATCGGCAACATCACCAGCAACACGGACAGATGTTTTGCCGCCGGGCGGTTACGGGCAGCGGACATTTTTTCCCGGAATGTCTGGAACAGGACAAAAAGGGCTGGAATCAATATAATCCCAAATAAGGTGGCAGCCACCATCCCGGAGAACACCGTGGTGCCGATGGCCTGGCGGCTGGCCGAGCCGGCGCCGCCGGCGAACACCATGGGCAGTACGCCCAGGATGAAGGTGAAGGCGGTCATCAATACCGCACGAAACCTCTGTTTCGCCCCATCGGCGGCCGCGTCAATGATGGACAGGCCCTCTTCACGCCGGGCTTTGGAAAATTCAACGATAAGAATCGCGTTTTTACTGGCCAGACCCACCAGCAGAATCACGCCGAGCTGGGCATAGATGCTCAGGGGCAATTTGACAACCATCAGACCGACCAGGGCCCCCAGCACGGCCACTGCGGTTGAAAGAATGACCGGAAGCGGCGTGGTCCAGCTTTCATACTGGGCCACGAGAAAAAGATAGGCAAAGACAATGGCCATCAGGAAAATCAGGGTGGCTGATCCTGCGGCGTTGGCTTCCTGATAGCTCAACCCCGACCAGTCAAAGGAATAGCCTTCCGGCAGTGTGTTTTCAGCAATCTCAGAGACCTTGACCATTGAATCACCACTGCTGACCATCGGTGCTTTAAACGCGGTGATGCCCGCTGCCGGGAATTTGTTGTACCGTTGGATCATTCGCGGCGCAAGGGTGGGTTTCGTCGTAACCAGACTGCCCAGGGGGACCATGGCGCCGGTGCGGCTTTTTACATGAATATTGTCTAAGGCCTCAATGTTCTTCCGGTGGGGCCAGTCGGCCTGGATAATGGCCCTGTTCACCTGTCCGTCAAAGTTGACATCATTGACATAGCGCGACCCCAGATAGCTTTGCAGGGCACTGAAAATGGTGCTGACTTCAACCTGCATCAACGCCGCCTTTGTGCGGTCCACATCCAGATAGAGATGGGGGGTTGCCGCGGAATAGGAACTGAAGCCGAACATGATTTCCGGGGCCATGTTAAGCTGCATCAAAAAGTTGTTCAAAACAGAGGCGAGCTGCTGGGGATCATTGCCGGCGGTGGCTTGCAGGCGAATGTCCAGGCCCCCGCTGTTGCCCAGCCCCATGATGGCGGGGGGCACAAACAGATTGAGTTTTGCGCCGGGTTCGGCGGCCAGGCGCCCTTGCAGCTTTTTCTGGATGGGTATGATGCCCAGCCCGGGAGACTCGCGCCGGCTCCAATGGTCAAGGCCGAACATGAAAAAGGCCACGTTTTCGGCGGAACCGCCCATCATGCTGAAACCGGTGACCTGGATGGTGTACTTGACTCCCGGTTCATCCTGCAGCGGTACCAGGACGTTGGCCAGCAGCGCCTCGGTGCGGGCCCGGGTGGCCCCTTCGGGCAGCTGCGCCATGCCGAAAATGACGCCTTGGTCTTCACCGGGCAGAAAGGATGTTGGGCTGGTGTTGAACAGGAAATAGACACCACCGAATACCCCAAGCAGGATCAGAAAGGTGAACACCAGTTTGCGGGCAATAAAGATGCTGACCCAGACATAACTGCCCCGTACGCGGTTGAGTATGGTATTGAACCAGTACTTGGGGCCCTGTTGTTTGGGGGCGCCCACCTGAAGAAAGGTTGCGCAAAGCGCAGGACTGAGCGTGAGCGCATTGAGCGTGGAAAAAAAGACCGCTGATGAAATCGACACCGCAAACTGCTGGTAAATTTTACCGGTAATTCCCTCCATGAATCCGATGGGAACAAAAATGGACAGCAATACCAGTGTGGTGGCGATGACCGCGCCGCTGACTTGCTGCATCGCTTTGATGGCCGCACTTTTTTGATCCAGGCCTTCGCTTTGCATCAGCTCCATGACCCGCTCAACCACCACAATGGCGTCGTCTACCACCAGGCCGATGGCCAGCACCAGACCGAAAAGCGTCAGTGTGTTGATGCTGTAGCCAAGGGCCGCCAGCACCATGAAGGTGGCGCATAGCGAGACCGGTATGGTGATGGATGGAATCAGTGTGGCGCGCCAGTTCTGCAGAAAGGCATAGCAGACAATGACCACGAGCAGAAAGGTCAACCCCAGGGTAGACACGATTTCACGGATGCTGGTGCGGACAAATTCCGAGGCGTCGTAGGGCAGTATGGCTTCAAGGCCTTCGGGATAATCCTTTTCAAGCTGTTTCATTACCCTTTGCAGCTCATCCATGGTGTCCAGGGCGTTGGACCCCGGTGTCCGGCTCAACCCCAATGCCACGCAGGGTGCGTTGTTGTATTTGGCAGAAAAAAGATAATTATCAGAGCCTTTTTCAATTCGCGCCACATCCTTGAGGTAGACCACCGCACCGTCGGCACCGGTGCGCACCACGATGTTGCCAAAGGTTTCGGTATTATTGAGCCGTCCTTTTGCCGTCAGGGTCAAGGCGACCTGGCCTGCGCCGTCGCCCGGCGCAGCACCGATGGCGCCGATGGAGGCCTGCACATTCTGGCTGCGGATGGCTGCCGTTATTTCATCGACCCCGATGCCGAGCGCCGAGATGCGGTCGGAATCCAGCCAGACGCGCATGCTGTATTTGGGGCCGTAAATCTGGGCCCGGCTGACGCCGGGGATTCGTTCAAAGGTTGGCTGAATGATTTTATAGGTGTAGTCGCTCATCAACTGTTCATCAAGACTGGCGTCGGGGGAGCGGACAATCACGAAACCGAGCATATCAGCTGATTCGGTCTCCACGGTCACGCCCTGCTGCACCACTTCGGTGGGCAGCATGGATTCGGCCCGGGATACACGGTTCTGGACCTTTACCTGGGCCATGTCCGGATCAGTGCCCACGGCAAAGGTTACCGTGAGCCTGTAACGTCCCGAATTGTCGGAGGTGGACGACATGTAGATCATGTCCTGGACCCCGTTTACAGCATCTTCAATGGGACCGGCCACAATGTCGGCCAGGACTTCAGCACCGGCGCCGGGGTAGCTTGCACGCACCACGATCTGCGGCGGTGTGACCTGGGGATACTGGGTGATGGGCAGTGAGGTGATCGAAAGAGTTCCCGCCAGCATCAGGACAATGGAAACCACACCTGCCAGGCGGGGGCGGTCAATGAATATACGTGAAATCATTTTCTGGCCTCCTGCAAGGTGACCTGGGCAGTCATGCCCGGCCGCGCTTTCTGCACACCGTCAACGATGATACGGTCACCGGCTTTAAGTCCGGAAAGCACCACAATCTCATCTTCAATGGATTCGCCGGTTTCAACCCGGGCCGCACCCACCTGTCCTTCCCCGTTGACCGTCAGGACATAGGCACCCTTGGCATCAAGCAATAGCGCCCGCTGGGGAATACGGATACCCATGGGACGTTGCCGCAATCCCAGCAGAATATTGACATAGCCGCCGGGGACCAGTTGTCCGTCGGGATTATCGAACAGGTAGCGGACTGCCATGGTGCCGGTTTCGGCATTCATCACGTTGTCGTCGAACGCTTTCTTGCCGATCAGGGGCAGCTGGGTGCCGTTGGGCAGGCGAATGCGGGCGACCAGACCCTGGGCAGCACCGGTCAGTTCCTGGGCACGAAAATCCAGGTACGCGCGGTCGGTCATGGAGAACACCACACGGATCGGACTGATTTGCACAATGCGGGCCAGTGCGTTGGAGGCGGCGGTGACATAGTTGCCCTTGGTGACCTTTGCAGCGCCGATGCAGCCGCTGATCGGGGCCCGGACCTTTGCATACCCCAAGTCAAGTCTGGCCAGGTTCAGGTTGGCCTCGGCCTGTTTCAGATTGGCCACAGCCTGTAACTGGTCGCTTTCCGCAGTGTCCAGATTTGACTGTGACACGCTGCGCTGACTTGCCTTACGCATACGCCTGAGGTATTTTTCAGCACGGTTCAGTTCGGCTTTTGCCCGGGCCAGTTCAGCCTGGCGCACGTCAACTATGGCCTGATATTGTTCCTGATCAATGGTGAAAAGCAGGTCGCCTTCTGTCACAAAAGACCCTTCTGTGAAATGGACATCATCAATGTACCCCGAAACTTCCGAGCGGACCATCACTTCCTGGACCGGCTCCACCCTTGCAATATGGTCCTCAAGCAGATCCAGGGGCTGTTCCGTGAGTTCAACAGCAACCACCGCAGGCGGCGGCATTTTCCCCGTTGCCCCCGCACCCCTCATGTCCGGTGCCTGTCCACCTGACGGAATAAACAGACTGATACCATACCCCACGCCGATCAGAACGATCGCGGTAACCAATTGTCCCATTGCCTTTAACATTCAACTTCTCCTTTTTCTTTTGATCATGGATCTGAATTCATCGCTTTCTGATGTAGGGGGTCGGATCCGGAATACCGGCCTGGATAAATCCTTTTTTGCGGTGCAGGCAGGCGTCACATCTGCCACAGGAGCGTGCCTGGCTGTCCGGATCATAACAGGAGATGGTCAGGCCGTAATCTACGCCTAAACCATGTCCGGTTGTGATGATTTCAGATTTCGACATTTGAATCAAAGGGGTTTCAATGGTTAAAACCGTTTCCTTTGTTACCCCGGTTTTTGTGGCCAGATTGGCCATGTTCTGAAACGCTTGGATAAACTTGGGCCTGCAGTCCGGATATCCTGAATAATCCACGGCAGTCACACCGATGAAAATGGCTTGGGCTTTAAGCACCTCGGCCCAGGCCATGGCATAGGATAAAAAGATGGTGTTTCGGGCCGGTACATAGGTGACAGGAATCTGGGTTTGATCAATCTGCGTTAGTTTGTCGTGTTTGGGCACGGCCATGTCGCTGGTGAGTGCAGACCCGCCAAACTGGCGCAGGTCAATATCCAGGATTTTATGCGTAACAGCACCCAGGTGAGACGCCACTTTTTCTGCGCATGCCAACTCCACACTGTGGCGCTGGCCATACCTGAAACTTAAACTGTAAATCGTGTAACCCCTGTCCCTGGCAATGGCCATGGTCGTGGTGGAGTCAATGCCGCCTGATGAAAGCACAACTGCTTTTTTGGTCATCGATTATACGCCCCTTAAATCCGGATCCCAGATGATTTTTTGTTGTTGAAGGGACAGTCTTGCACCCAGCCTGTCTTTAAGTATCCATGCCGCCAGATCCGAAAGCGCAAGGGTTTGAAAAACCGGGCTGATGTGGATCTTCTGCCTGGGATGGTCCACCAGGAGTGTCTGAATCAGGGATGCCGCATAATCATAGTCCTGCTTTGACCCCACCACGAATTTAATTTCATCCCGGGTTGTCATCTGATTGATATTGTCCAAAAGAAATGATCCGGCTTCACCGGATGAGGGGCACTTGACATCCATGATGCGGGCACAGGCGGGCGGCACAGGCGCAATGCTCAGACTTCCATTGGTCTCCAGCAGCACCTGGAACCCTTTTTCCAAAAGCCTGGATATTAATTCAGGTGTCTGGGATTGCATTAAAGGCTCTCCGCCGGTAATCTCAACCATGGGACACCCAAAGGCCGCCACCTGGTCCACGATCTGATTGATGGTCATGGAGACCGATGGTGCTGCGGCATAGGTGGTGTCACACCAGGAACAGGACAGGTTGCACCCGGACAGCCGGATAAACACGCAGGCAAGACCTGCCCAGGTTGATTCCCCTTGCAGGCTGTAAAAAATTTCGCAGATGTTCAAGGACACCTATATCTCCTGGTAAGATGATCCACAGCTGGGGCTTTCGAATACCATAATTTTCTGGACCTTGATGCATTCGGTGTTCAGACGTTTGGACAGTTCCATATATAGAAATCTGGCCAGGTTTTCAGCCGTGGGATTGATTGATCCAAATTCGGCCACCTCATTGAGGTTGGTGTGATCCAAACGGTTTAAAACATCTTTGACCACACGTTTGACATCCCTGAAATCTATGCCCATGCCCACGGGGTTGAGCCTGGTGCAGCGTATGTGCGTGTCAATAACCCAGTTATGGCCGTGCAGATTTGAGCAGTTGCCGTCATACCCCCTCAAGGAATGGGCTGCTGAAAAATGGTCCTGAACACAGATGTCATATACGCCTGGCATAGGTACTCCCGTTTTTAAATATAGTGTTTGAACGAAACGTCATCCAATCTGCATCTTGCACCTGGGCAACTTCTGGTCTAAACACCTGTTTTCGATCAGGCCTTCATCGCCTGGTCATTTGAAAAATTTATCATAAATTTGGATCTGAATCAAAAAAGTCAAGATGATTAATTTTTTACTTTTCAAATCCAGTTATCAATTTCATACTCTTTGGGTATGTATAAAGAAGGAAGAGAAGACCATGGCCGATGTTATTCACGCCTTGCTTAACCAACAGAAATATCTGATTATTGACGGAGCGCTTGGCACAGAGCTTGAGCGCAGGGGGGCTAATCTTGATGATCCGCTCTGGTCGGCCCGGCTTCTGGCAGACAACCCTGAGATGATTTCGGCAGTTCATGCCGATTATCTTCATGCAGGTGCGGATTGTCTGATTACGGCAAGTTACCAGGCCTCTTTCCAGGGCCTGGCCCGCCAGGGATACACCCGGGAACAGGCCCAAAAGCTTATCCGGTCTTCTGTGACATTGGCAAAAACTATGGTGAATACGTTCTGGTCTGATCCCACCAACCGGGTCAACCGGCTTAAACCCCTGGTGGCTGCATCTGTGGGGCCCTACGGGGCTTTTCTGGCGAACAGGTCGGAATACACCGGAAATTACGGAATGAGTGAAGAGAATCTGGTTGATTTTCACAAAAAGAGATTGATAACGCTTAGTTCAGCCGGGCCTGATGTGCTGGCCTGTGAAACCCTGCCCTGTTTTACCGAGGCCAGAGCCCTTGTCCGGCTGCTGGAGGATTTGGATGTGCCCCCGGCCTGGTTCAGCTTCACTGCAAGGAACGGAAAACAGATCAGCAGCGGAAAAGCGTTACGGGAGTGCGCCCAATGGCTGGATGGCAAATCCTGTGTGGCAGCGATAGGCATCAACTGTACAGATCCGGTTCATGTGGCATCCCTGGTGAAAGAGATCCGGTCAGTGAGCAACAAACCCGTGGTGGTGTACCCCAATAAAGGCAAAGGAGATAACGGTGTCACCCAAGCGTGTTCCCCGGAACCGGGCCTGCCATCCTTTGGGGAAATGGCGGCCCAATGGGCAAAACAAGGGGCCAGACTCATCGGGGGGTGCTGCCATACAACCCCGGACGATATCCGTCAGATTGCCCAGGCTTTGAAAAGCGGTTCGGATTCAAAGCGTGTTTGATTCAGGTGTGTGACTATGTTTGATATTCCCAAATGCAACCGACAGACAAGCGCCCGATGAATATTTCTATATGGCAAGCCAACCCAAATGATAAAAAATAAAATTACTCTAATTTTGGCCCCGTTACAGGGTTTCACCGACGTCACTTATAGAAACACCTGGGCCAGGCATTTCACCGGAATGGATCAGGCAATGGCCCCATTCATTTCCACCATGGGCCAACAGCGAATCAAGCCCTCAAAACTATCAGATGTCGCCCATGAAAATAACCCAAACTTATTTGTTATCCCCCAAATCATGGGTAATGTGGCTGAAGATTTCATTTTTCTGGCCGACACCCTGTTTGAAATGGGGCATAAGCAGGTGAACTGGAATCTTGGATGCCCCCACTCCAAGATTGCAAAAAAACAGCGAGGCTCAGGTCTTTTGCTTTATCCGGAACGAATTGATGAACTCTTAACCCGAATCATTCCGGGAATGAAGCCCTCCCTGAGCGTAAAAATTCGGCTGGGACGCAGGACCAGGGATGAAATTGATCCGCTTTTATCAATCTTTAATCGTCATGATATTGATGAGATCATCCTGCACCCCCGAACAGGTGAACAGATGTATGCGGGGCATTGCGACCTGGACGCATTTGAAAAAGTGCTCAGCGCCTGCCGACATCCAATGGTGTACAATGGGGATATCGTCAACCTGAACGCTTACCAGCGGATTCATAACCGGTTTCCAACAATCCGGCGGATCATGATTGGCAGGGGGATCTTGTCCAACCCCTTCCTTGCAGAAGAAATCAAAGGAGCTCCTGCCCATGGCCAGGAGGTCACATTAAACCGGCTCAGGGCGTTCCATGACGACCTGTTTGCCGCATACAGTCAAATCTTTTCGGGTCCCGGCCATCTCCTGGGCAGAATGAAAGGATTTTGGAGCTATCTTGGCCCCTCCTTTGAATCCCATCAAAAGCCCCTAAAAAAAATGTTGAAAGCCACCACCATAAAGTCATACACAAACAGCGTCAGCTCTTTTTTTGACAAGGGAATGCCGTTCAACCCGAACCGAACGACATCATGACCATAGGCCGACCGGGCTTCACAAATTTTCTGTTAATAGCCGGACTATTGACATAAAATTTGGGGGAATTGGGGCCATTTTCATGGGATTGCAGCCGATTCATCAATTATCAAACACGCTCTCAACCCAACCTACCGAGGCGAAAATCCGGCGCAGCTTTGGGAGCTTTAATTCTGATCATGGGCCTTATGAAATGCGCCGATGCCAATCAACTGAAAAAAACGATACAGAATCTATCTTGACAATCACCGCTGACGACGGCATGAACAAGGCCCTTCAACCGCTTTTGATGATCATGATAAATTAAAATCAATATTCAAATAAGGCCCATGATCAGAATTAAATCTGCCACAGATACGCCGGATTTTAAGTCACCATCAAGGCAAGGCGGAGTGCTTATGCGCTTCGGCTGTCAAGCCTAATGGAGCGCAGCTCATCCGGCGGACGATAGGTCGGAGCGCGTAGCGGTCCGACCTATCAAAATGTTCGGTGGAATCTGACAGAATTTCGATAATGGCAACGGGGTTTGTCAGGGTGTCAAACTGGTCATCCTCAAACTCGGCTTCACCGCAAGAGATAACTATATCGTGGGCCTAAAACCCCCACACCCACTTTATCCCTAAAACCAGGGTAACCAGCAGGGCGCAGCCGCCTGCAATATTCATCACAGGACCGTTTCTGTACTGCTTTGCCCAGTTCCTGTCGTTAAGCAGCCATAAAAATATCCCCACAAAAAGCGGGGTGCCTAAAAATGACAGGGCCAGCATGATCAGCAAAAGGTTAACCGGCCTGCCGGTAAGGAAAGCCCCGGGAAGGGCAATGAGGCACCCCACCAGAATTGCCAGCCGGTACCAGGGGCTTTTGGGGCGCATCTCCCAGTTCATTTTATCCCCAAGCACATAGGCTGCAGCGATAAAGGTGGGCATAATCGTTGAAAACACGGCACACCAGATGCCCAGACAAAAGAAGCCGTGGGCATAGGTTCCCAAAAGCGGCGAGATGGCATCAGCCATTTCAAAAAGGGTGTTGACATGGATATCTGCCGGGTGGAGCACACAGGCACCGGTCAGATAAATGGCGGTGCAGTAAAGCCCGAATGCCCCAAGAAGAGAAAGGGCTGTATCAAAACGGGCGGTTCCCAGATCCGACACCTTCCACCCTTTTTCATGCACGGTATAGGTCTGCATGGACAAGATGGTCACATGGATGGAACCGCCCATGATCGCAGTCATCATTAAAATTTCAGATTTTCCGAAATGGAAAAAATCCGGCACAAGTCCACCAATGGCCATGCCCAGATCCGGCTTTGCAATAAAAAGGGTGCCGATAAAACAGACCACAAGCAAAGAGACAATCATCTTGCACAACATCTCAACAATCCGATATCCACCGTGGGCCACCAGGACATAGAATGCGAAGGTAAACACAATGCCCCACCAGGGCGTGTCAATACCGGATACATATCCAGTCACGGCCACCAGAATTTTTAAAAGCACCACATTGCAAAGCCAGATTACGGCCAAGGCGTCCAGGGTCACAACCCAGGCAGGCAGACTGCCCCATTTGTCCTGTACAATGGAAACAATGCCCTGGCCGCCAATAAGCGCGGTTTTGGCTGCCATGTACTGGCAGACAAAGGCCAGTATGACACTGAGCACCACCACCCATAAAAAATTATAGCCATAGGTTCCGCCCGCTTTTGCAACACTTAAGGTGGTTCCCGGACCTGCGGCCACGGCGCTGATGATCCAGGCCGGTCCCAGTGCAGCCATAACGCGTCTGAATGTAATCCCTTTCTCCGTTGACATATTTTGATCTTCCTTTGCCTCCACCATAAAAGTCCCTTATCTATTAAAGGCAGTGGATCTCAGCTCTGAGATGTTGATGAATCTGCGCTTGGCTAAGTGTATACAAACTGTCTATAAAATGGGGCAGAAAAAAGCCCGGTCCCGCCACCTGTGACGCGGCCAGTTCCCCGGCAATACCTGCAACGGCAACCCCTGCAACTGCGGCGTCAAATCCATTCTCAGCCACGGCATAAAACGCAGAACAGATGGCGGAAAGCATACATCCGGTACCGGTTACCGCGCCCATAAGTTCAGCGCCGTTGGCGATCTTGACCATTTTATCCTGTCCCAGGATAATATCTGTTTTCCCGCTGACAACAAGGGCAGATGCGGATGCAAGGAGCGCTGCGGCACCGCTTGGCAGGGCCGTCACATTCCGGTCGGGCCGGCCATGTCCAGTCAGGATCGCCCTGGCCTCTTCCCCGGAGATCCCGCTGTCCACCCCCTTGGTGGATGAATGGTTTGCAGCAAGTGCGCAAATTTCAGACGGGTTGCCCCGGATGATTTTTGCCGGGGCAAGGGCGCAAAGTTCCCGGGCAATACCAGTGCGGTAAGCGCCTGCACCGGCCCCCACAGGATCCAGAACAACGGGCTTTTCCTTGTCCCCGGCAAGGGAGATCAAGGACTTCATGACCGAAATCCGTTCCGGAACCGGGGTGCCGATATTAATGCAAAGGGCGTCTGATACACCGGACATATACGCGGCATCATCATCCGCCCATGACATCATGGGTGATGCCCCAAGGGCCAGAAGCACATTGGCGGTCTGGTTCATGACCACAAAGTTGGTCACCACATGGACCAACGGCCTTGTATCACGCAGCGCAGCTAAAAGCCTGTATGTCTTTTCGGCCAGTTCATGGACGTGCATATAATCACTCTTTTCATAACAGCCTGTCGACAGGCTGTTACGGAATAGATATTTTTTCAAGTTCAATGCGGAAAATCAATTTGACCGCAGGCATACATGTAGTATACCGAGGATCAAATTGATTTTCCAACAAAGAAATTGGGAACATTAGCATTCTGTAAGAGCTTGTTTGGTAATTAGGGGATCCAAGCGAAATCTCATGAAAATGAGAACCCATTTTTACAAATTTTTATGTTAATAGCCCCGGACTATTCGCATAAAATTTGGGAGAATTGGGGCCATTTTCATGAGATTGCAGCCGATTCATCAATTAGCAAACAAGCTCTAAGACAGGCACAGGCAGGTATGGATTGTCAACGATAATGTTGATATAACACCCATAAGTTGACAAACAGACCACTTACGACAAAATTATCAGAACGTACGGAATATACCATGAAATTCCAAAAAATTATTGCGCGGTTCAATGCAGACAATATTGAACTTGCCGAAGAGATGATCTGCCATATTTTCTTTTCATTTAACCTGAAAGGTGCCATCTGCGAGGTGCCCATCCCCGAACCGGATGAGGGTTTCGGCACCCGGACCCTGAACATGCCTGAGCACAACAGCATCATCGGGTATCTGCCGGACACGGATGATTCTGATATCATGATTGGCAAAATCAAGGCGCGCCTGGCAGGATTATCGGATATGGCTGTCCAGGTGGATGTTTTATCGGAACGTGTGGATGAAAAGGACTGGGCACATGCCTGGAAAGAATATTTCAATGTCACCCAGATCACAGACAAGATTGTGGTAAAACCCGAATGGAAGGCGTGTAACCCGGCTCCCGGAAAAATTATCATCCACATTGATCCGGGCATGGCATTCGGCACAGGTACCCACCCCACCACATCCATGTGCCTGGCTCTTTTAGAAGAATATGTACAGCCGGGCAAAACCCTTTTGGATGTAGGATGTGGGTCGGGCATATTGATGATCGGCGCCGCAAAACTTGGCGCAGGCCCCATGACCGGCATTGATGTGGACCCTGTAGCCGTGGATATCACCCAGCAGAATTTGAAAAAAAACGGGATTGCACTTGATCGTGTCACCCTTGGGGCCACAACCTTGGATAAAATACCTGAAACCGGGTATGACCTTATCTGTGCCAACATCATTGCCCAGGTTATCGTATCCATCATGCCGGATATCGCAGCCCGCCTGGCACAAGACGGAAATGCCATTCTTTCTGGCATCATTGAGGAGACAGTTCCGGACATTTATGCCGCCCTGGAGACACACCACCTTAAGTGTATCCAAAAAATGAACAGGGAAGAATGGGTGGCGCTGGTGGTTTGCCCTAAAAAATGAACTGGAACTCAATGCATCAATATATCCTAAGAGCCTGTTTGATAATTAGGGAATCGAAGCGAAATCTCATGAAAATGAGAACCTATTTTCATAAATTTTCTGTTAATAGCCGGACCATTCGCATAAAATTTGGGAGAATTGGGGCCATTTTCATGAGATTGCAACCGATTCATCAATTATCAAACAAGGCTCTTAGGCCCCCGCCCAAGGTATCGGAAACCGCACAAAAAGCCAAACCTATATCCTGGTGATGATCATTTAAGGCCCATGATCAAAATAAAATCGCCCATCTACTTGTCTTTTAAGTCACCCTCGGCGTTACGCCAAAGGGCACATATAACCAATATGCGTCCATTGGCGTGCCTTGATGGTGACTTAAAATCCGGCGTATCTGTGGCAGATTTAATTCTGATCATGGGCCTAAATGACCGGCTATTTCCCCATGGATCCGGCAAGTCAAACGCCTTGATTCCCTGACACAAATATGATTTAATCCCCAAACTACAACATATGGTGTCAAAAAGGGTATCACCTGAAACATGTAAACACGTTTTGGCTGGAGATGCAAGGCCCCGGTCATGCAGCGGCAGTTGTCTGTCGCAACTAACTGGAAACCAAGAAGATCCGCCCCAAAGGTTCTCCCGAAGGGTGAATAAGTTTTGAGTTCTGGCCTACCAAAACTCAAAACAGTGAATACATTTCTTAAGATGTAAAAAACAACGTAAAGGACAAGGGGATTTTGCCCGAACTGAACATTGAAACCGCAAGCCAGACAACCGCAATGCTTTTTTCAGGACGGCTGGATGCTCCGGGTGTGGCACGACTATGGGATACCGCAGTTAAAACGGTTAAACAATCAAGCCAGGGGGGAATCCGGATAAACCTTGAATCTGTGAATTACATGGATATGGCCGGTGCCACCTTTATCTCCCATTTAAGCCGGCTGGCAGGCAACACACCGGCAGAACAGTCCGACTTCGTAACCGGGGTTAAAACTGAATTTGCCCCGCTTCTGGAGCTGGCCCGGAAATCAAAAGACCAGGCAGCTGCGCCGCCCCCAAAGGCCTCCTATGTTGAAAAAACCGGTGAAGACCTGGCCGCCGCCGTTGAGGACGCCGAAACATTCATTACCATGATTGGAGAGATCACGGCTGCACTGTTTTTGTGCCTGAAAAATCCGGGCCGTGTCCGCTGGGCCGACACCTGGATGGTGGCGGAACGCTCCGGGATCAACGCGCTGCCTATTGTGGCACTGATTTCATTCATCGTGGGTTTGGTTATGGCATTCCAGGCCGCCATTCCCATGCGTATGTTCGGGGCGGAAATATATGTGGCCAACCTCATCGGCATTGCTATGGTCAGAGAACTTGGGCCCCTGATGACCGCCATTGTGCTGGCCGGCCGGTCGGCATCCGCCTTTGCCGCAGAAATCGGCACCATGAAAATCAACGAAGAAATTGACGCGCTCACGGTCATGGGCATGGAACCGGTCAGGTTTTTAATTGTGCCCCGGGTCATTGCCGCCACCCTGGCCACACCGCTGCTCACGATTTTTTCCAATCTTATGGGCATCCTTGGCGGCATGGTTGTCATTCTCTCCTTTGGTTACCCGCCAATTAGCTACTATAATCAAGTGGTGGGATTTGTATCCTGGGGGGATCTTGCCGGCGGCCTTGTCAAATGTTTTGTATTCGGTCTTCTCATTGCCGCCACCGGCTGCATCCGCGGGTATCAGACACTGAGGGGGCCTTCTGCCGTGGGCGATGCCACCACAAGGGCGGTGGTATCTTCTATTATTTTAATTGCCGTGTTTGACGGTATTTTTTCCATAGTTTTCTATTGTCTGGGCATATGAGCGAAACGATTATCAATGTCAGGCACCTGTTTGCCGGTTACAACAACAACGCCATTATGGAAGATCTCAACTTTGATATCCATAGTGGTGAGGTATTTGTGATCCTGGGCGGTTCCGGCTGCGGCAAAAGCACGGTGCTCAAACACATGATCGGCCTGGTGCCGCCGGTCTCCGGTCAAGTCCTCATCCATGGCAAAGATATGGTAACGGCCCGGGGAAAGGCGCGCAACCGTCTGCTTTCCAGCATTGGTGTGGCGTTCCAGAACGGTGCGCTGTTTGGCTCCATGACCGTGCTGGAAAATATTATGCTGCCCCTGACAGAGTTTACGGATCTTCCCCGGGAAGCCATTGAATCCATTGCCCGGGTCAAACTCAATCTGGTTGATATGGGGCACGCCCTGTATCTTCTGCCCGACCAGTTGAGTGGCGGCATGAAAAAAAGGGCTGCCATTGCCAGGGCCATGGCCCTTGATCCGGCCATCCTCTTTCTGGATGAGCCCTCTGCCGGACTGGACCCCTTAACTTCGGCCGAACTGGACCGTCTGATACTGGAACTGGCAGGATCTCTTAAAATCACATTTGTCATTGTCACCCATGAGCTTGAAAGCATTTTGACCATTGCCGACCGGGTGATCATGCTGGGTAAAGAGGAAAAAGGCATCATTGCCCAGGGCGATCCCAAAAAGCTCAAAACAGATTCGTCAACCCCCTATGTATATAATTTTTTTAACCGAAACCCTTTGGAACCCGACCCATGACCCGGAAAACCAATTATTTCAAACTCGGCCTTTTTGTCATCCTGGCCTTTGCACTGACTGCGGCCATGTTGATTGCCTTTGGCGCAGGCCAGTTTTTAAAAACAGAACCCCTTGCCGAAACCTATTTTAACGAATCGGTCCAGGGCCTGAACATCGGCTCGGAAGTTAAATACAAAGGGGTAAAAATCGGCGATGTAAAATCCATTACCACCCCCACAAAGGTGTATGATATTAACTCAAATTATGTATTGGTCATCTTTTCCCTGTCCGAAAATTGTTACGTGGGTCAAACCGGAAAAAACCCGGAAGAACGTATGAAAAAAGCAGTCAAAGACGGTCTTTCCGTATTTTTATCCTTTAACGGCCTGACCGGATCAGCATATCTTGAGACCGATTACAAAAAAAACGGACCGGATGACCTTGAAATCACCTGGACCCCGGAAAATCTTTATGTACCTTCCCGGTCCAGCAATATCAAACAGGTATCAGATGCAATCAGCCAGGTAATGGAAGCCTTGAGCACCCTGGACCTCCAAGAGATGAAAAAGGATCTTTCAGCCCTTCTTAAAAGCCTTAATATCACAAAGGTATCTGCTCAGGCAGAAAGCCTGCTCAAGGAACTTCGCCAGACCAACAAGGACCTGGCCAAAACCCTGGCATCCGGCCGGATTAAACAGATTCTGACAGATGCCGGCACATCTGTGTCAAACTTAAAGCAGATTGTTCATGCAGCAAAGGTTCCTATTAAAAGAACCCTGGCAGATATCAATACGGCATCTGGCAGTGTCAAACGCATGCTTACCGGCCTGGAGCAAGATTATCCAGGGAAGTTGACCGAAATGTCCCATAAAATGGATACAATTTTGGATAACCTTGAAAAAACATCCCGGTTACTGGAAACCATGTTCTGGACAAATGCCGACGCCATTGAAAAAACAATCGGCAATCTGGAGAACACCACTGACAACCTCAACCAGTTTGCCCGGGAGTTGCGTGAATACCCGGGCCGCATTCTCATGGAAGCCCCACCCAAGTCATCATCCCCGGGAAAGGAGAAATAATCCGTTATGAACTGCTTTCACCGTTTAACACATTTGTCCCTTTTCATGGTAATCGCCTTAACTGCATCCATTTTGTTTACCGGATGCGGGATTAAAAATGAGTATACGAAAAAACAGATGTTCAGACTTTGTGCAGACGGCACCGAGCCTGAAGGTCAACCGAATCGGTCAACCGGGGCCCCCTTGGTGGTTCAGCGCCTGGACGTTTCACCGGAATTCAGCGGTACAGCATTTGTCTACCGGGTAGATCAAAACCGGTTTACCCAGGATTATTATAACAACTACATGACATCACCGGCCCGCATGATCAGTAATGCCATGCTTGAAGCCCTGGTAGACTCGCCCCAATTTTCTCCGGCCCCCAAAAAGCCGATTCCGGACAGGACCTTCCAATTATGGGGTAAAATCACATCCCTTTATCGTGACCAGCGCATTGCATCCGCAGCATGGGCTGTGGTGGCCATGGCACTTAACCTTGACCAGTTAAACAAAGACGGATTCACACCGGTGCTGTCAAAAACCTATTCCGCGAAAATCCCCTTAGGCACGGACACCAGTCCCAAAGCCTATATTCAGGCCATAAATCGTGGATTAGCCGGAATTGTCAAAGATATTCTGACAGATTTTCAAAAGTTGCCGCCCCAGACAGATAACCAATAGAGTTGATGATATGAAATTTCGACCCTGCATTGATCTTCGAAACGGCAAAGTGGTCCAGATTGTGGGTGGTACCCTGTCGGACAAAACCCAGGACCGCGTTGTGACCAATTTTGAAAGCACCCGGACCCCGGGACAGTTTGCACAGATGTACCAGGCAGACCAGCTTTTGGGCGGCCATGTCATTGCCCTTGGCCCTGGAAATACCCAGTCAGCCATTGAAGCACTGCAAGCCTTCCCCGGCGGCCTTCAGATGGGCGGCGGTATTAATCCTGAAAATGCACACACTTTTCTGAATCTCGGCGCATCCCATGTCATTGTGACCTCCTATGTGTTCTCCAACGGCCGCATGGATATGGATAAGCTTAATACCCTGGTGAATGCCGTGGGTAAAAACCGTCTGGTTCTGGATCTAAGCTGCCGGAAAAGGGAGGGACAATTCTGGATTGTGACAGACCGCTGGCAAAAATTCACTGAAAAGGCCGTAACCCCTGCCACCCTGGAACATCTGTCCGCATTCTGTGACGAATTTTTAATCCACGGCGTGGATGTGGAAGGCAAAATGCAGGGTATCCAGGAGGAACTGGTGACGCTGCTGGGGGAACACAGCCCCATCCCTGCCACCTATGCCGGCGGCGCAAGCCGGTTTTCAGACCTGGACCGGGTCAAATCCCTTGGCAAGGGCCGTGTGGACCTGACCATCGGCTCGGCCCTGGATATCTTTGGCGGTACGATCCCTTACCAACAGGTGGTGGGCTGGCACAAGGATCAAACCGGGTGATCATGGGCCTTACCGACCGCAATGGCAATAGCTTGAAAGTCCCAGAATTTTGGCCGGGGCAGTGATCGTCACACCGAAAAACACAGCAGATTTTCCGCAGTTTAAAAAATGGGTAATGGTGCCGTTCACAATGGTGGACCCGGTGGCAAATATCATGTCACACCAGTCAAGCCCGTCCCTGAAGTCTTCCCCAGACTCTATACGCACACCAAACTTTTCGGTGCCCACGTTGTCCGGGTCAAGATCCAGTACCCGCACCGTATTTTTCCCTGAAAGATATTCCAAAAATCTTGGCTGAAGCCCGACCAGAAGAATCTTTTTCCCTGAAAACTGAGGCTGCTGGATCAAATTTTTTGCGCACGTCACCGGTTCCTGATCCTTGCAATGCACTGTTTTATCACAAAGCTGCAAGGATCTGTAAACCGCATTAAGCCCAGCAATAAAAATGGCCCTTTCACGGATTTTTGTGTGGTCCATGTCAAGCAGGCCCCCCACGGATAAAGAGATATCCGTATACTCGTCCGTAAACGCCTGGCCGCAAGCCCCGTTAAATGTTGCCGCCATCATCACTTCTTTGCCTTTGACAATGGGGTAGTCATCATGATCCGGGGTACCGATGGCTTCTTCTACGGATAACGGTTTGCATTTGATCTCAATTCTTTTGTCTGCCAGGTCGTGTCGAAGGATTTCTGATTTTAATGCGTCTTTGAGTTGAATGTAAATGTTGCTGATATTCATTTCATTTCCTCTTACTCGATAATCCAGTTTTTGTTAAGGCCTATGGTCAAAATATATTTTATATTCATCCGGTTAAAAATTTTTTTCGCCTTGAATTTGAACAAATTCTCTAAAAAACTGATTATCGAGTTTTATGTTTATGCCAGGCCTTAACCAGGTTTGCTGCCTGGTACCCTGGATCATCTGCCTCAGATATCGCAGATACAACGAAAAATCCGGCAACCCCGGCCTGGGCAAGGGACGGTATGTCGGCAAGTTTAACCCCGCCGCCAACCACGACGGGAATTGAGCTGAGTTGGGCAAGACGTGCAATATCTTCAATACTCCTTGTAATCCTTTTTCCGTCCACATCAAGCCCACTGTCCGGTTTGGTTTTGGTTTCATGCAGGGGGCCTACCCCGAAATAGTCGATCTGGCTGACATCTGCATTTTTAATGTATTCGAACAATTCATGAGTTCTGGCGGATAAACCGACAATGGCATCAGGCCCTAAATATTCCCGGCAGACATCCACGGGGATATCTGTCTGGCCCACATGGATGCCGTCAACGTTTATGCCTTGTTTTCTTGTGGCCAGAACCACGTCAAGACGGTCATTCACCAGTAGGGTCACAACGCCGGTTTTGCCGGTTTGGGCGATCACTTTGGCAGCCTGGCCGGTCAATTCAATTAATTGCCTGGCAGAGGCTGTTTTTGACCGGATCTGCACGCATGTAAACCCGGCATCCACGGCATCCCGGATAATGGGTGCAACAGGACGGCCTTTGGTATTCTCGGGCCCTATCACAAAATATGCTGAAATATCCAGTTTACTTCTCATGGGAATCCGATCCTTTCAAAAAACCATTGCTATTATCTACTTTGGATGTCATCATGTCTGTAAATCCAGGCCAAACATCCGCTTTCAGAACAACACCCGTAAGGATGCCTTTAAGAGCTTGTTTGGTCATTGATGAATCGGCTGCAATCTCATGAAAATGGCCCCAATTCTCCCCAATTTTATGCGAATAGTCCGGCTATTAGCAAAAAATTTGTGAAAATTGGTTCTCATTTTCATGAGATTTGGCTTCGATCCCCTAATTATCAAACACGCTCTTAGGGGGATTGGGGACATTTTCATCCTTTAACACTTTTTCACCAAGATCATAAAATTTTTATTCCCTCATAAACCCAACAGCTTTGCGCCATGGAATATTCGCAGAATGTATACCGTTTTTTGCGCAATCCGATAAACGACCCTATATTTTTTATGTATAAGATGACGATAGTGGGTCCCAAAAAATTCATTTTCGGGTATGAAGGGGTTTTGATCGGGAAAAGTCTCAAGAGAAGAGATCTTCTCCTCTAATTGCAGGATAAAATGCTTCGCATGGCTGATGCTGTCGTCTGCAATATAATAATAAATTTTTTCTAAATCATTTTGTGCTTTCCGTGTCAATCTAACCTGATATTTCTTTGTCACGTTTAAATTCCTTAAAGAAATTAATTGCTTCTGTAAAGTGATTGTTCTTTATATCTTCCTCTGCAGGTATTAGAAGCTTGAGCAGGTTAAACGCATTTGCAATTTTTTCATATTCATTTGCGCCAAGAAGGACCGCCTCTGCTTTCCCATTTACTGTTAGAACAACGGGACGCTTGGTTTTATTAATTTGTTCAAGCACAGAGTTTGTATTCCTTTTCAAGTCTGTAATTGAACGTATATCCTCTGTTATGCTTAATGTCATTGTATCACCCTCAGAATGCATTAAAAGAATCAAATTTAATGTTTTTAATGTGTATTATTAAAAAAGAAAAATCAATCTGTTTTTAATGATTTCAAACCACCGTCACCAGATAAGGCCCATGGTCAAACTAAACAACCACCAGCTTAAAGCCGGTGGTTGTTTAGTTTCAGAAGGAACCGCAACCTATTTGGCTGGATATGTAAGGCCCCGGTCATGCAGCTTTAGTTGTCCATCGTCACTGATCGGAAACGAAGCAGATCCGACCAAAAGGCGCTCCCGAAGGATGAATCCGTTTTGAGTTCTGGCCTACAAAAACTCAAAACAGTGAATGCATTCTTTAGGTTTTATAAAAAGCCTATGGGAGTACGGGTATGCCCCGGTAGTACCGTTTCCAGATCCTTATTTCCAAGATGACCGACCAGAACTTCAGCCATCACGTCCCGGAAGTCAATCGTGTGATCAAGGTAACGGCCAAGATAAAGCTGACTTGGGGAGAGGCCGGGCCAGGAGCCGAAAATACCTCCGTTGACCTGGCCGCCGATGACAAACCAGGCACCGGCATGTCCGTGGTCTGTACCTGCGCTGGCATTTTCCTGTGCGGTTCGACCGAACTCTGTCATGGTGAGAATGAGCACATCATCCATGCGTGAACCAAGATCCGTGTATAAGGCGTTAATCCCCTGGGCAAAATTTTGATGTTTCCGTGACTGTGCCCCATCCGCCTCTGCCCCACCCTGATGGGAGTGGGTATCCCAGCTGGGGTGATCAATGGTAACCAATTCCAGACCGGCCTCCTCTTTTATAAGCTGTGCCGTCTGCCTCAGTTGGCGTCCGTAACTATTTTCCGGATAGACCGCACCATTCTCCGGCTGGTAATTTGCCGTATCAATTTCCGAAAGAGAATCGATATTGTTTAAAATCGTCTGCCCTGAGACGTGGAGTGCCGCACGATTGACATCCCCGGCATCAATGGACTGGGAAAAAATTCTGCGCATCCGGGCAGCGAAGTCCGCTGCTACCGATTTCGGTCCCTCCAAACCTAAATCATCTAGGTCTGTAAACGTTGAAACATTGGCCTCCCCCCTGAATGCATGGGGTAAACCATTGCGAAATGCTACCGCCCGAAAACTGCCTTCAGCCGGCATGCTTGTCAGATGACGGTTGAGCCATCCATCTGTCGTACCATAGGGGGAACCGCTTTCAATGTAATACTCGCTGCTAAAATGCGAACGTGATGCATCAGCATAATGCACTGCCGGTAATACGGCCATGGTCTCTTCCTGGTATATGGTGTGCAACGGTGCCAGGCTGGGATGCAGGCCGAAAAATCCGTCAAGGTCAAGGGCACCGCCCTGACCGGGCGGTGGAACGGCGATGGTGGGACGTAGATTGTAATATTCAGATTCTCCGTAAGGAACCACGGTATTCAATCCATCACACCCACCGCGCTGGAAGATGACAACCAGGGTTTTTCCACTGGTCCCGGAGGCTGCCCTCAGATTCAGGCACAGCGGAGCACCACTAAGGAATGCGGTTGTGGTTAAACTCCCTACCATAAAACGGCGCAAAAATTCTCTTCTGTTCATTTGATACCCCCCTTCTATTGCAACTGGTAGCCTGGATAATTCATCACAAGCGCCACCAGAACTTTCAGTTTTGTTTCTGCATCCTCATCATAAATATCAAAAGGCATGTTTCCATCCATGGTCAGCACACCAATGGCTGTGTCCCACTCCGTTTGGGAGTAGTCGCTCCCCAGGGCTACCTGGAACAGGAAACCCACCACCCCTTCTGCCGTGGTAATGCCACGATTAAGGAAGAAGTCCGACAATTGCATATAGGTATATTTTTCGCTGGCGTTTCGGAAAACGGCTTTGGTGGCGTACTGTTGCCTCTGCATCAGTTGATTGGAATCCGTCCATGCATTGCCGGCTTCTGCCCACCCTGTGGGCAGTGGATTTTGAAACAGGGGCATCCCCATATTCCTCAAAGCGTAACGCGGGCCGTTTTCTCCAGGATTTGCCTTGAAGTTGCGCATTATACCAGCGATAAATTCGTAGGGTGTTTTAACTTTTTTATGATACTGCGCCACCGAATTAAATGATGGTGATCTCAAAATATGCTCAACAACGGTGCCGATGTGACCTCCGCTGGACAGAAACACGTCAACACATTCGCTGACAGCCGAGGCAGCAGGTTCATCAGTAACCAGTTTTTTGATCAGCTTGGTGCAGATAAACTCCGCGGTTGAAGGATGTACGGCAAGGATATCCAGTACGGTCTTTCCTTCTTCCATTCCTTGTCCTGGAATAAAATGCCCCAGAACCGTTTTATCTCCATAGTCATGGGCCCAACCGGCAAATTTAAAGGCGCCGTTTTTGATGCGCCAGCCGGTAAAAACCCGTGCCACCTCGACCACGTCTTCCTGGGTATAACCGCCATGAACGCCCAATGTATGTAATTCTAAAAGCTCACGTGCATAGTTCTCATTGGGGTCATCCTTGTAGCTGTGATGGTTATCCAGATATAGCATCATCGCCGGGCTGGTGGCGCTCACCTCCAGCAAATCACGGAAGTAACCCAAGGCGTGCTGCCTGAAGCCATTATTTTCTGCTAATTCCCAATCGATTCGCCTGATATTTGTGTTGAAATGGTTTTCCCAAAACCAGGTCATTACCTCCTGGAGCTGTCGGTTGCTGTAAATGGCCCGTATCAACTGATAGTTCTGAAGTTCTCTGACGGAGTTGATCTCACTGAATTTATTCTCAAGCGCTACTTCAAGTTCAGAATCATTTATGGAATCAGGATTGAGCTGTTGTGTCAGGTATTCCTCGGGCCCAATCCTCTGAATCCGGGATAACAACTCTGGCGTGGCGCCAAAAGTTATACGATTTATCAGCTGATGCGCATTGAGCATAGATGATAAGGTACGTAGCACAACGGTCTGCTTATTAGTATAGCCCTGGGCATCGTATGCAGAAATAACGATGGTGACCTCGGAATCGGCCGTTATTTCCGTACCATGTACCACCAGATTCCACACCCCATCACTGGAGGTTTCCAACGGGGCGTTCACTACCGTGCGCCCCAGCACAGAATCAGTTACAGAGGCAACAATACGGATAACCCCTGTATTATCCTCAACGGTCCCGGATACAAGAAACCCATTGGAAAAGACCCGGTCATTGTTCCGATGAGAGGTAATTTCCAGCTGCGGACGCCACCAGTCACGAATCACGTTAAACTGGGAGGATATCGTACCAATATTATGGGAATTATCTATGGCGCTCACTTCCACGGTGATATTTTTATTTCTGGTTATGGCCGCTGAACCTACGATATACTCCCAATACCCGCTAATCGGATTATAAACCGCATTACTTTCAGTAACCCCTTTAACTGGATCGGTAATCTTTACTATAACATTCGTTATTGTCTGACTATCCGAGGCCACACCTTTGAGAATAAATCCCGCATCGGCAACCTGTTGACCATTGACCGGTGAAGAAATAGATACTTCAGGGGGAGTCAGATCTAGTCTGTTGCTTTCCCCACGCTGGATGCTCATTTCAACAGGCCCGGTATTAAGAATTAAGGGGCTGTAAAACCGTTTACCATCTCCGAATGGATTATAGACTCTGACGACATAGATTCGGCCATCGTCAATTCCTTCAAGATCGAAACGGACGATGCCGTCGGTATCGGTGATGCCCGACTTTTTCCATCGCAGCTTTCCTGTGGAGGTCTTTTCATATACCACCAATTTTTTATTGGCCATTGCCTGACCGGTTGCATGGTCTATGAGTGTCACAGGCAACATACCCACTTTGAAAACGATATCTCCTGTTTTTGTGATCGCCTGGGTGTAAACGGTGCCTCCATTATAGGGGATGGTGTGAAGCATATATTTTGTCCCCGATCCCAGGCCATCCAAATCAAATACCGCCTGCCCATTGTTATCGGTGTCATGGGATGACACCCATTTATATGTACCGTTAGAGCTACCGTCCGGAATAAGTTTTCTGGCAACTACAGTCTGGCCTGACACAGGGTTGCCGGTAAGTCCGTTCACCAGAGTTATATTGAGAGGCGCATTTCCAACCGTGAACCTCATGGCACCCTTGGAAGTGATGAACTGGCTAATTTTTGTCGTACCGTCCACAGGACTTTTGGCCCGGAGCACATAGGTTCTGCCATTACCGATACCTGGCGCATCAAAAACAATTAAGCCGGAAGCATCGGTAAAACCACTCTTTCTGTACCTGTAGCTCCCGTCTTCCATCACTTCCCACAAAGAAACTTTTTTATTCGGCAGTAGACCACTGCCGTCACCAGCCACCACCGTCACCGGAAGCAGACCGGCTTCAATATGAACAACCCCTGAAGTTGAAAAAGGGGGGCTCTTGATCCAACTGCCATTGAACGGCCTGACGCTTACGATAAAGACAGCACCAGTTCCCAACTCATCAATTTCGAATCCCGCCAGCCCGCGTTGATCCGTGTGCCGCATGGATAAGTAGGTCTTGGAGCCATCGGGTTCAACACGGTTGAGGTAAACCTCTTCATAGGGAATCGGCTGGCTGGTTAATCCATTTACAAGGGAAACTGTAAGGTTACCGTATGGCAGCATTTCTTGCTCTTTTCCATAACCATCAGTGGATAAGAAGACCAAATAATACGAAAAAATGAACATTAAAATGAACATTAAGTGGCGAAACCTCGCTAATCGCCTTTGAATATTGGTTAGTTCTACGTTATTGAATAATGTGCTCATAGTTCTCTCCTCAACACTTTTTATGATGCCTAATTTTAAATCGGTAATAGCTTATATGAAGTTTAGTTTTTGAAAAAAATTGATGAGATGAAAGAAATGGCGGTGGCCCCAGAAAACTGGACAATGTGTTAAGCTATAAGTCAGACTCAAAAAGCAGGAGGATCTGATAATGAGTAAAAAGCGTAAAACACACAGTGCCCAATTCAAGGCC
>PDWI01002472.1_pt1 | contig 30997 bp, 28 predicted proteins | sample 1430891 | NCBI WGS metagenome assembly PDWI01 (sample SAMN01162508, study PRJNA174530) | Oral metagenome, whole genome shotgun sequencing project. | biome: Marine environment; feature: Marine mammal; material: Swab sample of the gingival sulcus; isolation source: swab sample of gingival sulcus... | reverse complement strand
ACAGCCGAGCAGCGGAAAAAACAGGGCATAGGCCATACCCTGGGTGATATTTGCCAGGGCATAGGCAAGATAGCTTTTTTTCAGCGCACCGCCTCTGCTGCCGGCGAGTGTGATATTGTCTTTATACGATTGTCGTAGAGATATTGCCTTGCTCATCCTCGCTCCTTTTCCAGATTCCATATATCCGCTTTCAGATAAGCGTTCCATAATGTAAAGTAGGCTTTCTTATTCTCCAGCAACTCCTTATGCCGTCCCATTTCAACTATCTGCCCCTTGTCAAGAACGATAATCTGCTCCACATCCTTGATGGTGGAGAGCCGATGCGCGATAACAAGCACGGTCTTTCCCTTTGTCAGGTTTGCCAGAGCCTTGACAATCTCTTCCTCATTTTCCGGATCGGCAAAGGCGGTTGCTTCGTCAAGGATAACGATCGGGCTGTTGCGTAAAATCGCCCGGGCGATGGTGATACGCTGTTTTTGTCCGCCGGAAAGACTCGTTCCCCGATCACCCGCCCTGGTATCGTAACCATCTGGCAGGGTTTCGATAAAATCATGTATCTGGGCGGCCTTTGCCGCCGCTATCACCTGTTCGCGCGTTGCGTTATTACGGGCAAGGGCGATATTGTTATAGATGGTGTCAGCGAATAAAAAGGTGTCCTGAAAGACAAAACTGACAATTTCCATCAGCTCGCTAAACCCTATATCCCGAACATCCACCCCGCCGATTGTAATACAGCCGCTGCCGCCAACCAGAGCGGTAACACTGCCACTGGGCATCGTAAAACTTATATCGGTCAACGCGTTTTTTGTGGTATTTTCATAGGCAAAACAGACATTTTCAAACTGCACCTCATAATTTGCCGGGCTTTTAGGAATTTTTGTTTCCGGCAGCTCTGCTATCTCGAGTATCTCAAAAATCTTGAACGCCGCCGCCTGACTTTGCTTGATAAACCGGTACTTAAAAAAAGAGCCAGGATAAAACTGGCAAGATCGAGTGTCGCAAAATGTTGCAGGAATATTGCAGTCAAAAACACCACCAAAAGCGTGGGCAGTGGGGTCAGAATAATCATACCAGCTTTCGATGAAAATGTTGTCAGCTTCGTCCATTCATCAAGATTTGTACGATAATTTTTCAAGGCCTCGTTGTATCTTGTAAAACTGCTGGTACCGTCTTCAAAGGTTCTGACCACCGGCATGGCCTGGACAAACTCAACCACGGCCTTGTTGATATCCGTCTGACTTTGCTCATATCTTTTGCGGTAATATTCGCTATCCTTAAAGGCAAATTTCATCGCAAAAAGACCAAGGACAAACACAAAAACCGAAGCCAGGGCCAAACGCCAGTCCGCCCAGAAAAGCAACACCACGCTCAAAAGCGGTGCAACCACCGCGCTTGCCACCATCGGTGTGCTGTCTGCGACAAAGGAGTGGAGTTTTTTGACATCATCCTGCAGCACCTTTTTCAGCCCGCCGCTTGTTCTGGTGATAATGAATCCCAGCGGCACCCTGGCCAGATGGGTGGATGACAGGCAAAAAGGAGCAAAGTATTTGTCAGGGTCAGGCTCAGGCCAAACACAACAAGGGGCTGTTCTTCAAGCAGGGCAACAAGGGAAGAGGCAAGCAAAACCAGACTGCCAATCCTGAATATAACCGAGACAGCATTTGTCACCATAGCTATAGCGATAATGGATTTTACAGGGGCAAGAATAGCCCAGAGACCTTTTGGATCTTTATTCATGATGTCCTTTACGTAATTCAACCGCAGTAGATTAAAACTGCGGTTGAAGGAGTTTCTTAAAATTTGTAATTCACACCAAGTCCGAAAGTGCGTGGTGGGTTGAAGGCGGCTAAAGATATATCGCCTCTGTCGTGGAGAAGATTTATGTATTCTTCGTCTGTGATGTTTTTAACAAAGCCGTAAATGTCAAAGTCGCCCACTCTGTAGCCAAGTTTTACATCGCCTATGATAGCCCCATCGGCATCCATTGGGGTATTGTCATCTTTGTAAAAGGTTGATTCACCTACGATGTTAGCATCAGCTCTTGCGTAAACGCCACTATCATGATAGTAAGCAACGCCTAAGTTTCCGCTGTATCGTGGAGTCCTTTCTATCCTTTTGCCGTCTCTTTTTGTTGTGCCATTACCATAATCATCATACTTTGCATCCATCAAACCAAAGGCTCCGCTGATTTCAATTTCGTTTGTTGGCCAGTAGTTAAAATCAAACTCGATCCCCTGGGAGTGGGCTTTTGGGGCATTGCTTGGAACCCACATATTATTGCCGATATTTTTCATGATATGAATATCTTTTATATCTAGTCTAAATACATTTAAGTTAAAACTAAGTTCCGTATACGCACCCTTGATGCCAAGTTCGTAATTGTTCGAGCGTTGAGGTTCAAAAGAGGCTGTCTCTTTTGTCATAGGAAAGTAGGTAAAACCGCCGGGCATGTACCCTTGTGAAAAGGAAACATAAGGCATAAGATGTGAGTTTAATTTATAATCAAGTGCGATTTTTGGCAAAAAGGTATCCCAAGTTTTTTCAGTCTCATAATCAGCCACAGGCATCTTTACATTTGGATTTTCCATGGTGTGCATGGTGGCTAGATTGCGAGTGTCTTTTTTGATTTTTTGCACTCTTGCACCAAGAGTTAGGTTTAAATTTTCAACGACAGGAAATTTCACCTGCCCAAAAGCAGCCATTGATTTGTTTTTTTGTTTAACATAGTTATCCATGTGCGTGCTTTGAGGCATCATGGGATTAGGAGGATTTTGCAAATCCATATCCATAGTCATGGTATCCATATCAGCATATAAGCCTAAAAGCCATTTTATCTTATCATCTTTATTGGAAAGACGAAGCTCTTGAGTATATTCATCAACCTCTTTATCTAAAATGGCATATAGATTATTGTTTGGATTTGCTCCATAATCTTGAGCTTGACTGCCATAATTATCTATATTTAAATGAGTAGTTATACTCTCAAGACGCATATTATCAAAATCATAGGTTACATTTAAACTTTGAGTATCTTTAGCATCATTTTCATACTCTAGGTTTTTGTTGTGATTTTTATCTTTCGCTCCATCTCGTTTAAAATCTTTTATATCATGACTTCCTTGCAAAACATGAACAGGCGAAAAATGATTGTGTTTTGGCTCATGGGAGAGATTTAATCTAAACGAGAGTCTATCTGTGGGACGAGCTAACACATAAGCACCAAACTCAGCCTTATCTTTTTTTCCTGCTTTTTTGTCGTCATTGTAGTGATTTGTGATAAAGCCATCGGTATAATACCCCCTTGCGGTTAAGCCAAAGTAAAGCTCTCTAAACCCACGCTTCCACTTAGCGTATTGTTTGGCTTTTTTGTGACGATATTTATAACCGCACCTATGGCATCCTTGCCGTAAAGTGAGCCTTGCGGACCACGCAAAACTTCCACTCTTTGGGCATTACTCAAGGCTGCCTCGTAAGCATATTGGTCTGTTATGGGAACGCCATCAATGTAGATAACGACAGGGTTTTTTGAAGTAAAAAATGAGGTATTTAATCCTCTAAAATTGACACTATTCGCATCGCCCCAAGAACCAACGCTTAGATTTGGCACTTGTTCTATCACATCAACGACGCTTTTTATCCCCTTTTCCTCAAGTATCTCTTCATCAATAACCGTGATAGCCTGAGGCACTTCCTGAACGTTTTCTTCCTGCTTGTTGGCGGTTACCGTAACCGTCTCCAGCGTCGTTGTCTGCCGGTCTGATGCATCTTCCCCGGCTGCTGCCAGAGTAGGAATGCCGCCAAGAACAGCCAGGGAAATGGCCGCTATAAAAAAGGATTGATACCCCTTACCTGTTTGTTGTTGCATCTCTTTCTCCTTTGCTTGAAAAAAATATGGTACGGCCATGGTACGGCCTGTTGCTGCCGAAAAATTAGAGAAAAAAAATACCCCCAGACAGCGGGAGAAACAATATTAGGGCGGGGAAAATGTCCGATACGGCTATAAAAATGTCCGTTAGGGCTAAAAACAGAAGGAAAGGCTGATTATTGAGAGAGGGGGTCTCCGATACATCTTCTCAATTATGGCAAAAGGGAGTATTTTCTTAATTATTTGAGTATCTTCGCAATTTGTACTATTGTAAAAAAAATAAGTCTTTTTACACAAATAACGGGGGCTGATATGGCAGAATTGCTTGAAAAGATTGAAAATGATCTTCTTTCTCTTCCTTCACAACAAAGGGCTTTTCTGGCAGACCGCCTGTTACGTTCTCTAGACGGAGAAGAACATTTAACAGATATAGATGCTGCCTGGCTTGTTGAGGTAGAAAAGAGGTATGAACAGTACCAAAAAGGCTTGCAAAAAGGGATTTCTGCGGAAGCCATTTTTTCTGAAGCCAGAAAGATAATCCGGAAATGAATTCTATCGAATTTTACGACCTCCATTCAGGCGCTATTTGCTGCCCAGGTTTCCTTATTTCATTATTTATTCTATTGAACCAAATCATATTCTTATCATCGCCATTGCTCATAATAAACGCAGGCCCTGCTATTGGCTAAAAAGGAAAATCAACAAACCTCCATCCCTTTTATTGGCTACTTTATGCCGGACAATATGCGGCTGTCCCTTGTCTGCTTATCGCAGCCGGGGGTAACACCAAAGATCTTTTTGTAGTAGCGGATAAAATGGCTGACATTGGAATAGCCCACAGAAAAGGCGGCCTGGGCAACATCAATCTGCCGGTTTACAATCAGCTCTCTGGCACGAGTCATCCGGTGTTGCAGAAGAAATTGCCCGATGGAAGCGCCAAAAACCTGCTTAAATCCTTTTTTTAATTTGGTGCCGCTCATTCCCACCTGCGCGGCCAGCGCCGGAATGGTCGGTGGAGCTTCCATCTGCCGCACAAGAATATCCCCGGCCATGCGGACGCGTTCCTGATCGGCCCTGAGCAAGGGCTTTTCCCGGTGTATATCCTGTTTGCAGAACTGGTCTATCTGCATGGCCAGAAGTTCCAGCCCGCAGCCCTGAAGATGGAAACGGGAGGCTGTTCCCCGATATGGATGATACAGTGCCTGGGCAGCGACATTGTACATTTTCTGGGTCATCGGCAGGGTGAAAAAAAGGTTTTCTTGTCGTAAAAGGGTACAGAAGTCACGGGGTATTGCACCCATCTCCCGGGCAATAATATCTGTGAATTCCTGGCGGGCAACATAGACGATAACGACATCCATGCCCTCATCGGACAGATGCTGGCCGCGAAGATTCGCGCCGCGCAGACCGACCACGGTATTTACGCCCCGTTGATTGAGGATGGAAACCGGCTTTTTTCCCAGGCCCCTTTCTACGGTAGCCTCCTGTTTGCCGCTTAGATGAAAGGCAAAGCCAACAACAGGCATATGTATCTCTTCATACGTGGTCGGAGCCATAATGGGGGGGGTGTCCCGGCAGGCGAATATACCCAGCCCGGGACGGATCGTTATAATCTGATCCTCCAGGAAAGTGCCGTTATCATCAAAGTGAAAGGACTTTTCGATATTCTTCCCATCCTGAAATATCTCCTTTTTCCAGGTATGGGTTGCGTCCTGTTGTCCTCTTTGTTCAGACATAAATGATTATTTCTCCTGCTGGATTGCCAGGGTAAATGTGACGGCACAGGTTGGAAAAGCGAGCGAGCTGAGGAAAGGCTGCCTTCAAGGTATTGACAGAGTTACCTTGGTACCAGGGTACCATTGAGATATTTATGCACCAGACTGGATATAAGCGTCTGGTAAGGAATACCTTCTTCGATAGCCTTTACTTGGATTTGATGATAATCTTTCTGAGCAAGACGTAAATTTATCCGCTTATCCTTTTTGATAGTATTTCGGGCAGCCAGAACAGCTCTTTCTTTTTCTTTTTCTATCTCATCAACCTGTTGCCATTCATCATTTTCAATAGAGGCAATGATTTCCTGCTCTTCCTGATCAATTGGGGTAAAGTTCTTGCTCGTGAATCTTGACATCACTTTTCCTCCAAACCGTATTTTCTGGTATATTTTCGACTTGGGAAAGCCGTTTTCAAAAATATTTCATTCTCGGTCTCAACAAAAGGAACGACCACTGCATAAGTATCTATTTCAAGAATATAAATTCTTTGCTGTCTCCGAACAGGATGTCTTTCAATGCCGATAACTTTTCCTGTTTCAATAAGAAAGACAATTTCCTCAAACGATATTCCCCGTTCTTCTTTGAGTTTTCTGTTTTTTTCAGGATTCCAGTTAAAATGCTTCATAAAAAACTATTAAGCCAACGTCTGCCTTTTGTCAACACAAAGCGTTCGCCTTGATTTTTTTCACCCAAAATTCAGGAAGCAAACGCCCTGGCCTCTTTTTCGACCTCTTCACGCATGTCAGTTGCAACCTGTTTTCGCAAGAAATGTAAAAATGTCTCCAGTTTTTCCCGCTCCTTGCCCTCGCCATTGACCTGGAGCCGCAAAAAAGGTTTGTTATGATCAACGGTGGCAAGATTCAGCAGCGAGACCACATTTTCATAGAGCGGACCGATCTCGATAACACCGCAGGCAGCATCGGGAGCATGAACGCTTTTTGCCAGGCGGTAGCGGCCGTTGCCGCCGGCCAGTTTGCCAAGCACCTGATCCGCCGTCTGGCGCAGCAACGCAAACGATGGCGCAAAGGGGCTGAAGCGGCCAAGAGCCGTATGCAGATGTTCAAGCTGCTGGTGGCGGGCGGTGATATCAACCCCATGCGCCTGCCAGGTAAAAAGCAGATATTCACTCAGCGGCAGCCATGACACCCGAAAATCCTGCTCAATACCCTCGAGCAGATGCCCATTCACCTGCGGGGTAAAGACACAGGCCGGATCACCATGGATGCAGAGGATCGGGCGGTCATCTTCGCTCCGGCCGATGGCTTCCGCCAGAGCGACAAGCGCATTCGATGAGCGGTTCTGTTCCATCTGCTCGATATATGCCGCTCTCTTTTCCGGCAGTGCTGCCATCACCATATCGCCTGCGAGAACGTCCAGCCACAGGGCCTCATCGTCGTGCAGCTCTTCAACGAGGGGGCTGATAATTGCCGCCTGCCGAAGGCCCTGCACGTCAAGCAGGGTGCGGATGGTGAGGCTGAACTGGCCGTCGGCCTCGGAGCCGCCGTTTTGCGGCAGAACAAACTGATGCGGTTTTTCTTCTTTCCTGGCATAGTGAACAACATCACCGAGCAGCGCAGTAAAGGTGATATACTCCTTGGTGCGGGTCAGGGCACGGCCCTCATTGAGGGAAATTTCATCTGTCGGCGCCAGTTCCCGGCAGTCAAAACCTTCATTGCGCAGACGGGCTGCGGTCAGGCTGCTGTAGGGAAAGAGATGCGGCAGCAGCACCGGGCGGTCTTTCTCCAGTCGGTCAAAACCGCCGACAACGAACCTTTTGGGCAGGTTAACGTCGATATCCCGCCTCCCTTCACTGCCGGTTTTATGGGCCTCCAGCGAAGAGAGAAAGGCCTCAACCCTGGTTACCAGCCCTACCGGGGAGTAGTGTTCGTCGACCTCCAGCACCAGCCAGGGTTTATCGCCCATAATCTCGGCGGACTGATGCACCAGCATCGAGTCGGGGCCGCAGCCGTGGTTGGTCAGATAGACCGCAAACAGCCGGGGATCATTGCGAACGATCTGCATGCCGGTCAGGATATGGGCGCCAAATGGCCAGTATTGATTGGGGTATTGCCCGCTTAGATCGGTGCGGTGGGCATCGAGATGGGACAGGGTGATAACGGTATAGCCCCGGTTTAACAACTGATCGGCAATACCCATGCTGAGGACAACATCATCGAGGCCGTAGGCCCGGGTGATAAGCACCAGCACCCGTTCCCCTTCCTTGAGGCCGGCAAGGATGTTTTTGCCACTCTCTTCACAGGCATGGTTATATTTTTTCATCGCCGCGCCGCCCTTTGCCATCGCCGCGGCACAGCGAACCTTTGACGCCCCGAGCTTACGGCCAATGCCGATCATCGCCTTGGCAAGCTCCGGCGCCCCCATATCCATCTCCAGCACCGGGTTGAGAAAGTCGATCTGTCTCTTTTGCAAACCCAGACGCTCGGCATAGCGTGCCGCCACATTCTGCATAAAGACGCAGCCGTAGTTTTTGGCAAGATGCGAGCCTTGATGACGCATGGTATAGACCGAGGGCATAAAGATCGCATCGACCTTCCGGTCAATCAGCCAGGACATATGGCCGAGAATCAGCTTGACCGGATAGCAGGTCTCCTCTTCGACCAGCTGCTGGCTGCGGCGGATAATATCTTCGTTGGTCTCGGGAGAGAGCAGCACATTATAGCCCAGGGTCCTGAAAAAATTATAGGCCATCGGAAACATCTTATACATCATCAGCGCCCGGGGGATGCCGATGGTTTTTCTGCCAGGCCTGGCAATGCCGTCATAACTGCCGATATAGTGTTTTTTCGGGCCATAAAAAAGACGTTTGTTTTCCGCAATTTTCTCTTCGTCTACAGCCGGTCGTGGTCTTTTTTCCTGCTGCAAGGCCTCGTCTCTGGTAATCAGGGCGATTCCGAGGGCGCCGGTTACCGAAAAATAGGGGGTAACCTGCATGCTGGGATAATAGTTTCTAAAGGCGGCAACGATGCCGTCATTATAGGCCAGCCCTCCGGAAAAACAGATCTTCTCTCCGACCGGGTTGTTGGCCACCACCTTATGCAGATAGTTATGGACGATGGAATAGCAGATACCGGCGGCAATATCGCTCTTTGCGGCACCCTCACCGAGTTTTTTTTCAATCTGCGACTTGATAAAGACGGTACAGCGTTCGCCAAGTTCTGGCGGTTTTTCCGCGGTCAGGGCAAGGGGGCCGAAATCAGTGAGCGCAATATGGAGCCGTTTTGCCTGTTCCTCGACAAACGATCCGGTACCGGCGGCGCAGACCTTGTTCATCTGGAAATCGCTCACCTGTCCATCCTGTAAGCGGATAAACTTGGAGTCCTGACCGCCGATCTCGAAGATGGTATCCACCTCGGGCAGACTGGCGGCAGCACCCCGTGCCTGGGCGGTGATCTCATCTTTCACCGTCAGCGCCCCCAGCTTTTTGCCGACCCGGTAGCGACCGGAGCCGGTAGTGCCAATGGCAGCGATATTGACCTCTGTGCCGAGACGGTCAGGCAGGGCAACCATCCCCTTTTTCGCCACCTCAAGCGGGGCGCCGCTCGTTCGCAGATACTGATAATCGAGGACCTTGCCGTCCCGATTCACCAAAACAAGGTTGGTGCTGGTCGAGCCGATATCGATGCCCAGATAGACCGGTTCGCCCGGCTGCATTGGATGGATTTCATGCAATCCGCTGGTATCGACCTCCTTTTTCAGCGATGGCACCAGACTGACTGTCGGCAGCGGCGGTGCCGGCCGGAAGGTCTCTGGAACAAAGGCAACCCGCTGCTCAGCTGCCAGAATGGCGCAACCAATGGCCGCCAGACAGGGACTCTCCTCGGAAGAGAGGATCGTCTCCAGCTCGAGAATCTCGCTGAGTGCGGCACGGACCGCGGCATTTTTTGCCACCCCTCCGGAAAAGACCAGCGGGGTTTTTACCGGCAGGTTGCGGATAATGGTGCCCCGATAGTTCCGCACCAGGGCCCAGGCCAGCCCGCGCAGGATATCCGGAGTGGTGGCGCCCTCCTGCTGGCGGTGGATAATATCGGTCTTGGCGAAGACGGTGCAGCGTCCGGCAATGCGCGGCGTTGTTGTCGCCCTGGCAACAATGGCGTTAAATTCATCAATACCGGCACCAAGGCGGGTCATCTGGTCCTCAAAAAAAGAGCCGGTACCGGCAGAACAGGAGCCGTTAAAGGAAAAATCAACCTGCTCCCTGTCCACATCCGCGATATAGCGGGCACTCTCACCGCCAATATCGACGATGGAGGCGCAGTCTGGAAACACCATTTTTGTGCCGGCAACAATGGCGGCAATCTCGTTGGCACGATACTGCGAGGCAAAGCCCCCGGCCATTGAACCACAGACCATCGCATAACCGATTCGACCACCGAACTCTTTGTCAACCTCCGCCATCATCCCGGAAAACACGCTGAGGGCGTCGCCACCGTGGAGGCGATAGCGGCTGGCCAGACGGTTGCTGTTTTCGTCCACTACCGCCAGTTTTACCGATGAACTGCCGAGATCACAGCCAAGAGCGAGGTGTTTCATTGTCTGCTTTGTCCTGTTGCTTTTCTTCTGAGGTGCCGGAGCTGTTACTGTTGTTGCAACGGCGGAGCCGTTTTTCTCTTCGACCGTAAAAATGCCGCCCACGCCTTTTTTGCAGAAAAACAGATGGTGACCGATTTTCTCTGCCACCTCAATATCGTGGGTGACAATCACCGCGGTACGCTGCTGCAGGCAGATGCGGTCATAGACGACATCGACAATGCGTGTTTTCAGCTCACTGTCCAGTCCGGTAAAGGGTTCATCCATGAGCAGCAGCGGCATCGGGCAGGCAAGGGCCCGTGCCAGGGCCACTCTCCTTGCCATGCCGCCGGAAAGAGCCGCCGGATACTGACCATGGCAGCCTTCAAGCTCCATCAGCGCCAAAAGTTCCAGCGCCTCCTGTTCCTTTTCCGCCCGGCTTCTCTCTTCTGCCATCAGATAGCAGACGTTGTCCAATACCGTCAGCCAGGGGAGCAGCAGCGATTCCTGAAAGAGATAGCTGATCCTGCCGGCAAAATTATTGTTGACCGTTCCGGAATCAGGCGCCATGCATTCGGCGATAATATTGAGGATCGTGGTTTTGCCAATACCGCTTGGTCCGAGCAGACAACTGATTTTGCCAACCGGAAAACTCAGGTTCAGGTCGCTCAGGACAGCAAGCTTTCCGTAGGATTTGCAGACATTGTTCAGGCAAAGTTGCATCGGCTACTGCCTCCCTTTTCCGTTGTCAGAAATTCCCGCGCCTGTTCTTTGCACAACGGATTCAAACAGGGCAGCCAGAGCGATCAGCAGGATACAGAGTGCCATAACGCCGGCGGTATTGAGCCGCGCCCGCTCTATCTGAAAAATGGTACCGATACCATATCGGGGCTGGCTTAACACCTCGGCGGCGATAATCACCTTGAAACAGAGGCCAAGGCTGGTAACACTGCCGGCCCGCAGAAAGGGGAGGATGGAGGGCAGATAGAAACAACGCAGCCGCTTGAAAAAAGGGACATGGTGGATGCGATGGAAGACCACCATTTTCCGGTCAATACTGTGCATCCCTTCGACCAGGCTGCGGTAGAGTATCGGAAAAAGAATCAGTAAAGAGACAAAAATCGGTGTCCCTTCCGAGCCAAGCCAGATGATGGCCAGCAGGATTATGCCCATGGTCGGCACCGAACGGGCAATGGTCTCAACCGGTTTCAACGCCATCTCCACCGGCTTCCAGAGGCCGGCCGGAATACCAACCACCAAGGTTACGATCAGGCAGAGAAAAAAGGAGAAAAAGATACGCCCCAGGGTGATGCCAATGGCTGTCAACATCTCTGGAGAGATCAGCAGCCGATAGGCCTCCTCGACAATACGGGAAATCCTCGGGATCAGGATTTCCCGTTCGACCAGCCGGGCCGCCAGCTCCCAGAGCAGCAGGAGCAGGATGGCCGCGCCCCAGGCGATATACCGATGTCGCCTGCTACCGGGCATAGTAGAAGGCATCATCGGGCATCTTGCCGCCAATTACCGCTGGATTAAAGTCGCGCAGTACCTTGAAATAGGTCTCAAGAGGCTTTTTCGCCTTTGCAGCTGGTACCCAGCGCAGGTTACTGCGCGGGATAGCCTGGGCGATAATCGGCGCTCCAGGCGTTTTCAAAAAGGTGGCCGCCAATTGCGCCGCATGGGCGGGATCGGCGTTGGTTTTTTCGACCGATGCTTTATAGGCCGCAAGAAATTTTTCGATAAAACCGGGATGCTTTTCGGCAAAGTCACCAATCATGATCAGCGATGCCTGGGGATAGCCATCGGCAATTCCGGTTGCCTTGGCCCACTCCTTCTGGAGATCAAACATCAGATTGGTCGAAGGCTTTTTCTTCATCACCATCGACAGCGCCGGCTCCGGAAGCAGCGAATAGCTGCTTTTGCCAACAAGAAAGGTCGGCGCAAGTTCGGTGGCGCTGTTGGCGTAACGGATAGTGACATCTTTGTCTGGAATCAGGCCGTTTTTAGTGAGCAGATAGCGCAGCACAATATCCGGGGTCAATCCTCTGCCAAGGGTATAGATCTCTTTTCCGTTGAGCGCCTGCCAGTCGTTGGTTTTCTCCTGACTGACAACATAGAGAATACCCCAGACAACACCACCACCGTAACGGATCTTCACACCCTTGTTATAGAGTTTAATGGCAAGGTTGGTGGGGACAACGGCCAGATCGGCCTCATTGGAGATCAGCTTTCCAGCCAGCATATCCGGTGATTCGAGCACATCATAATCGACGCTATAGCCGGGCATTTGAAAGCTATCACCTTTAATCATCTCCGCCATCGAGATGGCCGGAACGCCGGTGGGTACAATCACCCGGACATTCTTGCTCTCTTGCTCGGCGGCAGTTGCGCCCAGCGGCAGAGCAATCAATCCGACAAACAGTATATGTATCAAAAATTTCTTCATTGTTTTTCCTCCAGATATTGCTCTATTTCTTTACCAGGACAAGCAGCATCTTAAACGGCTTGAGCGCGGCAAGGGCATGGGGCACACCAGCAGGCATAACCACCATCTGCCCCGCTTCAAGCAGATACTTTTCCTTGTCAATGGTGATCTCCACCTGGCCGTCAAGGATATAAGCCATCGCATCACCGGGAGCCGAATGGGTATTCAGGCCCTCACCTTCATCTATCGCAAAAACAGTAACGCCAACCCCTGGCTGCTGGGTCAGGGTCATACTTGCCACCTTGCCCTTTTCATAGGCAACCATATCTGCCAGATCGTAGACCTTTGAATGGTCAATATGTTTTACTAACGGTTCCATTGTTCTCTCCTTATTCAGGTATTGTTATCTGCAGCATGCTAAAGGCCGACAGACCTCCCACCGCATGCAGAACGTGGGCGGGGACGGCCAGTGCATCACCGGCCTGCAGCCGATCCTTTCGGCCATCCCTGGTAATTATCGTCTCCCCTTCGAGCAGATAGTAGATGGTGGCGCCGGAATACTCCTCCTCGCTGACCATCTCCCCGTCGGCAAAGCTGAACAGATTGATATGGACATGCTCGGAGTTGGAAAGCGCCATGCTGACCACCTGGTTGGCCCGTGGTTCTATCAGTGCGGCCAGCCGCTCCGGGGTTTCTGTGGAAATATTTTTTATGGTCTCTTTCGGCATCCTCTCTCCTCTGTTTGTTATTCCTTCACTGGAACTCTGGATCTTTGTAGCATAAAACAAGGCATAAGTTAGCGAAATGTTATTTTTTTAACAAAGACTAACAGCAAAGGAAAAGATTTTCTTTGACGCAAGTCAAATTTTTCTCTTTTTTCTCAACATCTGTATTGCATCAGACCTTCAGAGGGAAGAGACGGGACAACAAGAGCGTTCTGCAAGACAGCCTGTTCTCTTAGGACTTATAAACAATATTCGATTGACAATCGTAATGAATTCATATATTAAAAAATTCTTTTGTGCTATGAAAACATATTAGACCACCACAACATTTCAGACAGGCTGTGCAGTATTTTTTATTGAAAAATCAGATGTCATACCCCAAAAGTCGGCAGAAAGAGAGATGAGTTCAAAAAACGATTGTCGGTCAACCACTCTTAAGATTATCACCGTTGCCGGGACACCATCCTCTGGCAAGACCGCTGTTATCTCCCATCTGGCAAAGCTTCTGACCGCCCAGGGATTCCGGGTGGCGGCAGCCAAGTTTGATGCCCTTGTTACCCGTGACGACGAATACTTCCGCACCAAGGTATCCATTCCCGCCATCAAGGGCTTATCCGATTATATCTGCCCGGATCACTATTACGTCTCCAATATCGAAGAGGTGATTGAGTGGGGTAGAAAAGAGGACGCCCAGATCCTGTTTGTTGAAACCGCCGGACTGTGCCTGCGCTGCGCGCCCCATATTACAGATATTCCCGCGATCTGCGTGCTCGATGACCTGGCCGGGGTTGAGGCGCCGGAAAAAATGGGCCCGATCCTGAGCCTTGCCGACGTTGTGGTCGTAACCAAGGCGGATATGGTCTCCCAGGCGGAAAAGGAGGTCGTATTTCACAAGATCCGTCAGATCAATCCTGGAGCAGCACTCTTTCAGGTGAACGGGCTGACCGGCTCCGGCTGTCTTCCGTTGATCCGGCTGCTGCATAGCTGGGAACCGACAGAAGATATCAGCAACTTGCAGCTGCGCTACAGCATGCCCGCCTCAATCTGCTCGTATTGTACTGGAGAACAGCGAATCGGCAGGGAATTTCAATCTGGAAATGTGAAAAAAATTGAATGGTAACACAATAACATCCATCACAATAGAGGCCGGCAGACGCAAAGACGGGCAACCCGAGACCATCTCCTCTCTTGAGGTCAAGGCCGGGGAAACGCTTGCCATTGTCGGCCCGACAGGATCCGGAAAAAGCCAGCTCCTCTCCGATATCGAGCAGCTGGCCCAGGCAGATACCCTCTCTGGCAGAACCATTCGTATAAACGGTGATATTCCTGAGGATGAAGGGCTTGCCGCCGGACTTGTGGCCCAGCTTACCCAGAAGACCTCCTTTATTCTTGATTGCAGTGTCGAGAGTTTTCTTGCGCTTCATGCCCAGAGCAGAGGCAAAACAGCAGAGAAGTCCCTGGTCGAAAAGGTGATGGAAAAGGCCAATTTTTTAAGCGGAGAGCCGATCAGTGCCAAGGCCAATCTCCAGGTTCTCAGCGGCGGCCAGTCCCGGGCCCTGATGATTGCGGACATGGCCTATATATCCAACTCTCCGATTATATTGATTGATGAGATCGAAAATGCCGGGATTGATAAACTCTCGGCCCTGCAGGTGCTCACAGACAGTAATAAGCCCATTTTTATCTCCACCCATGATCCGGTTCTGATGCTCATGGTCTCCCAGCGTCTGGTCATGAAAAATGGAGGAATGGAGTCCCTGTTCCGCACCAGCGCCGTAGAAAAGAGCTTGCTTGAGTCATTGAAGACAATGGATGACCATCTGACAACAACCCGTGATCAGCTCAGAAACGGAGAGCCTTTACCGACAGGAGTTACCCCATGACAGATATACATCTGGCTATTCCACCCAATATTGCCCGTAAAACCATCGATGACCTGAAAAAGGACTTTCCCGGGATCGATATCCGTCCTCATCAGACCCATGTGGAGATGGATGCCTTTTTTTCCGAAGATTTTGGCAAAGCTGAACATACCGCCGACCTGACCCTGACCGCCTATCCCTGGGCCCTGACACGACTTTTCGCAATGGACGATCCGGGGCAGGTCTTTGCCCCCATGCCCGAAACCCTGCCGAAGATGCGCGCAGATCTGGCAGACCTCGGGGTACGCGAAGCCAGCCGCTATTACCGGGTGGTAAGCCTGGTCTGTCTTGTCCCGATTGCCCATAAGGATACCCGGCCTTTTCCAGGGTCCTGGGCCGATCTTTGCCATAAGGACATCCGCGACGCGATGGCCATTCCGCCGGAAGAGACCCCGGCCCCTGCCCTCTACAGCTATTTTCAGACCAAGCTCAATGGAGAGGCAGGCCGTGAGGCCGCCAGACTGGCCGACAAAACGCTCCTGCCCCTGGATATTAACCAGGGTGTGGATGCCGGTGATTTCAAGGCCGGTATGCTGCTTTCCGCCTTTGGCAGAACCTTCAGGCATAAAAACGCCCGAATGATATGGCCGAAAGAAGGGGCCTTTGTCCTGCCCCTTTTGGCCTTTCTGAAAAAAGATGCACCGAAAGAGATCCTGGAGATTCTGGACATTATTTTCAGCCGTCCTTTTCAGCAATTTCTGGCAAAAGACGGCGGATTTATCCCCATACGCCCGGATGTGGAGCTCTTTGGGGAGGTTGCCGACAACCACTGCCATATCCAATGGATGGGATGGCAGGACTATATAACCATGAGAGAAGAGTATCATCGGCAGAGCGGTATTGAAACAGGCCAATCTGCCCCGTAACACAAAACTATTATCTGAGAAAGGAGAAAAAATGTACCGTTATAGATCTGTTTTTTTTCTGCTGGCGGTCTCTATGGCTCTTACCGGCCCCTGCTGGGCCGCAGATTCGATAACCATGGAAGAGACCATTGTCACCGCAAGGGGCAAGGCGGAGGCCATCTCCCAGACACCAGGCGGGGTCGGGGTTCTTGAATATCACTCTTTGTATGAAGCCCAGGATATGAGCATCACCAACACCCTGCGCCGGATTCCCGGGGTCGAAAAATCCTCGGATTCCGCCTGGGGCTCCGCCATTAATATCCGCGGTCTTGGCAGAAACCGGGTGGTCTTTCTCGTTGATGACTGCCGGGTCAATACCGCGGCAGAGGTCAACGCCCAGTTCGGCTTTATAGATGCCAACGACATCGAGCGGATCGAGGTTCTCAAGGGCCCCATCTCTTCGTTATACGGCTCCGGTTCGATGGGTGGCGTCGTCAACGTCATCACCCAAAAGGGCGAGTTTTCACCGACCACAAGCGCCCATTCACGGCTTGGCCTCGGCCTTGGCTCCAACCCCGGCGGCTATAACTCCTTTGGCGCGGCCTGGATGAATTCAGCCAATTTCTGGATATACGCCTCCGGAGGCAGAAGGGACTACGATTCCTATGAAAACGGGGATGGTGATGAGATCCCCAACAGCCAGTTTGATGACTACAACGCTAATCTGAAGATGGGCTATAAATGGAACGACCACAACGTCACCCAGGGAAATATTCAGTACCATAAGGGTGAGGATATTGGCATCCCCGGCAAGGGTCTTGCCCTGCCGCCTCCGCCAAAGATCAGCTATCCTGACACCTACCGCGCTCTGGTCAGCCTGAATCACCAGTTGACCCCCGACGGCAGCATCCTCGACCAGTCGGATCTGAACCTCTATTTCCAGAGAATTGACCGCAATGTCTCGATGAAATTTCCGGCCAAGTTCCCGATGGAAAGCATCTATCCGAGCGCAGAGCATACCACCTACGGTCTGAAGTGGAAGAATATCATTGATCTGGCAGACCAGGGTCTTGTCGCTGGGCTCGATATCTGGTCCTGGGAAATTGAATCTTCCAGGATCAAAAACCTTCGGAACGGACGAACCGGCGTTGATACGCCTCTGGCCGATGCCCGCCAGATTTCCTCCGGATTGTTTGTCGAGGACGATATCTCCGTGGGGCAAAAATTGGTTGTGAACCTTGGCGGTCGGCTCGATTTTATCTCAACGGAAAGCGATGCCCTCTATAACTGGATCACCCCGCCCGTTCCCAAGATCAAGATCGTCCAGAAACGCCCTGCCGAGTCCCAGAATGATCTGGCCTGGGATGCCCATACCGGGCTTACCTGGAATCTCTCTTCGTCCTGGTCGACAACCCTTATCGCAGCTGCCAGCTACCGGGCACCGGATCTGATGGATCGTTATAAATATATCGCCTTCGCGGGCGGAGAACGCTATGGCAATCCTGATCTCGACCCAGAGCGCTCCTATTTTTTCGAATGGGGTGGCCATTACACAACAGAGGCGTTGTCTCTGTCTGCGGCCCTGTATGCCAATTTTCTCGATGATATGATCAGCGAAAGGCGTGTAGCTCCGCAAAGGTTCGAGATGGCAAATATCGAAGAGGCCAGGATCTACGGTGGAGAGCTTTCCGGTCAGTGGCGGCTCACATCTCAATTCCTGCTCTACGCAAATCTGGCCCTTACGAGGGGGACCAATGAGACCAACGACCAGGATCTGCCCTTTATTCCGCCGGTCAACGGTCTGACCGGCCTCAGCTACCATGCCGGAGAGACAGGTCTTTACGGAGATCTGAATCTGGATTGGGCCTGCAAGCAGGACAAGGTGGCCCCCAAGGAGCCGGAAACCGATGGCTGGGCGACGGTCAATGCCAAAATTGGCTACAGGCTGATGACCGGATCCGTGATCCATGACATTGTCCTCGGTGTCGATAACCTGTTTGACGAACAGTACAGCAACCATCTCTCCACCTCACGGGGGCTGGAACTAACAGAGCCCGGTATCAACGTATACTGTGCCTGGAAGATGGAATTTTGATCGATGCACGAGAGAAAAATCGTACGTAGTACCCTGGCAGTACTGCTGCTGGTTTTGCTGGTTTCGGGGGGAGGGGTCTCTTCTGCCGCCCCCCAAAGCCAGGCTTTTGCAAGAACAAACGATACCAGCCTGCCCTTTTTGACCCTCTCCACCACAGGGCTTGCCACAGGGCCCCAGCTGGCCTTATGGCGGGCAATAGAACAGGGGCGGATACTCGAGAAATGTAATATCCGGGTCAGGCTGTGGAACAACCTGGATGAACTGCGAAAAACGCTTCTCGCCGGCGAAGCCGATCTCTGGGTCGGTCATACCGATGTCTTTGTTGAGGCGGCCTTACAGGGCGCTCCGGTACAGCTGCTGCTCACTACAGGCTGGCGCAAGTTTTATCTGCTCTCATCGAACCCGCAGACCCTTCGTTTCAGCAACTTTATAGACAAACCTCTGGCGGTTACACCCCCGGGTTCACCGGCGGTATCGGTGCTGCGTGCCCTTGGAGAAGGAGAGTTTGGCGGGATCTCTTTTACCTTCGACCAGCCGCAGACATTGCTGAAAAAACTTGTTCAGGGAAAAACCACCGCCGCCCTGCTGCCAGAACCCCTGGCAACCAGGGCCCTTTTCGCCAACCCGAAACTGATGGTCGGAGAAAATGTGGCAGAGCTTTACACCAGACAGACCGGACAGAGGCGCGGCATGCCGATCGCCGGAATTGCCGTCAACACAGAAACCGCCGAAAAATATCCTGAAATAATCGCCTGGATCGCAAAAGAGACGATGAAGCAGGCCGAGACACTGGCCGCTTCCCCGCAGGCAGGAGTGAAAGATCTGCCTTTGGAGTTCCAAGCCTTTATAGCCAAAGAAGTGGTCGAGACCTCTCTCGAAAGAGAGCGGCTTGATGCGGCATATTCCGAAGCCGTCAGGCCGGAGATTCTGCAATATTTGAGAATTCTCTTCTCATCTTCAAAAGAGACTGTCCCCTCCCTGCCTGCGAACCTGTTCTGGAAGCGAAAATCGAAAGCGCAGAATAACTGACAGCACTGGTTTTTCCTGTAAAAAACGACTATTTTTTAAGGGAAGAATATTTTATACAGATTTTCCCGCTCTTTAAAAAAAGGGAAAAGATGAAACATTATCTCTACGCTTTTGGTGCTATTCTTTGTTGGGCAAGTCTGCCTGCCGCCACAGGTTCAGGACTTGAGAGGCTTTCTACCAATGAACTTATGTTCTACAGTTTTACCTGCGCAGCAGTCTATCTCTACGCCCAGGACGTCATACGAACAAAATCATTTACCCTGTACATCCCACCGTTACCGATCAGCCTGTTAGGCATCTGGGGAATTTTTCTCTATCACTACTGCTATTATACGGCATTGAACTATATCCCTCTGGCAGAAGGAGGAATTCTGGCCACAACCTGGTCTTTCTGGATTGTCTTTTTCTCTTCGATCCTTTTCTTTCGCAAACTCAAGCTCTCTATTGTGCTGCTTGCCATGGTTGGCATGTTCGGAGCAGCCCTGGTCATTGCCTCGGGCAAGGATATTTCTTTTTCATCAAACCATGTTTTCGGCTACTCTCTGGCCTTGCTCTGTGGTCTTATATGGTCAAGTTTCAGTGTGATTCTGAGTCGTTTCCCGGTAAAAAAGGAGGCAATGACCACCTTTACCATCTATGCGGCATTGCTCTCTGCTGCTCTTTTCACAATGCACGCCCCCTATGAAATGCCACAGACTTCAGCGCTGCTCTCCGCCATGTATCTGGGTTTAATACCTCTTGGCTTCTCATTTTTCTGCTGGAATCGCGCAGTCAACGGCGGCAACATGATCGTGATCGGTTTTCTTTGCTACTTTACCCCTCCCCTCGCCGTGCTCCTGGTCAGCCTTGTCCATGGCGAAAAGATCTCCGGTCAGGTTATTGCTGGTATGCTGCTGATCATCGCCGCATCAATCGGAGGCAAAATCATTCTTGATAGGGCAACAAGCTAACAACACAACGTGTTGTACCAGATAGCCTGTCAGTGACAACGGAAAATGAAACCAGTCAGCTGGCCGAATGCAACCATCGTCTTCACTCTCTTGGCTTATCTGATGGAGGTAAGGAAGGTATCCAGAAATGCCAGTCAGCAAACTGTTCGACACATTCGAGTTCTCCCAAAATAAAAAACAGCGAATTGACTTATATCAAGGCGACGATAATGTTATTTAGTATTCTCTCAGGGTGAGAAGAAATATCTCTTTGCTATCGAAAGGTTACCGAGCAACGTATACCAGAATCAACAGGGCCTCTCAAAACCAGCATAAAAAAGAAGAAAATACGAAGGCTTACAAGAAAATAATTCTTATACACAGGAGCAGAAGATGAAAATCAAGAACAATGTCACCTTTGTCGGCAAAATTGACTGGGAACTCCGGAAATTTCACGGAGATGAATATTCGACCCATAGAGGATCCTCTTATAATTCTTATCTCATTGAGGAAGAGAAAACCGTACTCATTGATACCGTCTGGTCACCATATGCCATGGAGTGGCTGAAAAACCTGCAGTCAACGGTTGACTTGCAGAAGATTGATGCGGTGGTGATGCACCACAATGAAAATGACCATAGCGGCGGCCTGCCCTTTCTCATGGAAAAGATCCCTGATGTTCCGGTCTACTGCACAAAAAATGGTGAAAAATTTATTCGCGGCCTCTACCATCTTGATCTGAACTACAAGGTCGTCAAGACCGGCGACAAAATAGCGCTTGGTAATGGCAAGGAGCTGGTCTTTGTCGAAGCGCCGATGCTCCATTGGCCGGATACGATGATGAGCTATCTGACCGGCGATAATATCCTTTTTTCCAACGACGGTTTCGGGCAGCATTATGCCTCTGAATTTCTCTTTAATGACCTGGTTGATCAGTATGAACTGGACGTTGAATGCCTGAAATACTACGCCAACATCCTCACGCCGTTCGCCGGTCAGGTAAAGAAAAAGATCAATGAAATTCTTGGCATGGGCCTTCCTGTCGATATGATCTGCCCCAGTCACGGCGTTATCTGGCGACAGAACCCCACCCAGATTGTCGAAAAATATCTGCAATGGGCAGACCACTATCAGGAAAACCAGATTACCCTCCTCTACGATACCATGTGGCAGAGTACCCGTGTTATGGCAGAAGAGATCGCTGCCGGCATCCAGGACGCCGACGGAGAGGTAGTGGTAAAACTCTATAACCTCTCGCAGAGCGATAAGAATGATGTGATCACCGAGGTGTTTAAATCAAAGGCCATTCTGGTCGGATCTGCGACCATCAACAATGGCTATCTAGTCAGTGTTGCCGGTATTCTTGAAGAAATTCGTGGCCTTAAATTCAAAAACAAAAAGGCGGGCGCCTTTGGCAGCTATGGCTGGAGCGGCGAGGCGGTGAAGATGATAAACAGCGAGCTGGACAAGGCCGGATTCAGCCGGGTCAACGACGGGCTGAAAATAACCTGGAACCCCGATAATGAGCAGCAGGAGCTCTGCCGGCAATTTGGCCGCGAGTTTGTCCGTCTTCTCGATGCGGAAAACAATCGATAGGTCAACGAGACAGTCTGGGCATGCCTGTCATGATTTCTTGTTTCAACGCGAAGTGACGGCAGCTCCGGCACAGCGTATCGATTCACCCCCAGGCCTGCCTGGCGGAAGTTGAAGAATCTGCGAAAAAGAAAAAACAATCACTCAGGTTTTCTGGCAAAACAGAGCTGGGTAGTGACTCTTTTGGTCTCTACCCTGATGTCACAAAAGCCTGCCAAACCGAGCATCTCAGTCATTTCTTTGTTGGAATATGATTGCAGTTGATACAACCAGCCAAAGGTCAATGTCGTCGCCAGGTTTTTGGCTGAGGTGACCATCGCAAAGCGGCCTCCGGGACGCAGTACACGATACAGCTCGGCCAGGACCTGCCGGGGCTGCTGTACAAAGAAAAACATATTGGCACTTGCCGCCGCGGAAAACCGGCCATCCCCCCAGGGCAGGGCCGCAACATCACCCTGGATGATCTCTGCCCGGCCTGCGGCAACGGCCTGGGTATTCTTTTCCCGGCTGACCTCCACCATATCCGGGCTATGATCGATTCCGGCAGCAAAGGCTACGGTTTCCAGGGCGGAATGCAGCAATACGCCGCCTCCGCAACCGATCTCCAGATAGTGATCTTCTGCTGTCAGCTCAAGCAGCTCTAAAATCATATGAAAACCGGGGTAATGCCCCCGAGGGTTGGTATAGGCGCGACGCCCTGCCTCTCCCGAAGGTTTGCGGGCGGTACGGTCAATAAATTTCTGACGGTCAAAAAGAGACATGCACTTCTCCTGCAGCAATCGATGTATCTCCCTAATAATAGGAGAGTACAAGAAAAGGAGCCTCTTTCAACCAGAAAAGAGACGAAACGTCTCTATAAGACTCCTATCAATTTTTCTATAAGATCAGAACACTGGGCAATCTGCTCTTTTTCAACAAACTCATTTCTTTTATGGGCCTGTTCAATATTGCCCGGTCCACAAAGAATCGATGGGATATTCCCCTCTTGCTGAAAAATTCCGCCTTCAGAACCATAAGAGACACAGCCACCCACGAAGGGATGTATCTCCCTGATAAACCTGTACCCCTCAGTATTCTCATCGACGGACATTCCCGGATACGAGAACTCCATCTCCCACTCAAAACCGACCTCCGGGAACCTTGCCTGTATTTCAGAGGAAAAGAGCGTTTCAACACGAGAGCGGACATCGGCAAGGACCTCTTTGCCCGGATGCTCAGGAATGTTACGTATTTCAAAGCTGAAAACGCATCTGTCCGGAGTGATATTTGTTGCCACCCCGCCATTGACCAGAGTGGTCAGCATGGTGGTATGGGGAACAGTGTAGTTATCATTAAACGGTCCTTTTTCGGCAATATCCTTTGCCCGATCGGCAATAATGGCTATGGCACGCGCGCCATACTCGACGGCATTAAGCTGATGCGGCGCAGAGGATGAATGGCCGGATTTACCTGATACAGTACAGCGTATTAACATCTTCCCCTTATGCCCCATGACAAGCTGCATCATCGTGGGTTCACCAATAATGGCAAGTTTGGGAACATGAGGCAGGGAGTCCAGCTCTTTGACCAGACTATGGGCACCAATACAACCAACTTCTTCGTCGTAGGAAAAACAGAAATGAACGGGTGTCTTTGCCTGAGCGGTAACAAAATCCGGGACATGGGCCAGACAGACGGCGATAAAGCCCTTCATATCGCAGGAACCACGGCCATAGAGTTTTCCTTCCCGCTCGGTCAACTCCCAGGGAGAGGAGATCCAACCGTCCTTTTCAACAGGGACGACATCTGTGTGCCCGGAAAGGACGATACCGGGAGAGGTATCATCTCCGATGGTCGCTAACAAATTCGCCTTGGTTTTATCTGCGCTGTATACAAGACGACTTTTGATTCCGTACTCTTCAAGATAGCCTTGCACATAGGAGATAAGTTCAAGATTTGACTGCCTTGTCGTGGTATCAAAAGCAACCAGTCTCTTCAACATGTCTACGGACGCCTTATACCGTGCCATGTTCAGCCTCCCTTGCGTTGTTTTTTCCTCTGGCCTTTCTGATTTCTCCCCGAATTGTCATCGCCAGAGAAAAGAGTATCAACACGATGAATATCCAGCAGATAGGAGAGCTGAAAAAGATATCTATACTCCCGCGGGAGATCGCCAGCGAGCGCCGCATATTATCTTCGAACATCGGCCCAAGGATAAAGGCAATAAGAAAGGGAGCCGCCGGGATCTTCATCAGCATCATCGCAAAGCCAACGATACCCATGACAATTAATACGGTAATATCAAACGGATTATTATCGACAGAATATGTCCCGTACACACAAAGAACGGCAATACACGGGAACAACAGATGTTGTGGAATACGGGCTATTTTTGAAAACATGCTGGTGGTAATCTTGCCCGCGCAAAACAGAATAGCGGAACTGAACAGGATACCGATAAAAAGCGCATAAACCAGTTGAATATCATTCTGAAACAGCAGCGGTCCCGGGGAGATTCCGTGGATCATAAAGGCACCAAGCATGACCCCGGTAATCACGTCTCCGGGGATGCCCAGGGCAAGCAAGGGGACGAGTGTTGAACCACAGCAGCCGTTGTTTGCCGACTCCGATGCGGCAATCCCTTCAATCTCTCCATGGCCAAAATTCTCTTTGTATTTCGATGTCCGTTTCGCCTCCCCATACGAAAAAAATGCGGCAGCGGCAGGGCCAATACCGGGGATGGCACCAAGCACGACGCCAATAGAACTTCCCTTCAGTATCGATTTGAGGCAGCGGCGTATCTCGGCAAAGGAGAGTCTATTCTCACCAAGAGGAATGGCCTCCTGTTTGTCAATCTTTCTAAAGACCATCAGTTTCAACAATTCAGGAATTGCAAAAAGACCAATAAGCACCGGCACCGTACCCAGCCCGGCCTTCATATCCTCATTAAAACCAAAACGAAAGGTGCCATAGATATCTTCACCAACGGTGGCCACCAACAGACCAAAACAGGCAGAGATAATACCAAGAGGAAGCGATTCTCCAGAAATACTGGCAACTATTGTCAAGGCAAAGGCCATTAACAGAAAGTATTCAGGAGGACCAATCTTCAGGGCAAAGGCCGCCAGAGGGATGGCAAGAAACAACAGAGAGATATTTGAAACCAGATCACCAATACAGGAAGAGACCAGCGCAATATTCAGGGCCTTGCCCGCCTTTCCCTGTCTTGCCAGAGGATAGCCGTCGAGGATGGTACAGGCAGCGGATGCGGTTCCGGGGGTCTTAATGAGTATTGCCGAAATAGACCCGCCATAGGTACTTCCTTTGTACAGGGCGATCAGCAGAAGCAGACTCGTTATTGGCTGCATATAAAAGGTGAACGGCAATGCCAGGGTTACAGCAAGTGTACCGGTCATGCCGGGGATGGCACCAATAATCACACCTGCCCAGATACCGGCAGCCATCGCCAAAACATTCTGCCATGTCGCAACAAGCTGTAGACCTTCAAGAATTTCAGGAAACATAATGCGTAAGCTGTGTCAGGGATTACACGGCCCCTAGAAGAAACCAAGCCTCTCCCAGAGAAAACCATTTGGAAAAACGGTATGGGTTACCTTGGTAAATAACAGATAGATGGCAACCGGGAACAGCAAGGTGAGGAACGCCATCCATCTCATTTTTTCTCTTATGCCGATAAACAGAAAAAGGCTCGCAAGCCACAGTATGGAAGCGACAATAATTCCGACAACGGGGACAAGATAGACGTAAGCGATCAAGATAGCGATGCTCAGACAAAAACGTTGCAGAAGCAGACCTGTCGGGCCGGCAGCGTCCTTGACCTCTTGCCGCTGATGGCGCTTTTTCCTGGTTCGCAGTTGCGCCCCGGTGGAGATCATCAGCACTCCACCCACCACTATCCCGACAACGGCAATGGTATTCGGCCAGACGGTAGGTCCTGGCGCAAAGCCTGGAACAAAAACCGGCTTTTCAACATAGGTTGGAATTATGCCTATAAACAATATCAAAAACAGAACGGTGAGAAATACTGAAACCAGAAATTGTGTGTATCGAGACATAATTCCGACCTGTTTGTCTGCGATCTGGGCTCCTCACAATATCTTGCTCACCCCAACCTCAGAAGGCGAACAAGATCTTGCTTCGGCACAGAGTCATCGGTTAGTCTTCCTTCGACATACAAGGCGTTTGCAGGCATCATCGATTTGACAGGACATTCGGTACGGCAAATCGATGATGACAATCTGCAACGCAGGAGATCAGAGTTTTACCGGGTCCATCAATCTTTTGGAATATAACCAAACTGTATTGCCAGATTATGAAACAGCTCATACTGTGATTTGGCATATTCGACAGGATCACGATCACCAATGGTGGAAAGCGAACCACGTTTCTTGGCAAGACTCAGCCAGGTATCATTGGTAGCAACCTTGGTGAGGACATCCTTCCAGACCTTCTGGACATCTTCAGGCAGCCCTTTAGGGCCATACAGTGCGCTCCAGCCGGTTATCTGCCCGGCCTGTGCAAAGCCAAGCTCACTGGCCGTCGGCACATCGGGCAATGCCTCCATACGCTTCGGGGCAAAGACCATCAACGGTCGCATCTTTCCGGCCTCGATATGGGGCATCAACGAACCGGCGGCAATAGCAAGAAAATCAACATGCCCGCCGAGAAGCGCCGTAGCAAGAGCGGAACCGCCCTTATAAGGAATCAGGGTCGCCGCAGAAATTGGCTCAAGCCCAACATCGCTGAGCAAGGCCTGAACAGAAAAGCCATCGATAGCTGTCGGTCCGGAGGCAGCATAGGTCATTTTCCCCGGATTTTCTTTCAGAGCGGCAATCAACTCATCGACCGTCTTCACAGAAGAGTCTCCCTTCACACAGAGAATCATTGGCGTGGCTTCCAGCGAGCCAAGAAATGTATATGAATCCCATTTCACAGGGGAATCCGACCGTACCGCCGGATACAGAGCCATCCCGACCCGGGCGAGCAGCAATGTATACCCGTCTGGCTTCGATTGACTGACATAACGTGCCCCGAGCATGCCTCCATTTCCTTTTTTGTTGACCACAACAATTGGCTGACCAAGGTAGTCCTTGGCTGCCTCGGCGAGAGATCGTGCGGCCAGGTCAGAGGCCCCACCAGCACCGTACGGTGCAACAAGGGTAACCTGTTTGCTTGGGTACTCATTTGCCCCTGCATTACAGGCAAAGAAAACGAGCAAAGAGCCGACAAACAAGGAAAAAGCTGACATAACATTCCTCTTCATTGCAAATCCTCCTGTCAAAAAATCATAGAATTCCTGCCAGTAAGCCAACAGGACAGTCGGTGTACAATCGGAGCGATGGAACTCTCCCGATCTGTGCTACATTATGCCTTGTATAAAAAAGAATGCAACTGAAAAAATCCAGCATAACAAAAAAGCATAGTCTATTTTTCAATTCTATGCTCTATTGCACGCATTAAGGATGTCTCAACGATCACAACACAACGGGCATCTACGCCTTATATCAGGCTCTGGGCAAACGCAGCCAACGGATACAAGGCAAAAGAACCGGCGCCTTGCTTGTTAAACGTATTTGAATATAGTACAGAAACAGACCCGAATGTGAGAAGAACACGAAGAGAACCAGCCCTCAAAAAACAGCGTATCAGAAACAGTGACACAGGGAGGTCCAATGAACTACAAACAGCTTGAAAGCTTCAATACCTTCATGCTTTACGGTTCTGTAACAAAGGCTGCAAAGGTTATGAAAAAAACCCAGCCAGCTGTCAGCAGACTGCTTTCTGAACTGGAAAAAAGCGTTGGCTTTCCTCTTTTTATTCGCAAGCGTAACCATCTGGTGGCAACCCCGGAGGCCTTACTCTTCCACAAGGCGGTAACACGCTCTTTTATCGGCTTTGAAGAACTGCAAAGTCAGGCCAAGGCAATCGCCCATCAGCAGATTGGAGAGATTGTCATCTCGACCCAACCCGTCTATATCAACACGCTCTTTGTACCAATCTTTGCCAAGTTTCATGAAAAACATCCAGATGTCTGCGTAAAACTCCACGACGATGGTCATAAAGAGATGTTACAGCGTGTCAGCGAAAACCGTTGTGACTTCGCCCTTGGCATCAACCTGAACCTTGGCTCTCATACTCTCGATGTCAAACCACTGCTGCGCTGCCAGGCGGTCTGTCTTCTTCCTGTCGATCACCCGCTTGTCAACAATCCTGTGATCAATATCGAGCAGCTCAACGGCCAGCGTTTTATCGAGCTCAGCATCGGCAGCCCTTTGCGTACCAGAGTCGACCATCTTTTTCTGGAGGCGGGCATCTATCGGCACATCGTCGCCGAGGCAAGGACAATGCAAACGGTCTGCAATATCGTTGAGAGCGGCTGCGGCATCGCCATCGCAGATCCGGTGATAACCCAGTATCTCGATACAACAAAGGTCGTCTTCCGCCCTCTTCTTCCCGCGATCGATTGGGATATCGCAATAATCATGCAGGGAAAATCGATGCTGACAAACGTAGAGCGCAGCTTTTACAATATAACCCGTAAAGAAATCAGCAAACTCAACGACTTCTCTTCGATACGGCAGGAAGGCACTGCCTCCTTGCGCACAGGAGAAACGGAATTGTCAAGAGACCAGAAATAGAGCCATTCCAGATACCTTGGGGCAAACTCCATACCCTGGCAGGCGGCACGATATTGCCGATCACATCGTCAAAAAAGCTTCAGGCAGACAAAAGAGACGGGCAAAAGCACTCAGGAAACGCGGGACTTTCTGATTGCAAGAATCGCATTCGCCGAAAAGATAAGCAGGGCACCTGTCCAGCCCAACAGCTGAAGGGGCGGTTCCCCGGTCATCAGGGGGCCGAGCAGTGCCGCAAAGAGTATTCTGCTCGAGGAGATGATCGAACCTTCGACCGCCGAGACAAAAAAGAAGCCATAGGTCAGAAGGTACTGGCCCATAACGCCTGCGATGGAACAGGCAAAAAGAAAGAGAAAATCCGTCTGCTCCGGCCAGAATATCGCATCCGAAAACCCCAGATAGATGACAACGGCACCCAGACCAAACAGAAACAGCAGGATGGTCTGTGAATCGTTATAACGCCTGCAAAGATTAAGATAGACGATGGCTACCGCCGAAGTGATCCCGGATGCCAGGCCCCAGAGATTCAGCTCTTCGAGCGCAAATCTGCCCGGTGATACAACCAGCCAGATTCCGATAAAGGCAACAAAGATTGCGGCGACAGAAACCCGGTCCCGCTGCTGCCTGAGTACAAACCAGGAGATCAGCGCCACAAACAGCGGATAGGTCATGTTCAGGATATTGGCCCCGGCAACCGAACCGACAGCCACCGCCTTATAAAAGCAAAAGACGGCCACCGCATTGGCAAAGGTCCGGCCCAACAACAGATGATAGTTTTGCGGCCTCGGGCGCTGCCCACGCAGCAGCATAAAAAAGACAACCACCAGAAAACCGAGCAGGAACCGGCAAAAGACAAAGGCCGCTGGAGCTATATCGGTATACGTCTCTGACCAACGGATAATGGTTGTTGCCAGATAAAAACAGAATGCCGAAGAAAAAACGGCCAGCCAGCCCCAAAACTGACGGGAGGAAAAGAACATGAATGGCTCCAAAGGGTATTGTTCTTCATATTTCGTTGCTGCTGGCAGACAACTCTATCGCACAGCAATAGACCAAGGTGTCGTCGGCAACAGGCAAAAGACTTGACACGTTGCAAGCAAAGACAGGCGCAGCCTGTCAACCCGCATCAATAGATACGCAAACCATTACCACTGGTTGACAAAGAAGAAAACCCTCATCGTGATTTCTCATAAAAAAACAGCGCGATTCAGCGGCTGACACCTGACTTTACAGAGGTTCGGGTTCAGGCATGTATATACAACAGTGTCAATTAAGTCGTTACAGGTACGCCGGCAAGAACAGCAGATTTGCCTGGTATTCACCGTGATTCTGCAATGTTGTCGAAAAGTAGAAGTTGATGAAAGTTATTCTGGCGGTGTGCGTAAAGGGAAACGGGGTCGTCGAGCCGCTGGAAAAACGATTGTCTTTGGTCTTCTCAAACGAGGAGGGAAGGTTTATACTCTTTCGATCGCAGATGTTGAACGAGACACGTTACTTCCTGTAAACGCCAAAACAACTTCTCGAAGACCTGAAAACAGTCTTGAAACAAAAATATGAGACGTCAGCCCCAACATGAAACCAGAGACACAAGAATCCCTTTACTTTGATGATAACGGCACTCCCCACGGGGATAAGGTTGTAACGATCCGTCCCGGGCTGGATATATTTACCTGCCAGGCAGATCCGGTGATTGAGCCCGTCATCAATTTTGAAGTGGAAGATATGCCTGTGGGGTTTGCCTTCCATTTAAGCGGCAAACTTCAAACTACCGTGGAAAGAGGGTTGGGAAAAAAACCGGCTTCCATCCTCAATCAACGGGGCGTAAATACCGTGCTCAGTCTGCACGGTGCCAGGGGACACAGCCGGTATCTGTCCGATGAGGGTATGGATGCCGTTGTCGTCTGTGTTGCCCGCCGGGAATTCACAGACATTATTGCCCGGGAGATGGATGGAATCCCCTGTGACTTTTGCACTCTTTTACAACAAAAAAACCTGTTTTTCACCCTGCCGATGACCCAGAAAATGTACAATGTTGCTGCCCAGGCATTGCATCATCCATATCAGGGCAGTGCCTCCCGTTTCCACCTCCAAAGCTGCGGGCTGGAGCTTCTGGCCCTGCAGATAGACAGGTTTACCCGGCAGGGAATACACCGGGAAAAACCCTTGCTCAGGGCCGATCAGGAACGCGTCCGTATGGCCGGGGATATTCTTGCCAAAAACATGAAGAACCCGCCAACCATTCCTGCGCTGGCCTCACAGGTGGGAGTAAACAGTGCCAAATTACAAAGGGGCTTTAGGCAGGTTTTTGGAACCACTGTCAATAAATTCCTTTTACAGCACCGCATGAATTGCGCCAGAGAACTGATTCTGAACCGGAAAACAGACGTGGCCCAGGCCGCCTTTTCTGTGGGCTATGCAGATATCAGTTTTTTTATCCGCTGCTATAAAAAAACCTTTGGCGTTACTCCCGGTTATCATAAACAAACAAGGGGCAGCCGCATATTGCCCGGCCAAGGGAACGAATAAAAGGAACAGGTGTCTTTGGTTGCGTTTGCCATGTTGTCCGGCAGCAGATAACGTTGTTATCCCAAACAGGCCAGTTCTTCACGAATGACTTTCCGCAAGGTTTCCT
>PDWI01002053.1_pt1 | contig 31012 bp, 23 predicted proteins | sample 1430891 | NCBI WGS metagenome assembly PDWI01 (sample SAMN01162508, study PRJNA174530) | Oral metagenome, whole genome shotgun sequencing project. | biome: Marine environment; feature: Marine mammal; material: Swab sample of the gingival sulcus; isolation source: swab sample of gingival sulcus... | reverse complement strand
GCGTTTAACTTGATCTTGCGGCTTGCCACAAAATGAACACTTTAACTGCTTTTTTTCGTCCTGTTTCATATCAATCCTCGTCTTCCATTAATCTCTCTTATAAAATATCTTATCGATAAGGCCATATGCCTTGGCGTCCTCTGCGCTCATAAAATTGTCGCGATCGGTATCGCGTTCGATAATTTCTAGCGGCTGCCCAGTTCGCTCGCTCAGAATTTTATTGAGCGACGACTTCATTCGCAAAATGCGCTCGGCCTGAATTTTGATATCGCTGGCCTGACCGCGCGCGCCGCCCAATGGCTGGTGTATCATAATTTCCGAATTGGGAAGTGCATAGCGCTTGCCCTCTGCACCGGCCGCCAATAAAAAGGCGCCCATGCTGGCGGCCATACCGACACAAATCGTCGATACATCGGGTTTTATATACTGCATCGTATCGTAAATCGCCATGCCGGCGGTAATTGAACCACCCGGGCTATTAATGTAAAAATTGATGTCCTTTTCGGGATCGTCCGATTCCAAAAACAACAGCTGCGCAACGACTAAACTGGCCGTTTGATCGTTGACTTCATCGCCTAAAAATATAATGCGATCCTTTAAAAGACGCGAAAAAATATCATATTGGCGTTCTCCGCGATTGGTTTGCTCCACTACATAGGGTACTAATGGCATATTTTACCTCTCTATCTGTTTTGTTCCGCTCTATAATACTATAAAAATGTTAATAACTTTTGAACAATCTTGCGCGCGAATCTCTCTACACGAGAAATACCCAAATGCGCCAAAACGCCATTCGGGTACCTCATAATCACAACGTTCACTACAGTTCTGCCAGGCGCCTCAGACGATAGACGCGCCGCCTTAATACAATTATTGCGTTACCACAGCTTGCTCGGTAATTAACTCAATTACTTTCAAGTTGACAACGCGCTCTTTAATGCCGGCAAAATCATCGCGCGCATAAAATTCTTTGACGTTTTCAACTTCTCTGTTTTGCGCATCGGCAATGACTCTTAGCTCTTTTTCAACGTCTTCGTCAGTCGCTTCAAAGCCTTCTGCCTTCGCAATCGCCTCGATGACCAGCGATGTCTTAACTTTGTTTTCGGCATCGTCGCGCATTTGGTTACGCATATCTTCTTCAGTCGTGTTCGTGAACTCGAAATACTTTTCGAGCGACATGCCCTGATAGTGTAATTGGTAATCGAAATCTCTCAACATATATGTAATTTCATTTTCTACCATCGGCTCCGGTATGTCGACGAGTGCAGCTAAAGTAACCGCCTCGAGAACCGCCGCGCGCACTTTTTCGTCATATGCCTGATCATTTTTCTCGATGAGCTTTGCTTTAACATCTGCCTTGTATTCTTCTACCGTGTCGAACTCCGAGATATCCTTTATAAATTCATCGTCCAATTCCGGTAATTCTTCAACTTTAATTTCGTTGATTTTAACTTCAAATTTAGCAGCTTTACCCGCCAAATCCGGCGATTGGTAGTCTTCTGGGAAAGTCACATCAACGACTTTTTCTTCACCGCTGACGGCGCCGACTAACTGCTCTTCAAAATTGTCGATAAACTGTTTTGAACCGAGCTTTAGCTGATGATTTTCTGCCGTGCCGCCCTCAAAGTATTCGCCGTCAATCGAGCCCTTAAAATCAATTGTCAACGTGTCATCCATCTCAGCCGGACGATCTGCCACGATCATGCGAGCGTTTAACTTGCGCTGCTTTTCAAGTTCTTCATCGACGCCTTCATCTGTCACTTCTTCTTTGGCAACAGTCACTGCAACGCCTTTGTAATCGCCCAATTCAACTTCTGGCTTGACGTATACGACGGCTTTGACGACGATGTCGATGCCCTTGTCGAACTCCTCGACATCGATTTCCGGACGATCGACCGGTTCTAGTTCCAATTCCTCAACTGCCTTGGCATAGGCATCTGGCAACGCCAAATTCAATCCATCTTCATAAAACACGCCTTCGCCGTAGTGTTTTTCTATGATTACGCGCGGCGCCTTGCCCTTTCTGAATCCCGGTATATTGAATTTATTTTTTGCTTTATTATAGGCTTGATTAAGTGCCTTTTCAAACGCGTCAGCACCGACGGTAAACTTAAAGGAAACGAGATTGTTTTCCTTCTTTAATAATTCTGCCATTCTGTCCTCCTAAATACTTACTCCCATGTTATTCACGCCGTTACGGCGCATATGGTAAGCGGTTTCTTTCCGCCCTCTATCTTATAACATTTATTTGTCGATGTAAACAACATATTCCATAATCTTTGCCCTTATAGCATAAAATTAACGCAAAAAAGTTGAATCGGTCACTTCCGAGCAACAAAATAGCACTTTCGCAGCCTTTTTCGCGCATTTAGTACAGCTATAAGTTCTAAAATCCCGCCTGCGCGGGATTTTAGAGTGTCGAAAAAGTCGATAATTTGTAACTGTTCAGTCTATCTGTCATTTCGAGTGAAACGAAGTGAAGTCGAGCAATCTCGAGTTTTATCGCGATTGAAACGAAGTGCTTTCACCTTTATCGCGCTCCCTCGTATATTTTTAAGTGGGAGCTGCGCGCAAATACATAATAGAATAGTAATCTTCTTTCAGTTAATCTGGTTTAACAGCAGCTCTTACCACTACAAAACACACTTCAGTCGCGCGGGCTACAAGCACTTCTGGCAATCGCTTACGTAACCGACTAACTGATTATTGTGCATTTGAGCAGTTCCCAAACTCATATAAACTAACTAACGCTGATACGCAATAATAATATTGTGACTGTCAAATTCTGCATTCATATTGGCGGGTGTCGACGGATTATTGCGCAGCGTCAGCGGACTCCATTCCTCGTATTCGATGCCGAGTCTTCTACTGAACACGACATCGATAGATTTTAGCGGCGTGCGCGTAGCATCTTTGGTCGTCCATAGGCAAATGCGCTTAACTAAATCGTCGTTCCCCCAAAAATGAACATTGCGATTTAAATCTAGTGGATTGCGCGTAAAGTTCGCTTGATTTTGATTGTGCGTCAGCAGCAAGGTCACCGCTTTGGCCTTGTTCTTACCGCCTGTTTCCGAACCGTCGTATTCGGCAAAGAGGTCGGTAATCGCCTCTGCCGGATCGTCGGTCATTCTATAACAGAGATAAATGTAATTGCCGCCAACGCCGTGATTCAAGTTCCGGTCTATCAACATATAAGGAAAATCCGGGTCGTCTGAAACGGGACATTTTTGGCGTGCTTTTACTGCAGTTGCGCCAAACACAAACTGAATATCGCCAATATACAGCTCACTGGGCCAACGTCGCACTTCGCTTTGCGACGCGTTTATCGCTGCAAAAGCGCGTTTTAATTCGATGCGCTTTGCCGGTGTGCAGAGTTCCCAAATCGGCACCAATGCAGTAGCGCGCGTTTCGCCGAATTCCACTAAAGTGCCATGATCCTCTAAAGTGGCTTCCCAATTTCGTAGTGCCTTATTATCACCTTGCAATTGCCTTATATTGAGCGTGCGTGCGCCTCCCTGAGAAATCAAAGTTTCTTCTCTGCTGGCCTCGTATCTCGACCTGTTTTGAACGCTGCCGCGACCGGCACTGGCACCCGTCGTGCCAAATAAAACAGTTCTAAAGTCTGCCGACGCCGCCAATTTAAAGTTTTCAAAGCTGGTCGACTGATCGGCCTTAGCGGAAATGCTATGGTCGACGCGGCCACCGGTAATTGAGTCCACTAGTACATAGTAGCCGTAGTTGCCAAAGATGTACTCCGGACTCTCTTCTTTCAGCGCTCTTTTTACTTCGGGCAGTAGATAGTCTTTTAAATCGGTGCCGGCCTTGACGTATACGTCGTACTTCTTTACTAAATACGTATAGGTCGAAAAATACGTTTCTAATTCACTCGTCCTGCCACTTGAAAAGTTGTTGGATACGGAGCCTCCAAAGAACAAGAAATCGCCACCGACTTTAGCTTTATTGGACATCAATTTACTGAATTTTTTAATCGTCTGTTCCGCCGTTTGGTAGTTTTCACCACTGTCTAAGCGCATTCTTTCAACTCTGTTATCTCTAACTAATTTTGTTATGTCTAAAACTGGTTGTTTTAGCGAATCTACCGACGCATATTTGCCAAACACATCGTAACCGCGTCCCAAGCGCATGACAATTGGCAAATCTGCCTCGCTAGTCTTAACTGCAATCGCCATTCTCTTCGGTGCACTGCTCCAGTCGGACTGTGCAAAATCTGCCGGAAAATCATTGACCAACTCCACCAGTTCTGCAGTCGAATTTGTATTGTCCGTAACGCTTGGCAACAAATTATCTACCGTTCCAACCGGCTTGTTCGAAACCGGTTTGTTACTAACCGGCTTATTCGAAATCGGTTTGTTACTAACTGGCTTGTTCGAAATCGGTTTGTTACTAACCGGCTTGTTCGAATCCGGTTTGCTACCAACCGGCTTGTTCGAATCCGGTTTGCTACCAACCGGCTTATTGCCACTGGAGTTACCACCTTGGTCAACTCCATAATTATCAAAGAGCTTTTCAAATGCCGGATTGTCGCTCTGATTACTAGCAGTTGCTGCTATGCGCCGTCCAAATACACTTTCCTCTATCGGCTTTGTTCCCCCTACGAGATGGAAACCGCTATTTTCGTCTTTACCCATTCCTTGCGATACGCCATTACCTTGTCCCTGCTGCCCCACTTGGTCTTGTTGAGTTTGACTTGAATCGTCATTTTGGACAGGTTGACCGTCGAGTGGCTGACCATCTGAAGGTTGGTTCGACGGTATAGTATCTTCTGTCAAACTGGGTGACCCCATTTGTCCACCTTGTGATTGACCGCTTGCCGGCTGTTCAGCTAGCGGCTGATCGGGAATCGTACTTTCGCCTTGTCCCGACTGATCGCTCCCCGTTTGAACGGCTACATCTTGGCTTGCCGGCGGCACTTCTGCGGCGCCATTTTCCGACATTAAGGTAATCGAATCGCCTTTGGCGATTTGCACTTGTCTAGTCAGGCCATCCCAGTCGACGCGGCACTTTAATTGTTCGGAGACAAAGCGCACTGGCAACATCGTTCGGTCATCGATGATGATCGGTTTTACGTTGGCGTCGTTGCCATCAATCGGCACATCGCCGCCGTTGACGCGCGCCACCGGATTATCAATCCACATTTCAATGTTGATATCGGCCAAGCCAACAGTTACTTTTCGTTCGCTACCATCCCAACCTACAGCGGCGCCAAGCGGCGTAACGACATATCGAATCGGCAATAACGTGCGACTGTTGCGTATCGTCGGCACAGTGTCCATTACGACCGGTAGTCCATTGACAATACAGACCGAACTGTCGATAAAAAAGCGAATATCTGCATCGCCACCCACTTTTTCGTCACCAAAGCTGACAAATGACACCATTAAAAATGAACATATCAACAACGCTGTCAACATCTTTTTAGCTACTCTCATCACTTCCTCCTTTTGGCTAGATTTTACCTCTTGCATAACTTTACAATTATCTAAACAATCGATTCCAGACTATTTACGACAACAGACAAAACCGCGAAATCTTTGGCAAAATGCTCATTTCATCGAATTAAATTATATCAAAAAAATGCGCTTAAAACTATACACATTCGTGTATAGTCGAGAGTGTCGACAAAGTCGATACTCTCTAGACTTTAGAAAATGTTCAAGTTCGAGGCGCAAATAAATTAGCGGGTCGCAGCGTATAAAGACATACGTAAGAGTCGATGATTTAGGCAGCAACAAAGAAATTGGGTGTTTGTCTACAGTCTAAACTATACACATTCGTGTATAGTCCAGACTGTAAACTTGCCCAAACTATGTCGCTGCGCATAACTGGGTAGTATTTTTTGTATTTTTGATTTATAATTAAATTATGGATGACGAAAAAAGCGGTATTTTACAATGGCCTTTAGCTCACAAAAAAATGTTGCTGACAATTTTATTTGTATGTTTTGTGGTGTATTTCTTTTCGCTTGCCAGAGTGAATAGTCAACTGCACATTCCCAACAGCGCATTGTTTAGCGGCATCAGCTACAGCGCGTTGTTATCGATTTGGACGCTATCCGTTAAAAAACGCATTATCGAACGCGATATGCGCTATTACTGTTTGGCAATGGCGCTACTAATGGTTTTTTTTGTAGTGGTCAGAACTGTCAAATGGGTACTTTGTCGTTTCCCAACGGTGGCTCAACTGTCTTGGTATATGTACTACATACCGCATATTTTGTTGCCATTCTTTTTATTTTTAATAGCACTATCGTTCGACAAAAAATTAGCGCTGCGCTGTCGACACATCACCAAATGGCTATCTTTTTTAGCCGTTTGCTTAATCGCCCTCATTTTGACCAATTATTTTCATCAAAGAGTGTTTAAAATCATCGAATGGACGCCAAATTACGACGTCATTAAATATCAGCCGCTAGCTGTCCTAATCGCTCTTTGGCTGTGTGCATTTATCAGTTTGACAATCGCCTTGTTAATCACTAAAAGCAAGTTGCCCCACACCAATAGAAGAATAGTCATGCCGCTATTCGTCGTTTTGGCTTATGCACTCTATCTCGCTTTATACAGCATCGACCCGAGCACCGAGGGCGTCGGTTTTGTAGAGTTTATGGTGATGGAATGCCTTTTTTATATCAGTCTGATTGAAAGCTTGATTTACGTCGGTTTAATTCCGTCTAATTCAAACTATCGAACGCTATTTGAAAACAGTCCCATCCCGATTGCAATCGTCGACAGGGACAACCGACTATTGTGCAAGTCAAACGCAGAACCGTCAATCGATGCACAGTTAAGTTGGCAGCTAGTCAAAGGAGAGCAACGCGACATTGGCGACTGGCGACTTTGCTCAAAAAAAATTGACGGCGGTCGAGTTTTGTGGTTGGATGATATCTCTGACACCAACGCCAAAATATCGAAAATCGACGCGCTTAATCGAGCGCTGTCGCAGGAAACCAACTTGCTGCGCGATGAGCTGTTACTGGCTAAAAAAGAAATATCCCTCAGGCAAAAAGACCGCATTTATCATTCGATCGAAAGGGCTATTTGCGAAAAGCGCGATCGCATCAGCAATATGATTGAAACGCTGCCCAACGAACCGAGCGCAGCGCGCGCAACGCTGATGCACATCTGCCTCGTCGGCGCATTTATCAAGCGGATGTCCAATATAATTTTACTGGAAGAACTGTACGGCGACATCAATGCCATAGAACTACAAAACGCCATTGCGGAAAGCCTGATGAGCTACCGTCTGAAAAACGCCGCAACGCACAGCCAGCAGTTTGTCGATTTTGCGATGAGCGGCAAACGCTTAAAATTGATCTATGCTTACTTTGAAAGTGAATTAGAATACTACTTTGAACACGATGCCGACCTTGCGGTGTCGTGGCACAAAAAAAATAACTGCTTTGAATTGACTTGGTGTTTTAGCGCTGCGAACCTCAGCGTTCGCCCTGAAGACGGAGACCTTCGCGCGCAACTCAGTGCCGTTGCCATTTGCCCGACGCGCCATGTGACAGTCGACCAAGTCGAGGTGAGCATTTCTGTAGACGAGGCGGCTAAGCATGATTAATAATGACGCCAACCGCGAGAAAATGATAAAAGAAAGTTTCGACAATCTACCGACCGGCATTATATTTGCCAAGTTAAATGGTGTAATTATGCTTGCCAATGACTTAATGTATAATTTATACTATAAACTAGATGACAGCACTTTGCAAAGCGCGCACGCCTTTTGGTACAGTTTGACTCAGGAGCATCGACAGATCGACCTAATTGAAACCGGTAAAACGCCGACCCTACAATTTCCCGACGGTAAAATTTATCGCTTTAGCAAACGCCTGATTAAAATTAAAGGGGAACGCGTTATCCAAATTTTAGCTGTCGATATTAGCGAACTCGATCGGCTCAGGCAAAAAGAACTGTCAAAATACCAAAAGTTAATTGCGCTGCGCCACAAAATGGTCGAAACTAAAGTAAACTTAGAGAACCTGACGCGCCGAGAAGAAGTGCTCGACGCCAAATTAAAAATACACAATACCATGGGCATGGGGTTGGCCGCCATCAGACGCTATTTGGCGACGGGCGAAGGCGACCTCGAAAAAGCGCTCACTATTTGGCGGCGATCGGTCGAACTGCTCGTGAACAGCGATGACTTTGAAACGACCGATTCAGTCCAGGGTTTGCGACAAGCGGCACAATCGATCGGAATCGCCTTGTGCATTGAGGGCAAGTGGCCTAAAAAACGGCCCAAAATAGAAAAAGTAATCATCGCCGTCGGACGCGAATGTTTGATAAACGCCCACTTGCACGGCGCTGCAAGGCGAATGAGAATAACAATTTTGGAAACCGAGTCGGACTATAAAATTTCGTTTGTAAACGATGGCAGGACGTCTAATAAAGCGATTGTTGCCGGCGGCGGTTTTATGGCCATCGAAAAGGCACTAGAACCCGTTCAAGGCAGTTTTAAAGTGATTCAAGCGGCGCAGTTCACTGTGGAATTATCATTCTTAAAGGAGTTCTAGGAGCGTATATGCCAAGCAAAAAGGTTATCATTGTCGAAGACCAGCCCTTACAGTGTGAACTGTTTAAGTTATACATTCAAAACTGCGAACGCTACCAAATAGTCGGCACGACAGATAACGCCGCCCTGGTTGACGTTTACCTTGTAGGGCATAAAGTCGATCTCATTTTAATGGACATCTACACGGCGATGGGCGAAAGCGGCATTGAGGCGGCACAACGCATCAAGCAAAAGTACCCCACCATTAAAATCATTATCATCACATCGACGGCCGATTACACTTATATCGAACGCGCAAAGTCAATCGGCATCGACAGTTTCTGGTACAAGGAGGCCGGCGAACGAGAATTAATCGAAATTATGGATTTGACGATGGCCGGTCAAAGTGTTTATCCACACGAATCGCCAGACATTGCACTGGGCGATATTTCGACTAAAGCTTTGACTAAAATTGAAATCGAAATTATCAAACTAATCGCCCGCGGCAAGGGCAACGAAGAAATTGCCGAACAACTCAGCTATTCGTATAATACCATCAGAAAATACATCAATAATATACTTGGCAAAACGGGTTGCAAGAACCGCACCGAACTGGCCGTCAAGGCAGTTGAAATCGGCTTGATATCGAGCTAAAAAGCCAAAACCACAAACGCAGAATGTAGATATGAAAGGATGCTATATGTTTAAACTAGACAGTAATCAACTACCATTTCGTTGGCTTTTACCGATCCCAATCATCATGATCATCTACGCCCTGATACTGACGCCAATACACGAGCTTTTACCGCTGACCGCGTCGCTGGTTTCCACACACCAACCGGGTATTCACGATTACCACGCCTCAACCGGTCTGTCCAGTGCGCTATTAAATGTCGGCATCGTCGGTCTGATGGTGTTGGGCCTGTTAAAGCGCAATAAGTTGCCGCTCAACGCCAACGGTACGAGCACACTGTTTATCATGATGGGTTTTGCCTTTATCGGTAAGAACTTTCTCAACATTATTCCCTTTATCGTCGGCGGCTACCTCTATTCGCGGTTTCAAAAGATTCCCTTTAAAAGGGTTCTGGTCGCCTCGCTTTTAGCGGCCTGTCTGGCGCCCTTAATCGACTATACGATGATGACGCTACCCTATAATTTCGCCGCCAAATACGCCATTTCAATGCTACTCGGCATCGTCCTGTCACTCGTCACCATACCGATTGCATCGCACATCTTATTGACGCACCAGGGCTATAACTTGTACAACATGGGTTACGCCGCCGGCTTTATCGGCATTATCGCCGTTTCCGTGCTGCGCAGCTTTGGCATGAACGTCGAACAGTTTGCGCTGGTATCGGAAATCGAAAACAAGGCCTTAATTTGGGTGCTACTGGCCTTTAACGCCTACTTCATTATAATTGGTTTGTTGGCAAAGTCGGAACTGGACAAGCCCTACAACACGATATACTTCTATAGTGGCCGACTAATCACGGACTTTACGCGCATTATGGGCCCCGGCTCGACGATGATCAACATGGGCATTATGGGCAGTGTCGCCATTTTATTCGTCGTCGTGTTTAAGGCCTCGCTGTCCGGCCCGGTAGTCGCCGGCATCTTTACCCTAACTGGTTTCTCAGCTTTTGGCAACCACCCCAAAAACACATTGCCCGTCATGATTGGCGCAATGCTCGGCGTGCTTTTCTTCAATAGCAACTTGACGGTTTCATCGGGTATGATCGCCGTGTTATTCAGCACTACTTTGGCGCCGATTTGCGGTGAATACGGCATTTTAACCGGCATTGGCGTCGGCATATTGCACACCATTATGGTGTCCAGCATGGCCGGACTGCACGCCGGTATGAATTTATATAACAATGGTTTTAGCGGCGGGCTGATCGCAACTTTAATCGTCCCCGTAATAGACGCTTATAAGGAGGACAAAAATGCGTCACGAAAATAAAAAAATAGGAAAAATTGTCGATGAACTGGTCACTTTTTTCTGCGCTCACGGCGCACAAAAAATCGACGTTTCAATCAATCGAAACAGCGAGCGCATCGATCTTCATTTCATCGTCGATAAGCTAAATGAAAACGATAAAATCGTCAAGATGTTTGAAGAAATCATCAGTTTCCCGCGCGAGGAAGACTTCGACGAAGTCTATTGGAATTTGGCTGGAGAAAGCGACCACGACACCGAGTTGACCTTGGTCGCCTACATGATAGATGACGTCAAGTTCGCGCACAAAGGTGACGTCTTTGAAGTCACCTTAACGCGCTATTTAGAATAATCCACTCATTGCTCAATTAACCTGCGCAGTGCATCCTCGGAGAGCGTACCGATATGGCGACTGACGCTTCTTTCACCGTCTATCAAGAGCGTCGTCGGCAGCGCCTGCACTGAGTAATCGCGCGCGATTGAACCATCGTCATCGACGATTGGATATTTTACCTCGTAGCGCTCGCGCAACCGTTTCAAGTCGCCCTCTGCGCCTTGAACTGTACAGTCTACCGCAATAAAGTGGCACGCTGTACGATAGTCCCGATATACCTGTTGAACCGTAGCAAGCTGCTCCAGACAAGGCGCGCACTGCGCATCAAAGAATATCAGCACAATCGGTTTGTCGACATAATCCGACAAATTTAAATCGTTGACTGTAAAGTCGCTGACGTCCGTCTCAGTTGTCGGCGGCTTTTGCACACGCTGTACCGCGGTGGCGGCGTTATCTTCATCAGCATTGTCTTCTTCAGTTGTGGCATAGCGGTCGTTGACGCGCTTAAACATCAACATCGCCTGCTCGCGCGTCGCCGTTCCGGTCGGATTAAAGACATTTTCGCCAACGCCTTCGACAATGCCGAGCGCCCTGGCGGTGTAAACTGATTTTTTAGCCCAACCGGCAACGCTTTGGTCATCGTCGAATATTTCGCGTTCTCTTATTTCGAGCGACTGTTCGGCAACGCGCAGCGCATTGATAAAGAGCACTGCCAACTCCTGCCTAGTTATCGCCCTAGCGGGCCGATAACTGCCGTCTTCATAACCGTTGACGACGCCGAGCGATTTGGCTTTTAATACGAATAAATCGTCGCTATCCGGGAAAGAAGCGTCGCCGACTTCAGCGATGCGCCCAGTTATATTTTCGTATAATCTAACGCCTAAATAGGCAAAGTCGCGACGCGATATCTCGCTTTGATAATCGCCTTGCATGCGATCGTCGAGCAGCGCTTGTTCAAATATTTGATCGATCACGTCCTTTGCCCAGTCCGATGGCCGATCCGCTCTGACCGGCAATGTGATTAACGCTAGAATTAATAAAGCAGATACTATTCTCTTCAAAACTACCTCCCGAAAAATTGGACGATGCCTTGAGCGATTGCCGCTGCGTATTCTATCTGATGGCGCCTTTCTGTCATCCATTCAAATTCCATCGCATTGGGCACAAAGCCCGCCTCCAGCAATATTGATGGCGCCCAGGTACCCCTTACGACATAAAAGTTATTCACTTTAACCTTGCGATCGCGCCTTTTTAGTTGCCCCTGAATTATGTCGTGCACGGCATTGGCCAAAGGTGCGGCAATTTCCCGCTTATAGTGAACTGAAAAGCCGCTGACATAAGACAGGTCTTTTTCCGGGTTGATGCTGTCGGCGTGTAGTGAAATAAACATATCTGGCTTGATCTCAAATGACATGCGCAATCTATCTTGAAGTGATAGCGAATCGTCGGCGCGTCGCGTCAAATAGACTTTGGCGCCGAGATACTCCAACTCGTTTTTAAGCACTTTGGCCATCTCCATATTAATGTGTTTCTCACTAAAATCCGCCCCCATTAAGCCAAGCGCACCACTGTCGTCGCCGCCGTGACCGGGATCGATTAATATCGAGATGCCGTCGAGCGGCTCTGCGCCGTCGCGCGCCTTAACCGGCTTTTTAAGATACAGCCGAACGCCGCCTTCGACGACCTCAGTATAGTAACCGTGTAAGTCGGCAAAATTTTTAAAGATAAATTTATAGCTGGCGCGTCCCTCTTCTACTTCAGTTTCAACCTTGCCAATTAAGCCGGCAGTGTCATTTTTGATATTCGGCAACGCCACCGTATCGGCAAACACCGCCGACAGCACGCCATCTTTTAACTGTAGGGCGACGGCGACCGTTTTCGGCATTTCAAATTCGATGTAATCAAAGCGCTCGGCGCTGTGATAGCTGGCCTTCGTCACGACGTTGGACTGCAGCTGTCTGTCGTAAAACAAACTGACATTGCTGCGATACGTCCAGCGCCCGGAGCCCAACTGCACGTATTTGTCCGTCAATGCCAAGACGGTGTCGACCATCCCCTCTTCTAGTATATAGTCGGAACCCTTGCGCGGATTTCTCTTAAAATATGTGTCGATATGCGGTTTAATAACGCGTGCACGATAGGGATTGCGTTCGGCAATAACACTGTAATTGCCGCGCGCAACGACGACGTCGCGCACACCTTTATAGGTCATGCTGTAGACCGGCGCAGCAATAAGCATAGTCGACTGATTTGGCGCTAGATCGGGCAAGTTATAATGCCTACTAAAGGTCGTCAGCATCACTTCGTCCTCGACTTCATTCAGCGCTGGATTTAGCGCCAGCGTTTCACCGTTAAAGACGACTTCCACGGTTGCGCCGATCGGCGCCTTGCAAGCGAGTGTAATTTCCGCGCCCGGTTGATACATTTCCTGCCTTTGCGGGTATGCAGAATCGGTTATAATCGCCTTCTTAATGCTAACTTTAGGTTTGTCAGCAGGCGTATAACCGGGATCGATGCGACTACTTGCCGGGCTCTCCGGCTTTTTACCGCGATAGATGACAATGCGTCGCTCGCTGTCTCCCTGACTAAAAGTAAAGACGTTCTGGCCATTTTCGAGCGCAACTTGTACGCCAAAAAAACCCTTTGGAGAGCGATAGACCACCTGTTCTCCATTGACGTCAAGCTGTTTATAGGGATTTGCATAGCCCGCTATATAGGTCTTTGCCGCGTCAGTTGCATAATTGTTGAACGGAAAATTAATCGAAATTTCGCGGTAGTGATCGCCCTCATCTACCATATCATAATAGTTAATCATACGGCTAATTAGCGCCGGTGCATTTTGAAAACTACCATCTCTAAAGAAAATACTACCGGCAATCTCAGGCTTTGTCATATTGTAGGCGAGTTGCCTAAACAACTGGTCGTAGCCCTGCCACGGACTGGACTGTTTGGCGTTGTCGACGCGATAGGCAGCCTGTCCGATGATTAAATCGACAGCGCTGCCGCGCACCTTGTCAACCCACCAGTCGACCAAAGTTGAGTAGTCGGCGATGTCAAAGCCGATATGCCAGTAGATCTGCGGCGCAATGTAGTCGATAATGCCCTCGTCTATCCAAGCCAGGCTGTCGGCATAATGTGAAAAATAGGACTGATTGCCACGCGTCGCCGAACCGCTTTGCAAACTACCCTGATTCGCCCAGATGCCAAATGGGCTAATGCCGAACTGTACATCTCGATCAATCGACTTTACAGTTTGATATACTTTGCGCACCATGGCATTGACATTGGCGCGGCGCCAATCTCCCAAATCGATGCCGTCGCCATAAAGTTGATAGGCGGCCGCATCGTCAAAATCTGTACCCGGATAAAAATAGTCGTCAAAGTGTATGCCGTCGACATCGTAATTTTGAACGACTTCGGCGACGCCGCGGGCGATTAAATCCTGCACCTCGGGCAACGCCGGATTAAAGTACAAATCGCCCTTGCCGTGACTGACAACCCACTCCGGATGCAGCCGCGCCGGATGATTTTCGGGCAACGCCGCAATTGTCGGCTCTGGATCGTCTTTTAAGCGCTTAGTTATGCGATAGGGATTTATCCAGGCGTGCAATTCAATATCGCGCTTATGTGCCTCTTCAACCCAAAACTGCAGCGGATCAAAATCATTTTTGGGCGCTACGCCCGCCGTGCCTGTCAAATAGACAGACCAGGGGAAAATATCTGATTTATACAACGCATCGGCCGTTGGGCGAACCTGTAAAAAAACGGCGTTAAAGCCAACTTGCTCGGCTCTATCCAAGACGTCCAAAGCATAGGCCTTTAACAAGTCGTCATCGCGCGCCTGTGACTTGGGGTAGTCCAAATTCAGTACACTGGCCACCCAAACGCCCCTTATTTGCTCTTTTTTATCGGCAAAGACAACTGTCTGTAATTGCGCTAAAAACACAACTGTTATCAGTAGTGCAATACTTTTTTTTACGATGTTTTTTTTCATGCCACCACCTCACCTGTTCGAAAAATTTAACCCACAGTATTAATATAACACCTTTTCGCTTACTTTTGAGCACGCTAAATAACTCTTAAATACCCTGTAATTATTTTTTAATCTAACTAAAAAATGAGCGGTAAGCGACGCCGAAATTGAGCAGCGCCAATGCTATGACGGAAATGCTAAAAATGATGACTACGACGTCCGCCGCCAGTCTGCGATAGAGTTTACTGCCAAAGTAAGCGCCGACAATTGCACCTGGTATCAAGCCAAACAGCGCAATCGAATTAAACAGGTGCGTCTGTCCCTGCGCAAACAACGTCAGTACTTTTGTGCCCTGCGATGCAAAGATTAAAAAAACCGAGCCGAAAGCGGCGTATTTCTTATCCAATCCACAGAGCATAACCAATGCGATTACGTTTAACGGGCCGCCGCCAATGCCCAAAAAACTGGACAGTAGTCCCAGCGTCAAACCGATGGCAAAACCGCTTACGGAATGCGACTTTTCAATTGGCGAAAGCCTCGACTTCATCAAGATGAAGACGACGATCATCAAAGCGCCCAATAGCGTGGCTTGAATGCCCTTGGCGACGGCATCACTCGACATGGCCGCTATAAACTGCGTCAATAATCCTTTGCCAAGATAGCCACCAACTACGCCGCCCACTGCCACCGGCCACAGTTTTCGATCTATTGTAATACCGTTTTTTAAATTGCTAAAGATGGCGATAATCGTCATAAAAAAAACTGTTAAAGACGACAGCGCACTAATCGTCATGGCGTCGAACGGGCTAATTAAGTCGAGCATCGGCTTAATGATTACACCGCCTCCCAAGCCGACCAGCGCGCCGAAAAAAGTCGCTGCAAAAGCAATCATAAAATATATGACAGACATAATAATTCCCTTATTTGTCAGTCGCCAAAAGCTATTTTTCTCCGACGTGAATCGGTACGACAACGCCGCCGACTGTATAGCACTTTGCATCATCGGCATCGCTCTGTAAGGCGTCGTATTTATCGATTAGGGCCGCCAATTCGCGATTCAGTTCACTGGCGCGCGCATCGTCGAGATAGAGTTCACCAGAGAGCGTTATTTTAACGCCCTTGCAGGAGCGATCGGCAATGCACTCGTAAAAATCCTTGGACAATTGATCAAATATCGAAATCAGATATTGATTAAACGATTCGGCGACTTCTTTCTCACCAAATTTCATCGATTTGCTGTCGACGACAATTCGCTTGGCGACGGGTTGATAATACTTTTCGACAATGCCCATCTTGATGACTTCGTTGACCAAAGTCAAAATGCCGTGTTTTGTCATCTCTTTGATGTGATAGTTGACCTTGGCGTGCGGTTCACCCAATCGCTCCGATATCATTTTAGCCGTCGAAGGCGACTCTTGAAATGCGTGCAAAATGGCAATTCGATAGGCTTGTGAAATACATTTAATTTGCTCTAAATCACTTAATATTACTACATCTTTCATTGCTTTCCTCTATTCTTGAAATACCGATCCGCCAATAAACTCTTTAATAATTGACGTATTGGGAATAATGTCGTCCGATGGCAACGACAACACATAACTCAACAATTTGCGCAATCGCTTGACCTCGGGGAACTCCGGAACGTCGTTTGAAATCCCCATTAAGAGTGGTTCGATATGCTTTTTGAGAACGGCCAATTCGTGTACCATCGCCGAATTAAACATGACATCTGCCGATTCCTGATAAGGGAATATATTGCGTTCCTCGCCGCGTCTGACCGAGCCCCACATCGAAATTGTCTTCTGCGCCGAATGGCCACGATAATTATTATCTCTAACAATTCTGCGAATCAACCGAGAATCGGTTGTCGGAATGCGGTTGTGGCGGTCAATATTGAGCTGCGTCAAACAGGATATATATATTTTAAACTTGTCTTCTTCGGCAATTTGTTCGGTCAATCGAGGATTTAAGCCGTGAATGCCCTCGATGATGATCAATTGATCGTCGGCAATTTTTAACTTTTCGCCGTGATATTCGCGCGCCCCCTTCTGAAAATTAAACGTCGGCAGTTCGACCTCTTGGCCATTGATTAGCCCCAATAGGTCTTCGTTGAACTGCTTTAAGTCAACTGCGTCTATCGATTCGAAGTCGAGATTGCCAAACTCGTCTTTGGGCGTAAACTGCCTGTCTACAAAGTAGTCGTCCGTGCCCATATTAATCGGCCTCAGGCCGTTTACCCTGAGCTGTATTTTAAGGCGATTGGCAAATGTCGTCTTACCGGAAGACGAGGGGCCGGCAATTAAAATAATGCGCCTCTTCTCACGCGTGATGCGATCGGCGATTTCGGCGATTTTCTTCTCGTGCAGCGCCTCGCTAATCAAGATTTGTTCCCTTATTTTACCGCTTTCGATCAATTCGTTGACGTTGTAAATAAAACCGACGTTTAAAATGTCGCCCCAGGCCTCTGATTCGCGGTGAATTTGCGCTATCTTAGCCTGTTCCTCAAACGGCGGAACGGCGCCCTTTGAATAGGGCGTCGGCGTGCGCAAAATGACGCCGCCATCGTAAAACTGTAATTTAAACTCATCCAATTGTCCGGCGGAAGACACCATATAGCCGTAAAAATAATTGTACAACCAGCCGTATTTATAGACGTTAATCAAACCCGATTCGCGGTATTTTAACAGTTTTTCTTTTGATTCCATGCCCTGTTTTCTAAATATTGCGGCCGCTTGATGACGCTTGATCGTCAACTTTTCAAAGGGCTCATCGGCGGCGATTAAGGCGCGCATTTTGGACTCGATTTGCATTACTTGTTCAGCCGTCAGCGGCTCTTCTTTGAGGACTTCACAAAAAAGTCCCTTGCTCAAAGAATGTTGTATGTCGACGTGAACGTTCTGGAACAACTCCTTTACCGCGCGGATAAAGACAAATGACAAACTGCGCCTTACGATGCGAATGCCGTCGGCGTGAGTAAAGTCAATGATTTCCAATTCGTTTTCAGCCGCTTCGATCGTCTTGTGCAACTCACACAACTTATTATTTAATTTAAAGGCCACAATCGGCGTGTCGGCCAAGTGTTTAACTTGCTCGGCAACTGCCGACAGCGGCGTTCCGGATTCGACCTCGGCACTGTATAAATCAGCTATTTTAATGTGACATTTTGACATCCGTTCCTCCTCTTCACTAAGCTTAAAATCCCCTTATCTGATTAAATGGAAATACGCGCAGATAGACCTTGCCCTGAATCTTGGAAAAGTCGATAAAGCCAACTTGGCTGCGCCGCGAATCATTCGAATTGGCGCGGTTGTCGCCCATTACGAAGACGCTGTGCGCGGGAACTTGCCATTCCCCGTCGCCGGGCGTAAAACCATCTCTAATATAACTCTCATAATACTTTACGTCGTTGATAAACACTTCGCCGTCAGTGACGCGAATGACATCGCCCGGCAATCCGATAATGCGCTTGATAATCGATTTATTAAAAAATCTATTGAGCGGCAATTGCGTCTTTGCGACAATTACGTCACCGCGCTGCGGCTGCCCTACGACATAGGACACCTTTTCGACTAGGACGACTTGCTTATCGTAAAAAGTCGGTTCCATCGACGGCCCGATAATGAGCGATGGCCTGGCAAATACCAGCACCAAGGCGCCAATGAACAGAGCAAAGGCAATTGATTTTGCCCACTCCACCAATTCAATGTATAATTTGCTATCCTTGTTCAAGTAATCCTCCACAATTATTCAAAAGCAATACTTTCTGCCAAAATGCGTTTAACCTTCAAATCGCCGCTCAGTTCGGCTAAAAATTTATTTAATTTACTGTACTTGTGTTTTTCAACGTCGATTTCAATCAACCTAAGGCACTCGTAAAACTGGTCTAAGACGACTTCCGGATTGCCGTAAACAGCGGATAAATCGCGCCTGCTGACACCGATGAAACCGTGTCCTACAATCGAATCATTGCGCAAGTCAATCAATCCGGTCATCTGCTTGGAATTCATGATGCTGAGCACCTGTTTCGCCTTGTAGTCATCAGCGCGGTATTTGTCAAAATAGGTCGTTATAGCGTAGCTAATGTTGCTATTGTGTATTTCAAACTTACTGCGTAATAGGCGCAGTTGATAGCGCTTTGACATATTCTCCGACAACAGATCTATGCGATTGTGACCGCTATAGCGCTGGATAAAGAGATATTTTAAGATGGCCTCTTTAAAGCGGTAGACGCGTCCCAAGAAATCGATTAATTCATCGTTTAAAAGCTGTATTTTTATGCTTTCAATCAACTCTGAGAAAACGGCCTCAGCCCGTCCGGCCTTGGCGTTTTTAAGCGAAGCAATAAAATTTTTAATCGGTTTTTTAAGCAGCGTTTGATCACTACAACAATAGATGATGTCAATGGCGCTTTCAAAATCAAAATTTGTCGCATAGCGGCACGACTTGACGACGTAGGCCAAATCTGTTTCAGTAAGACCTAAATCGACCAACACGTCGTAAATACCGGCGTAATCATAGCGCTCCAGTAGTTTGTCAATTATTTTGCTCTCATCAGACATAGTCATTCCTTTAAACGTTCCCAAAAGTCTTCTATTCGCGTGGCGGCACTGCGATACACTGCACCTTCGACAATTAAGCACTCGGCGTGCAACAGCTGCGTCGTCACGCCCTTAACCTTTGCTCCGCCGTACTTGACGTCGCCGACAATGGGGTGGCCGAGATGCGCCAGGCTAACCCTAATTTGATGCGTCCGGCCAGTGTGCAAATGAACGCGTAGCTTACTAAAACCGGCGCGCCAATCAACCGGCTCTATATCGGTGTGAATGTACTTGCCGTTTTCGGCGGGACGATCGACGATAAACACTTTATTGCTGCGCGCGTCTTTCACAATGTGCGCCCTGAGCGAAACGGGCACCGTCAAATTGCCAATCGCAATGGCGCTGTACTGCTTTTTTATCTTTCCCTCGCGCATCAATTGATTATATGTTTTTAGTGCGCCATAGTTCTTGCCAAACAAGACCAACCCCGATGTGTTCTTGTCCAATCGATTGACGCTGGCCGGCCTAAACGTAGCGCTGATATGGCGCTTTAAATAATGCTGCACCTGCGTCGCCAGCGTGTGCTTGTATTCCGTTTTATCGGGATGTGTCAACAACCCCACCGGTTTATCGACAATCAGTATATCGTCATCTTCGTAGACGATTTTAAGAGCACCCTGACCGCCGACAAAGGGCGTGAAATCGCGCATGTAATCGTCGATTACGGGATTGGGCAAAAAAATCCAGACCACATCGCCCAACCTCAAACGATGGCTAGCCGCACACTTTAGCTTATTTACTTTAATTTTCTTCGTTCTAATCCAGCGCTGCACTTCGCCGCTCTTGGCGCGCGGCAACAACTTTTTTATATAGCGATCGAGGCGCTGATCAGCGGCATCTTCGCCAATTGTAAACTGTTTCATAATCTTCCCACCCCAGATTATTGTCACATTCGTGCGTGAAAAATCCGGGTCATCTATAATTGGATTGTCAAGTCCTTCATCGTTTGCAACTCGACAAAGCCAATTTTTTTATAGAGCGCAAGCGCTGCTTTGTTTTCGACGACGACGTACAAGAGCGGCGTTAAAGCGGCCGCACTGTATCGTGCTACAGCCGAATTCATCAGCTGCTTGGCCAAGCCCTTGGCGCGATATTGTGGCGAGGTGTACAAGCCGCCAATTACGCCGTATTGCCATGTCGAAAATTCGCCAATGACCTGCCCGAGCGGCCTGCCATCTTGCTGGTAAACACTGTAAAAATCGACATTTCTCTGATCGTATAACTTCTGTCTTAAATTGTTAATTGTCAAGGGACGATCGCGAAAGGCCTTTTCGACTTCAACTAAAAAAGCGGCATGACTATGCCAGTCTATCGCGGCACCAGCTGCAATGTTGTCATTTTTTGGCGCTGCGCTGTCAATTTTTGCGGCCATCAAATACGTCGACACAAATTTAAAGTGCTTTAAGACGCGCTGTAAAAAGTAAAATACGCGGTCGACTTGCCCCTCTGTGCCCCTGATTAGTCGCGGCTTTTCACGATGAATCGTCTTTAAAAAATCAACTTTTTCAAATAGTCGTTTACTCTGATTGCTGATGTACATTATGCCCTTGTCGTTGAACAACAACAAGGCCGTCAGTTGATCGCCCTCGCAGTAACCGTACAGGCGGCCGTTGCGATTGTCGCCGCTCTGCTGCAACTGCGCCCTATTCATTAGGTAATAACTGATTTCTAAAGTTTCCAGTGGATACTGATAGCAATACGCCTTAGCTGCACTGATCCAACTTTCATCGAGATATAAAAACAACGCGTCCCCCAAATTTGCAATATCCCGGCTCATTCACGAAAGTATGTCATCGTCCTGAATAAGCGGTACTCATTTAATAATATCACAACTACAGTTAATAAAATAGTGTTTTATCAAAAAAGCGCGCGTGATAATCAAAATGACGGCGTAGCCAGACAATTTACATTTAATTCCGGATTGAAATCGTCGTCGAATGGATAGAGCGGCCGCTTTAAGTACTTATAATCGATATTGACAATATCCTGATTGACGGCGCCCGGCGTCAACGCCATCGACCAGCCCTTGGCCGCCGCACTGAGCTCCGGTTCTAAATAGCCCATCTTGACGACTATGATATCGTAATCGTCGAAATCTGCCAAACCGGCCTCGACGAACGCCTGTAGCCTGCCGTATTGAAAGCGACGCTCAGTGACGATGACGTCAATATCGTCAATTCGCAGCAATGCGCAGCGCCCAGCCGCCGCAGCGCCAAATAACCTGACGACTGTAGCAGTGCACTTTAACGGACCACCAAAAGCCGGATCGACTTTACCGCCCAATTCGACGGCGAGGCTTTGACCGATGTCGCAGGCGTAGAGTTGCTCGACCGTCGCGCCATCATAAATGGAAGCGAATAGAATTTTTTTAGATTCGCGAGCCCTTGCCGGCGCAGCCAGAAATTGTTTTAGCAATACGACCATATCGCCCGCGCCACCGGCACCGGGATTGTCGCCCGTATCGGAAATAAAAAATGGTCTTTCGGTCGAATCGAGCGCTTCTTCAATGGCCAACGCCGCACTGGCAGTCGGTCCGACAAACCGAAAGGCGGCACGCTGCGCCCAAAAGTGGTTTGCTAGATTTAGCGCCGCCATTTCAACTTTATTGCGATTTCGCCCCGTCGCGACGACCGTCGCTCGACAACGCGCCTGATCGGCCCAAGGAAAGCCCATCCAAATCGCCGCGTCGACGATTTCAGCATCTCTGCAGACGTCGTCAATCATGGCGTATAGTCCCCTGCCCGGCTCTACTTCGGTAGACGTCTTTTCGCCGGGCAAGAGGATTGGCACTTCGACTTTGGCGCGCAGCAGCGGCCGCGCGTCGTTCAAACAAGCGATTAAATTATTTAAGGCGCGCCGTTTTGTCTGCAATACGTCAATGTGCGGCGCAGTGCGATAACAGGTGATTAAATCGCTGGCCGCGAACAAGTCGTCGGAGACATTGCCGTGTAAGTCCATCGTCGTCGAAATCAACACCTCAGCGCCTAAAAAGGCTCTCAGTTGCTGCGCCAACGCCCCTTCTGCGTCGGTCATGCCCTGTACGCTCATGGCACCGTGAATGTCGAACAACACGCCGTCGAGCGGCGCCTTTGCGCAAGCCTCCGCCAGCAAGTCAAAAAACTGATTGCGCCACTGCTCGTAAAATGCGCGGCTGACCACGCCGCCCGGCAGCGCTCTGGCGCTGATTAGCGGGATGTATTCAACTTCGCAATTTTCATCCAAAAATGGATATGCATCGAGCAACGCTTGACCGCGTAAAATTCTAAAGTCGTCTATGCCCGATATATAGGGCGTAAAGGTCGACGACTCGATATGTATGCCGCCGATGGCGATTCTCTGTTTCACTAAGACCTCCTATTTGTCGATGCCGCGGCGCGACAATACGCCAGCGCTAAAATAATGCTTAACTTCTCTCATTTCGGTGACTAAATCGGCGCTTTTTATCATCGTCTCAGTCGCATAGCGACCGGTTATAACGACTTCGGTCTGCGCTTGCCTTAAATTTATTACTTTCATTAGTTCGTCGTCGCCAAACAGTTTGTAAAAAACTGCAATGGTGACCTCGTCGAAAATGACCAGACTATAGCGTCCGCTCTGCAATACCTGCGCCATGCGCTGCAGGCCGGCGCGCGCCAAATCGATATCGACGCGTTCGGGCTGGCGGCTGATAAAGCAATCTCTGCCAAACTGTTCAATGTCTATATTGGGATTATCTTCTGCAATGGCACACTCTGCATAGCGCATATTTTTGACAAACTGGCCGATAAAGACACTGCCGCCGGCGTATAGATGGCGCAGTGCCAAGCCAAAAGCAGCTGTCGTCTTGCCCTTGCCGGCGCCTGTATAAACGTGTATATACCCCATCGCATGCTACCTGATGTAGGCAGTGCCGCGCGCCACTAACGACACTTCACCGGACAATAAAATACGGCGCAAACTGCCATTGTCAACTTCAGCAGCAACTGTTAGCGCACCGCCCGGCTGATCGATTTTGCACGGCTCGCTCAACCCTTTATCAAGTGCCAAGATAGCCGCCAAGGCAGACGTTCCGGACGCACAACTACTTTCCCAAAATCCGCTATTTGTCTGCACGACGAATACATATGGCGTCATGAATTGGCTTTTGGCATCGTAAAACATGACGCCAAAGGCCAAACTGTTGCGCGCGACTTCAGATTGCCCCAACGCGTCGATTAAGGCCGCCCGATCGGCGCACTCAGCGTCCACGATAAAGTGGGTAATGCCCTCAAAGACGACATAATCGGCACTGCCCGTTTGGCCGAGCGACAAACTGCCCACTTCTACCGGCAAGGGCATTTCAATTGCCGCCCAATAAGTCACATCGTCGATTTGACGCTCGACGACGCAGCTGACCGGGCGATCGATGCCGGATACTGCAATGGTAAACCACTGGCCGAGCGGCCGCAGGCCTCGCTCGACCAAGTAAACCGCCATACAGCGCGAGGCATTGCCGCAAAACTCGCCGCCCATCATCGCCAAGCGATACTGATTATCAGGTGCCATTTCGATATAGCCGACCTGTTCGGCGGCGACGTGATGTTCTGCCATTAAAGTATTGGCTAATGCCGCATAGTCGGTTGGCGCAACTTGGTCTTCTACTAAAATCGTCATATTCTTAGCCGGATTGTACTTGACAAATTTTAATTCCATAACGCCCTCCCTCAAAATTAATTTGCAATTACTCAACTGTGACCGATTTGGCCAAATTGCGCGGCTTATCGACGTCGTTGCCGCGGTCTAGCGCCACGTAATAGGCAAACATTTGCATTGGCATAACGCTCAGTACGGGCGCCAGTAAATCGTCGCACTGCGGTATGTAAATGACTTCGTCGGCGATTTCTTTAATGCTTTCGTTACCAGCTTGGGCAACCGCTACGACGTAGGCTCCGCGCGCCTTGACTTCTCTTATATTGGATACGGTCTTCTCGTATAAATGGGTCTGCGTGGCCAAGGCGATGACCAAAGTGTCCTTTTCCATCAGGGCAATCGTTCCGTGTTTCAGCTCGCCGGCGGCGATTGCAAAGCTATTGATGTAACTGAGCTCTTTTAACTTGAGCGACGCTTCATAAGAGACATCGACATCGGCGCCGCGCCCGATAAAGAACACGCTGTCGTTGTTAAATTGCTCAGAGGCAATGCGCTGCATCGCATGCTCCAAGGCGAGCGTCTGTTCGGCCAGCGTTTCGATCCCTTTTAATTTTTCGAGCCACTCGGCAAAGCCTTCTTCGGTCATCCTGCCATTTAACATCCCCATGTGCAAGGCCAACATATAAAAGGCCATTAACTGCGTGGTAAACGCCTTGGTCGAGGCGACGCCAATCTCCGGACCCGCCCAAGTGTAGAATATGTCGTCGGAATCGCGCGCTACCGACGAGCCGACGACGTTGACCACCGACAAAATGCGCGCCCCCATCTGCTTGGCGTAGCGCAAAGACTGCAAAGTGTCAAGCGTTTCACCGGACTGCGAAACCGCAATAAAGAGCGTTTGATGGTCGATGAACGGATCGCTATAGCGAAATTCCGATGCGATGTCGACCGTCACTGGTATGCCGGCAAAGGTTTCAATTGCCCGCTTGCCAATTAAGCCGGCGTGATAGGCCGTACCACATGCGACGATATAAATGCGATTTATCTGTCTGAGATCGTCGGCGCCAATATTTATTTGTTCAAAGTTGAAACCGCCATTGGCATTAATGCGACGATATAGCGTATCGTGCAAGCCCTTTGGCTGCTCGTGTATCTCCTTAATTGTAAAGTGGGCATAACCTTCTTTTTCGGCTGCCGCAACATCCCAAGTCACTTTTAGGACGTCGCGCTCGACGACTTGCCTTAAAGCGTCGTAAATCGTTACGCCTTGAGGTGTCAAGACGACGACTTCGTCATTTTCGATCAACAACATATCGCGCGTGTGCTTGAGCAGCGCCGGAATATCCGAAGCGATAAAATTTTCGCCCTGACCCAATCCGACGATCAGCGGACTGTCTTTTCTGACGGCGATCAACTGATCGGGATGATGCTTGCTGATTACGCCGACTGCGTAAGCGCCCTCCATGCGGTCAATCGCCTTGTAGACGGCATCCAGCAAGTCGCCCTCGTAATAGTATTCGATTAAGTGAGCGATGACTTCAGTGTCGGTATCCGACTTAAAGGCTACGCCGTGTTCGTTGATGAGCCACTCTTTTATTTGGGCGTAATTCTCGACGATGCCATTGTGAATAATTGCAATTTCGCCCGACTCGCTGGTGTGCGGATGCGCGTTGACGTCAGACGGTTCGCCGTGCGTCGCCCAACGGGTATGACCGATGCCGACGTTGGCGCTCAACTGTAGTGGTTTAATTCGGTCGGCCAGATACCGCAAGCGCCCCTTGTACTTGTGTACGACGACTTCGTCGCCACTCAACGCAGCAATCCCCGCCGAATCATAACCCCTATACTCTAATTTATCAAGCCCTTCTATTAATACCGGTACTGCATTTTTACTGCCAATATAGCCTACTATTCCACACATAACTTCACCTCTTTATAACTAACAAATGTAATTTTTTACACAAAAAAATCAGCTCCTGGCTGATCTCGATTGATATATGCCATTGTTTTCGCTCAACTGATCCGGGTGTTGTGCCAAAAGTCACCTCTTGGTTTTGCCCCATCGTTCACGGCATTGAGTTGCCGCAGAGTACCCGCCGAAATTTCGATAAACTCTGTCCTCGTCACCTATTCAAAGGTCTGGCGCTTGAAATTTAGTTGCCCATAAATTATTATCACCCCTTTCCCCTGAACCTAGCATAACACAGCAACAAAACGCTGTCAACGTCGAAGTGCCGAGCGGGTAGCCTAACTGCGGCGGGCCGTTTAACGCGCAAACCTAAAGTTAGTGAAATATTATTCAATTCATGATAGAATGTAGATAACACAAAACGCGCTGTTTCACTACACTAACATTGAGAAGGGAAAATATGTTTGCAAGACGACTAAACTACATCATCGAATTGAGCAAAGTAACGACTACATTTTTGGCCAAATCGGCCAATATCGACGCTTCGTATATCAGTAAATTGCGCAGTGGTAAACGGCCATTGCCCAAAAATCCAACTTTTCTAGCTGAACTGAGCATTTGTTTGGCTAAGAATATTAAAGAAGACTATCAGATTGAGGCCATGTGCGATCAGCTCAACTTAATCAAGTGGCCAAGTATAAAACTTGCTGCAAAGTATATTGAGCGGTGGTTGGTAAGTGGATTGCTAATCGAAGAAAATAAAGGGCAAGGCGCGGCGCTAAAAAAAATTCCTAAAAAGGCGCCCGAAACACACTACTATTATGGCGTAACCGGCAAGCGCGCGGCCGTATTGGCTTTTCTAGACTTGGTTATCGCATCTGAAACAAAGTGTTCGTTGCTGTTGTTTAGCGACGAAAACATGAGCTGGCTAATCGACGATATATCTTATACCAAACAATGGGCAAACAAACTGATTACCGTTCTCAAACGCGACCATAGCATTAAAATCATTCACAATATAAACAGGGATTTTAAAGAATTGCTCTATTCGTTTTTGAATTGGACACCAATGTATTTGACCGGAAATATTGAATCGTATTACTACCCTCATTTTCGCGATAATGTCATGCAGCGAACGATGTTTATTGCAGATAAAATCGGCGCGGTGACGTCTTCTTCAGTTGCCGGCAATGTAGACGGAATGAGCAACCAACTGATTGTCAATAAGACGGCAGTTTCGGCCATAACAAGAGAATTCAAAAACTACCTCGCACTCTGCCGCCGCCTTTCGCAAAGCGTAAAATACGCAAACCGACAAGTGTTGTTCGACTTTATCGAGCGCATCGACAACGAAAATATCAAATTGCAATCTATTTCTTCAGTTCCCAACATCTTTACCATGCCGCAATCGGTTGCCACCAGCATGCAAAGACGCGCCCCCAATAGTATTATTTTGAAAACTTGGCAACTATTACAGACAAAATTTGATGCGCTATTAAAAAATTCAGAATATCGAGAACTATTAAGGCATCCGACCCTGCACGACGAAATGCCCTACTTGCTGCTGGGTGATTTTTTGGGTGCGGAAGGTCTTAAGTACACTCGAAAAGAATTGGATCAACACTACGCGCATCTCGATAATCTTTCCAAAAAGTATAGTAATTATCGCTTTGCCTATAGTGACTCTGTCAATTTTAGCGGCAATTTATTCAGCTTTTCGAACGCCGGCTTTATACTCACCAACAACGATGTGAAAAGTTTTGCCTCAATCGTCGTCGAATCCGATTTGGTAATCGCTTGTACGGATTACATAAACAATACATTTCTACGCGCAAATATTTTGTAAACCTACAAACGAGCATAAGTTTTTTAGCTCCCTTGTCACATTTGTGACAAGGGTTTGTCATTGACAAAACAGCGCGTCTGCTAGCCACATAAAGACAAAAGGGTTAAAATAATTATATAGCCCAGATTATTCAGGCAATATGTGAATAAATCCATATAGGGCATAGCAAAGAGAGGAGAACAGCTATGAAAAATACTCTAACATCGAAAAAAACAACTTTAATTAGCATCTTGCTGCTGGCCTGCTTATTGTTTGGCGCCATCAGCTTTGCCAGCCCCTCGCTAACTGTATCGAAAACTACATTACAGCCAAGCGAAGAACTAACGGTTTACGTATCGGGATTTCCGACTAAAGCCAATCCTTGGATTGGCCTGTTGCCGGCAGATGCCGATATCAATAAGGCCGACAGTTACGACATCGCCTACAAGTGGTTATCTGACGCCAACCGAGATGGCGGTAAATGCGTCTTTACCATGCCTTACGTAGAAGGCCGCTATATCGTCGGCGTCTTTGAAGATTCAAACGACGACAATGTTCTGGCAATCAGCGATGTCATAACAACGAGAAACATTTCGGTTTCAATCGACGGTTTAAAAGACAGCTATGAAAAAGATGAGCCAATCTATTTTTCAATCGACAAAAAACCGGTTGCCAATCTCGGCGCTTGGGTCGGTGTGGTTCCGGCCGATGTCAATGACAGTTTTGACAGCCACGACGTCGCCTATATCTGGATGAGCAATCTCGAAAACTCAAGCGGAAAATTTATCGCGCCGAGTACAGAGGGCTATTACAAATTAGGTGTATTTTTAGACAACGCCAACGACACTGCAGTTGGTCTCAGCGATGCATTTTACGTCGGCTACAATCCGCCTAATCAGATAAATAGCGCAACGCTTATCGTAGACCGTTACCAATTGCAACCACTTGAAGAATTGACTGTCCAATTTGACGGTTTTTCCGATCGCGACGCACCGTGGATTGGCCTGTTGCCAGCAGACGCCGACATCAATAAACCGGATAGCTACGACATCACCTACGCCTGGGTAAGCGACCTTAAAAATAAGACATGGACACTTAAAATGCCGCGCGCAGAAGGCCAATATAAAATTGGCATTTTTAGAGATAACGATGACGACAGCGTCATTATAGTGAGCGATGTCATCACGACTAAACACCTCCCGGTGTCGATAAACCTACAAAAAACTGCCTATGCCCAAGCGGAAAAAATCCCCTTTACGATTGACCGCAAACCGGTTGACGGTCACGGCGCATGGGTCGGCATGGTTCCGGCTGACACCCAAGACAGTTTTGATAGCCACGACATCGCCTACATTTGGGTTGACAACCTGAATAATTTAGCGGGAAATTTCACTGCACCAAATAAAAACGGCAGCTATAAATTAGGATTGTTTTTGGATAATTCAGATGATATGCCCCTTGGCTTTAGCGCACCATTTTCAGTTGGAAATGTAACTGTAACAAATGTTCCAATCGTTACGACACCTCCTGTTTCAAAACCAAATCAAACGCAAAAAATTGATCTGACTAAGAGACAATCCGGTCGTAGCAGAGCGAAAAACGACAATCCTCTGGTCGAATTGGTTAGACAAGCAGCTCAAGAAAATAAGGATTTACCCTTTACCGATTTACCGAAGAACCACTGGTCGTATCCATACGTACAAATTATGCACGGTGCCGGCATCATCAACGGCTATCCGGACAACACCTTTAGACCAGATGCCAATTTTTCAAGGGCAGCATTCGCCAAGATGCTGAGTTTATCCTATGGATTGGCGCCCTATACCGGCAATCAAATAATCTATACCGACGTCACTAAAAACGACTGGCATTACCCTTATGTAATGGCCGCAGAAATGATTGAGGCGATTAATTACTTCCAAGAATCAGATGGAACGCGCACTTATCGACCGAACATCGCCTCTGAAAGAGAAGACGTAGCCGTAGCATTGGTGACACTACTGGGACTCGATCCGGATGACGCCAAATTGGAATTAATTGCAAACTACAAAGACTTAAATAAAATTTCCAGAGATATGAAACCTTACGTTGCACTCGCCGCCGAATACGGCATCATGCAAGGTGATAATAATGGATATTTCCAACCGCACGCACCACTGACGAGAGCACAAGCCTGTAAAGTATTCGCCGTCGTCTTGACGACATTGGGACAATAATTTTAACCCTCAAACCTCTAAATGAAATTTTGAACAACCGGCCACTGCGTACCAATACGCGGTGGCTTTTTACGATGCTACTCATTAAGCTAGATCGTTCTCGACATCGCTCAAAAAAATGCGCACCTAATCGCACAACTTATAATTGGCACTATGTTGACCACTCATCAATGCCAAACCCGGTCGTATCGCCCCAATCCGTTGAAGACATCGACCAATAGTTTTTACGGGCCCATCCAAAGCGGATTCACAAGGCGACGTTTTCACAACACAAAATGCATTAAAGTATTAATATAATGAATATTTATTTCCTCTTAGTAGACACATGTGTCGCTTCTGTATTATGATAATTATACACGATAGGTAATAACTATAGCAGGACCTTACCTTCTTTATAAAGCCCTACCCCGTTAAGAGGACGTGATATAGTGAAATCAAAATACTTCATTAAGCGTTTATTAATTGCCATTCCGACCTTTATCGGCATTACGATATTGGCGTATCTGATTTCTTCACTCGCGCCGGGCTCGCCGCTAGACGCCTTACTGGCAGACCCTCGTATTAGTGCGGCTGAAATAGAGCGGCGTCGCCAAGAGCTCGGCCTCGATCAAAATGTACTGGTTCAGTATTGGAACTGGTTAAAGTCTCTATTGCATGGCGATTTAGGATATTCCTTTAGCGCCAGCAGACAGTCGGTCAATCAGATGATTTCCGAACGATTGTCGGCGACGCTTTTATTATCCGGTTCGGCTCTACTTTTTTCAATATTCATTTCTATACCGCTCGGCATCTTTGCCGCTACAAAACCCAATTCAATCAGAGACTATCTGACCTCAGGGCTATCTTTTGTTGCCGTCGGCACGCCAAATTTTTTCGCCGGCTTGGCATTAATCTATATTTTTGCCGTAAAATTTAAATGGCTACCGACCGGCGGCATGTACGATTCGGTTGGCGATAAAACGACATGGGCACTGCTGCGTCATATGCTATTGCCGATGTTTGTGTTATCCATACAACAAATCGGCGCCTGGATACGCTATACGCGCGCCAGTATGATTGAAGTCTTGCGTCAGGACTACATACGCACAGCCAAAGCCAAGGG
>PDWI01006515.1_pt1 | contig 31048 bp, 29 predicted proteins | sample 1430891 | NCBI WGS metagenome assembly PDWI01 (sample SAMN01162508, study PRJNA174530) | Oral metagenome, whole genome shotgun sequencing project. | biome: Marine environment; feature: Marine mammal; material: Swab sample of the gingival sulcus; isolation source: swab sample of gingival sulcus... | reverse complement strand
ATCCCGAACTCAGAAGTGAAACGAGTCATCGCCGATGATAGTGTGGGGTCTCCCCATGTGAAAGTAGGTCAACGCCAGCTCTTTAATACCAAAAGCCCCGTAGCTAACGCTATGGGGCTTTTTCTGTTGACGATATGTTTTAGTATAGAATTAAGTGCTATCAAACCATTCGCAACACTAACCCCCAGCGTTAGTCGCTATTGAGTTCATTTTATAAAATGTTAATGTTACAATACCTCGTTTGTAAACATTCTAACGAGGTATAAAATGTCCTTCTCTTCACTGTTTGTCGCTATCAATCGCGGCAGTTTAGTCAAACAAATCTTAATCGGCCTAGTTGCCGGTATTATTTTGGCCCTTATCCAGCCCAAAGCCGGCATCGCCGTCGGTATTTTGGGTGACTTTTTTGTCAGCACCCTAAAAGCGATTGCTCCAATTTTAGTCTTTATTCTGGTTACGGCAGCCATCACCCAACACCAAGTTAATACAAAGGTTTATATTAAGCCCATTTTGGTGCTTTATGTTTTAGGGACGTTTATGGCAGCATTGGTAGCTGTGGTTGCCAGCTTTCTTTTCCCAACGACATTGACCTTGGTCACTCGTGAAATCTCACAAACGCCACCGTCAAACATAGTAGAAGTGTTACGCACTCTGGTTATGAATATCGGCGCCAATCCCATTAAAGCCTTGGCAAATGCCAACTACATGGGAATTTTGGCGTGGGCGATTTTGCTAGGTATCACTTTGAGACATGCTAGTGAAACGACAAGAGCCTGTGTTGCCGATTTATCGACTTCGGTAACCCAAATTGTGCGTTGGGTTATTCGACTTGCACCTATCGGCGTGTTTGGTTTGGTGGCCTTTACCGTGGCTAGTACGGGCTTTGATGAATTATATAAGTATTTAAGAATACTTTCTGTTTTAGTCGGCTCTATGCTGTTTGTGGCCTTAGTAATGAATCCTTTGCTAGTCTACTGGAAAACGCGTAAAAATCCGTACCCATTGGTTTTCACTTGTATAATGGAAAGCGGCATAACCGCATTTTTCACCCGCAGTTCTGCGGCCAATATTCCTGTTAACATGCGCTTGGCCAAAAAGTTAAACTTACACGAAGACACCTATTCCATTTCTATTCCGCTAGGGGCGACCATTAATATGGCCGGCGCGGCGATTACGATTACCGTATTGACTTTGGCGGCAGTACATACGCAGCACATTGAAGTGGATTTGTTGACGGCGCTATTGCTTAGTGTGCTAGCCGCCGTTGGGGCGTGTGGTGCATCGGGTGTTCCCGGTGGTTCACTGTTGCTTATTCCTATGGCTTGTAGCTTGTTTGGTATCGGCGAAGATATTGCTACGCAAGTGGTTGTCGTCGGCTTTATTATTGGCGTGGTGCAAGATTCTTGTGAAACGGCTTTGAACTCCTCTACGGACGTGTTGTTCACGGCCGCCGCCGATTTGGGCGAGCAGCGCAAGGAAAAGTCTTAATTTCCCCACCCTGTAGGTACGATTAGCGCAGCGTAATCGTACGAATGCTACGGCCTCTTTCCTTGCCGGGAAAGAGGCCGTTTGTTTTATTATTATAGTCAGTCCCAAAATAAACTGGTATAGTCAAGCCACCCAATGACTATACCAAAGGATTTTCTTCTCAGTCAGCATATTTCTTGCACTGCTCACGGCATAAAAAATGTCTAAACTAAAAAATCGTTAGGCGTTTTTTTGCCAAAATTTAGACATTTTTAGAGTGAAATTTAGACAAAAAAGTCACTGATAATGGCATAATACCGCTACGACCATAGTCAACACTGGAGAAACCGCCATGAAAATTTGGCTATCTTTATTCATCGCTGCACTTTATTGTGTCTGAACAAACAGCGACAACCTAAGCGCCTAAGCCATTACGATACTATGAACTACTTTGATAAAGAGAAACTACTTTCACAAAACCCCACTGCGCCACAAGATATTAACAGAGATATTGCCGAGGCACTTTCCGATTGTACGCATCCGTTGGGCATTTCAAGATGCTTAAAACAGCATCAGGCTGTTTTGGAAAACGATTTTGATATTTTTGAAAGCGTGCTAGATGCCTATTGGTATATGGGGCTTTACCGCAGTTATCTTGACGGCTATATATTGGGGCATGCACTACTCAAGCAAGCCTTGCAGTTTATTCGCCTTACGCAAGCCGATATTCAAGCATTTATTGATCAATTTGGCGCATTTGTTGATAGCGTGGTTGCCAACGGTGGATCATCTCGGGAAAATTTGATGACGTTTTGTCATTTTTCTTTTGATAAGCAAGTGGTTTTTTCTCAACAAGCGACCATAGCAATACTTTCACAACGAGTGTATTCGTTAGTTGATAAAAAACGCTATATTGAAGCGCATCATATTGCTGAAAAAGATTTTAATAGCGCTCAGTTACATTTGTCAGGTTGTCTCGATGCCTGTTTAGGTGTGCTGTTGTGCGATTTTGAGGACGAGGGATTTGCGGCTATTAAATCGTTATACGAGGATAATCAATCGAATGTTATATTAGCTGTGCTCAGTTATTGCTACAACAAGCGCGATGTGCCATACGATAATGTGCTAGAAAAAATACGGCAAGTCAATCAACAACGCATTAAGGCTAATTGTGATAACGCGCATCAAAAGACGGATTATTTTGCTGTAACCCAGCTTGGGGCTTGGGTAAAATATAAGGCTAATCCGCTAACTAATTACAAAATCGCCCTTATTGGTATAGATATACTAGAAGATATGGTAAGCAAGCCGCAGGTTCTCGCGCAACAAATACCAAGCTCCTCGTCAGAACATAATGCTTTTGAAAACTTATTTGAACTTATTCACTATCAATTTAATAAAGAAAAGGACAGTGAGGCTTATCAACGGCTAAAACACTGCTTGCAGATTTTGGCGAATTCTCCTAATTTATCAATAAAATATCGATTAGAGGCAATGTTGGTTGCCAATGAAGCTTTAAACTTTTGGGTAGATAATCATAGACAACTTATTGAAGAAATGAAGCTTTTCCCTACAAATAGTTATCAATGGGGAACAAGCAGCGCTAGGGAATGTAGAATAGATAATGCCGATTGTTTTCGTTGTCCTATTTTTAAGTTAGATGATGTTATCGCTTGTATTGACAAGCCACAATTTTCTTATCAGGCGCTAAATTATTTTCGTTTTTTCAAAGACAAACATATACAAGACAAACAGAACATTGATAAGATTTACTCAGCAATGTTTTCGGCTCTCAAGTGTTTATTGATAGCGTTAAATAAATGCCAACAAAATTTCTGGGGGCACGCAGAAAGTATTACCGGCATTAACAACCTATTAATCAAATATCCATTATCAATAGAACAACAACAATCTGTTATTCAACTTATTCAGGAACATAAAAATTTATTTAAGGATAGGGCGATAGATAATGAAGATGAGGGTAAAAAATATATTTTAAAAGAACAGCTAGAGATGCTATCAGGATTTTTAGTCAGGTGGCAAGACAAATTAAATGCAGAAGGCCACCATTCTGTTCAGCTAGTTGACGAGTATGACAGCAATCTAAAAGTATGGGATAAAGTTCATCTACACTGGCAACAACAGCATATTGACCGCGCTCAAGCCTTACAAGCACTTGCGGCATGTGGATTGTTTGATGAGGAAAAATTAGATGACGACATGTTGACAAATTCGCTTGAAAATGGTCTTTTGAATGTGTTGGCTGTTAGCAATAATTTGCTGTATATCCATATAGATATTTGGGATTATGAGGATTATTATGGCTATTTTGACGTTTTTTCGGCTATGTTAGCTTTGGCTAATATCACTATTCAAAACAGCGAGCCAACGGCAGAGGCTATCCCCCTAAATCATTGCCCTAGTTCATCGGTAATTGAAATTGAGGAAATCAGTTGCTTTACTTATAATAATCAAACTTATCAAGCTATTATTTACCCTTGTGGCACTTGGTATCATTGTGAAGTTACCTTTATTATTGCGTTGTTGAACCTTTTCCTCGAAAAAATTCAGCACGGCAAGCGTTTATATACGGTTGATGTTGAAGGAAGTAATGAGGTTTTTTTTCTAGCCAGTGCAAACTGCCAAGCATTTGAGCAACTAAATCAACGACTACAATTACCTTTTGAACAAATTACTTGGGAAAAATATGGTTTTACGCCCGAAGATGTGGGGCAACAATATGCTTTAATCAACCCCGATTATCAGCAAGCTCTCGCCAACGGTGAAATTGTCATCGAAGACAAACAAATCCCCATACTTAAAGCCCGTAGCGTGGTATCTGAGAATTCAATGAACTGGCTATTAGAACAACAACCGATTTTGTTGCAAACAATCGAAAAGCAATACCATAATTTATCACAAGATGCGCAATTGTCAGAACAGGAGAAAGCGTGGCAACTATGGCAGTCGGCCGTGTATTATCGCAATCTCTTTATTGCCTTGGCTAGGCAAGCTATCGCCGATGAAAAGGTGATTAACTATCAATATCAAACCCAACCGTTGTGGCACTTAAAGGTGCAACAACGTCAATTTGATGACATAGTCGGTGAAATAAATGACATCGATAGGTGTTTATCAAGCGTCTATACTAAAATTCAGCAGGACGTTTTAAACGCCGACAAACTTGGTGAACAAGTGAAGTGACATAATAAAGTGACACATCACAGGAGGATTTAATGAACTACAACATCTTATCCCTAGACGGCGGCGGCAGTTGGTCGATACTGCAACTACTGACGCTCAAAGAGAAATACGGCGACATTGCCGGCCACGATATCTTGAAAAAATTTGATATGGTCATCGCCAATTCCGGCGGCAGTATCGTCTTGGCGGCTTTGGCAGAGAATTGGACGTTGTCGCAGGCGTTGGGCTTGTTCGATTCGCCGGAAATCCGGCAACAGATTTTTTCGGTCAATAGTTTTTGGGAGCGCTTTTTCCCTATTGACTACTTTCGCTTGTTTATCAGCTTCGGCCCGAAATACAGCACGGCCAAAAAAGCCCAAGCCTTTGCCGAACTGTTCCCCAATATTAACCGCCGGCAAATGCGCGAGTTGCCGGACTTTATCGGCAACCCCGAACTCAAGCTGATTGTTTGTGCTTACGATGCCCTCAACAAACGCGCCAAGTTTTTTCGCTCTTACGGCGACTCGGAGCGCTTTGAATCCGTGCGCCTCACCGAGGCCATTCACGCCTCCTCCAATGCGCCGGTGCAGTATTTTGACTTTCCGGCACACTTCAAAGACAATAGTAGAAAAATTAACTACGAATTGTGGGACGGCGCGGTGGCCGGCTTTAACAATCCGGTGACGGCCGGCGTGATTGAGGCCTTTAAAGCCGGCGTTGACCTCGGCACGGTGAAAGTCGTTTCCTTGGGGACGGGTAACAAGTTGATGTCGGCAGCCGATAAGAAAACCTACTGCGAGTTGAATTACCGCACCCAGCGCTACAAGTCGCAAAAGTGGAATTTGCTGTCGCTTAATACTCAGCGGCGCTATTTTTGCAACAATATGATAAACCAAGCTAATTCGATTTTGGACGACCCGCCAGACTGGGCGAATTATGTGACCTATATGTTTTTGCAAACCGGCGGCACGGAGGATTTGCAACAGCGCTTTATCCGGCTCTCGCCCCTGATTTACCAAACGAAAAACAGCGAGCCGGCGGTGAAGGAATTGGTGCGACAACTCTACGCTTTGGATATGGATTTGACCGACCGTGCCGATATGGATTTAATTAAGCAATGCTTTACAGAATGGGCGGCCGGCAATATTCTCAATCAGCCGATTAGCTATCACCTCGATAAAGACGATTGCGTGCAACACGTTCGCGGCGATAAGTATTTTGCTGATGCCTTGGCGAAATGGTAATAAAAACAGCGCACCTTACGGAACGGCGGCTTTTATATTGAATGAATTTGATAACACTTGCACTGTAAATGATGAAAAAAACACTCACTGCGGGGCGCTTTGCCCTAGATTTATCGCGGCCCCAAATTATGGGCATTTTAAACGTCACGCCGGATTCTTTTTCCGACGGCGGTCGTTTTATTGATGTGTATAGCGCTCTGCACCATGTTGAGGACATGCTCAACGCCGGCGCCGATATTATCGACATCGGCGCCGAATCGACGCGACCGGGGGCGGCTTTGGTTGACGAAGCCACTGAGCTTAAACGCTTATTGCCGGTCATTGATGCCATTAATACGCGCTTTGACTGCTGTTTGTCGATTGACACCAATAAGCCGGCAGTGATGCGCGAAGTGCTGGCGCGACAAGTCAGCATGATTAACGACGTTCGCGGTTTTGTCGCCGAAGGTGCTTTGGAAACCGTGGCCGATAGCGATGCGGCGTTGTGCATTATGCACATGCAAGGCCTACCCGAAAACATGCAACAACAGCCGAGCTATCACGATGTCGTCAACGAAGTGAAGCACTTTCTCTGCACGCAAGCCGACAAAGCGCTAGCGGCCGGTATCGCTAAAGACCGCATCGTTATCGACCCCGGATTTGGCTTTGGCAAGACGGCCGAACAGAATATGCTACTGCTCAAGCACGCCGATTTATTGGCTTCGGAATATCCGTTACTCTTTGGTTTGTCGAGAAAATCGACGCTAGGTGTGATTTTGGGTGACGCGGTTGCCGACCGCACCGTGGCTAGTGTCACTGGTGCTTTGCTCGCTATTCAAAACGGTGCGAGTATTGTGCGGGTTCACGATGTCAAGGCCACGGCCGATGCCATCAAAGTGTACCAAGCTATGTTGAATTGACCAATAATTGAACAGCTCAATGTCGGCGTGATTATTTCATGCAATTTCAGTATGAAATTGGGTTGTTCACAGTGTTATTCACAGCCTTATCCACGCGTTTTGTGCATAGCGTAGTGAAAGCTAATACGTCACTGTGAAGATAATATGGCTGGGGATCGCTTCGTTCTACCCTGCCGCAGTTAACATCGTAGGGGCAGCCCCACGTGTCTGCCCTTGGTTGGAGAAACCAATCATTTCATTGTGTTAAAATGAAATGATTGAAACCTTGAGGCAAAAACTATTTCCTACCAAGGGCGAACACATGGGTTCGCCCCTACGAAAGTGTCCAACTGCCGTTTTTAGGTTTAACCAAGTAATCGGCTATCATTCGTACGATTACGTTGCGCTAATCGTACCTACAATAGCTGTTCAATTATTGAACAATTTGATATTGGCGCGATTATTTGATGTTATTTCAATATGACATCAGGTTGTTCACAACCTTATCAACAGCCTTATCCACGCGTTTTGTGTATAGTTGCACTCAAGCGATGTGGTTGCCACAACAAGCGTGTTGAGCATCTCAATATAAGGTGTTCAATTATTGGACAGCTCGATATTGGCGTGATTATTTCATGCAATTTCAGTATGAAATTGGGTTGTTCACAGTGTTATTCACAACCTTATCCACGCATTTTGTGCAAAACCGCGTATAATAGTATCATGACGAGATTAAGCCCCACCCAAATTCATCGCACGCGGCAATTGGCCGAACGTGCTGCTGCGTGTGCGTTGTCGTATTATCAGAGCGACTACGAAATTACGATAAAAAGTGACGAAAGCCCCGTCACTCAAGCCGATTTGGCCGTTAGTGAGTTGTTGGAAAAACACCTGCCGGCCATTGCGGATTTTCCTGTGCTGAGTGAAGAAAGTCAACCTGAACAGCCGTTGTGGACAGGCTGGGAAACCTATTGGTTGATTGATCCCATCGACGGCACAAAGCACTTTATTAACCGCACTGGGGATTTTTGCGTTTGCATTGCGTTAATTCATCGCAATCAAGCCGTATTTGGTTTGATTATCGCGCCGACCACGGGCGCGTTATGGTTGGCGCAAACGGCTGACGAAGACAATGACATGCTGTTGGAAAAATACCAAAATGGCCAAGCCGTCCCTATGCCAACTGATAGGCCAGAAAAACCTATCGTAGCGTTGAGCACCAAAACCCTATCAAAACGCATGAGTATCCTGTTGGCGGCACTGCCAGCTTACGACTGGTATAATCGCGGTAGCGCCCTAAAATACATTGATATTGCCGAGGGCAAAGCCAGTCTCTATCCTAAAATGTGGGATACTTGCGAATGGGATAGTGCCGCCGGTCAGTGTATTTTGGCTTGCGCTGGTGGTGGCGTGATGCGTTTCGATACCCGCGACACCATACATTATGGCAAGTCGGCCTCATTAATTAATCCACACTTTTTTGCCTATCGCGACTTATCCGACGAGACGCTAGTGGCGCTGTGTGAGTGCTATCCGCAGGCCGTTATTCATCCGCGGGATTGCTGAATAAAAAAGTCCTCAAATACCTGAGCAAAAAACTAGGTATTTTTTTATGTAAGTCTATTTTTTGTAATTAAATTATTGGGTTGTTTTTTGTGTTTCCGTACTAAGATGACAGCGTGTTTTTAGCAATTGAAGTTGGTGGGAATGAGGCATATAATGTTGTGTGAGCTTTACCTACTAACCCAACTCACAGGAGCATCTTATGAAAAAAAGCATTGTTATTTTTGAAGCCGAAGGCGGCTCAGACAAAATTTTCAACGGTCACCGCAAAGACACCATGCCGATTCTTGAGGCTATCAAGGAAAAAGGCTGGCATTGTGAAGTCATTTACTTCCGCGACGAGTGGGCTGATGAGATTTACGACTACGCCAAAGAAAAATTCGACGGCTACATCAGCCGCGTCAACCCCGGTAATATTGCTACTGGCGAGAAAGTTTACTTTGAAACTTTGCGCAAGTTGTCAGATGCCGGTTTGGTCGGTATGTCGAACCCCGATGCCATGACTAATTTTGGCGCTAAAGATGCTCTAGTCAAACTGGCTGAGACTGACCTTGTTCCCAACGATACTTATGCTTATTACACGGTTGAAGAATTCACCAAAACTTTCCCATCGAGCATTTCTTACGGCGAACGCGTGTTGAAACAAAATCGTGGCTCAACCGGCGAAGGCATTTGGCGCGTTCAAATTGAGGAAAGCGTTGACTACAAACCCGGTGACAGCTTGCCGCTAGACACCAAGTTGAAGTGTACCGAAGCCGTGGACAACCACGTTGAGTACATTGCCTTAGGCGACTTCATGAAGTTCTGTGAGCAGTACATTGTCGGTGATAACGGCATGTTGGTTGATATGCGCTTTATGCCACGCATCAAAGAAGGCGAAATCCGCATCTTATTGGTGGGTGATAAGCCGATTTTCGTGGTGCACAAAAAACCGGCCGATGCCGAAGATGCATTCTCTGCCACTTTGTTCTCAGGTGCTAAGTACACTTACGATAAGCCAGAAGACTGGGCTGAGTTGATGACGTTATTCAACGACTCTTTGCCAGTGATTTCTGACAAGTTGGGCGGCTTTGACATTCCGTTGATTTGGACGGCTGACTTTATGTTGGGCGACAAAGACGAAGCCGGCAACGATACTTATGTGTTGGGTGAAATTAACTGTTCTTGCGTCGGCTTTACCAGCCACCTCGACCAAGGCATTCAAGAAACCATTGCCGAAGAAGTTATCAAGCGTATTGAAGCTAACGCTTAATACCGCTGTAGCGGTAGCTTGACGCAAAACGGGGACAGAGCGCGGCTCTGTCCCCGTTTTTTGTACCAAACCTGCAAAATAACCTATCAACCTAAAAAACGCAGTTATACCATTCACAAAATATATCGTTTGTCATTTTGTAGAGACAGGGCGCACCCTGTCTCTACACTACAAAACGATATTTATTGGGTTTGGTATTAACTCGTAGGGTGGGGACAGCGTAGCGAAACCCACCGTTCGCAGGTATTCAAGTTTTCTTTTAGATTTGAAGCTGCAACAAACGGTGGGTTACGCCCCTTACCTATCTTGATGCTTAGATTAGGGATAATAGACTGAAATAACGGTGTATAAAAAGGGGGCGAACAAGTAGTTCGCCCCTAAGAGAGTTAGCTCAAGGCCACTTGAGCGCACAGCATAAGTGCACCAGAGACCAGCGTATAAACCACAATCGGCCAAACAAATTTGAACCAGTGGCTATACTTCATGCCCAACATTTGTAGCGTTGCCAAAACAAGGCCTGTTGGCGCTAGATAGAGCATGGCGTATTGTCCCCAGTTGTAAGCGGAAACAATGATGGAGCGGTCAATGCCGGCGGTATCGGCCAGTGGCGCAATAATGGGCATAGAAAGCACCGCCAAGCCCGATGACGATGGCACAATAAAACCGAGCAAGAAGAAGATAAAGAGCAACATGATGATAAACATATAGCTAGACATGCCCGACACCATATTACTGGCGTAGTAGAGAATAGTGTCAGAAATTAAGCCTTCTTCCATCACCAAGTTTACCGCACGCGCCAAGCCGATGATTAACGACACAGGCACTAAGCTAGAAGCCCCTTTCATAAAGGCGTTGAGTATGCGCTCCTCAGGTAAGCCGGCAATGAACATCATGATAATGACTAGCATGAGGAAAGAACCGGCCATCTGCGGGAACCACCAGCCCCACATAATCACGCCGTAAACCATAATCGGGAAGGCGATGGCAAATAACCCAAGGATAATTTTGCGTTTGAGCGTGAACACATGTTCCGATTCATCGGATAAATCGGTTGCATAGCGGCGGTGAAACTCTTCTCTGTCTTCATAGGTATAAGACAGGGTAGGGTCTTTTTTGATGCGTTTGGCGTACCAATAAAGGTAAGAAATCAACACCGTAGAACCAGCGACTAGACCGATAACGCGCCAAATAATGCCTTCGGTAAATGGAATGCCCGCGGCGCTAGAGGCAATAACTACGGCAAAGGGGTTAATGGTTGAGTAGGTTGTACCCAAAGAGCCCGCTAAGAACACCGCCCCCACAGAAATAATGGCGTCGTAGCCCAAAGCGATAAAGATTGGACAAATAATCGGGTAGAAGGCTACCGCTTCCTCTTCCAGACCACAGGAAGTACCGCCTAAAATCATAAAGATGGACATAAAGAAGACCAGCAAGAACTCATGTCCCTTGGTTTTCTTGGTCAAAGCAATCAAGCCAGCATTAAACGAACCCGTTTCGTTAACCACCCCAATCATGCCGCCGAGTACGAAAATAAACACCATAATATCCGCGGCTTGTATAGTACCGTGCACCATTGCCTCTGGAATGTCCAATAAACTTTTTGGCGCACTTTCTAGGCGCTGATAGGTGTCGGGGATAGAGATGGGTTTACGGATTTTTCCTTCAGTGAATTGCTTGATGTCAATACTGATTTTTAGGGAGCTGAGGCTTTCCGCCGTACCGGCCACGTGCCAATCACCGCTAGAATTAACACAATAAATAAGATAGTAAATGCGCTGGGTAAACGTAACCAGCTAGTTTTGCGAGTTGCCATGGTAATTCTCCTAATTAATGAGATTACAATTGGTTGAGCGCCGCGGCGCCCAACCAACAATTTAGCAAGCCGTTAATTCGTTTCGATACCGTTTGCTACTTGCGTAATCACGGTACCGGCTTCACCTTTCAACATTTGTTCGATGTCTTGCAAAGCACCAATTACTGCTTGCTTGCCGGTTTTTTGCACAAATTCGCAGGCGGCCTGCACCTTCGGCCCCATCGAGCCGGCGGCAAAGCCTTCCTTGATAAGTGCATCGGGGTGCGCTTTGGTGATTTTTTGCGCGTTGTCACTGCCGTAATTGAGGTAAACCCCATCAACGTCAGTGGCAATCACCAAATAATCCGCCGTTAGCTGCTCGGCCAATAGCGCCGAGCAGAGGTCTTTGTCGATAACGGCTTCAACACCGTGTAGCTTGCCCTCGCTGTCGTAACAGGTTGGGATGCCACCGCCACCCGCGCAAACCACGATGGTGCCGCGTTCCAATAACCACTTAACGGGACGGATTTCAAAAATCCGCTGCGGCCGTGGGCTGGGCACAACGCGGCGGAACTTGTCACCGTCAGGGGCAATATCCCAGCCTTTTTCAGCTGCTAACTGCTCGGCCTCGGCCTTCTCGTACACAGGGCCGATGGGCTTGGTGGGATTTTGGAAGGCGGGGTCGTCTTTGCTGACTTCTACTTGTGTCAAGACGGTGGCAATGGGCACTTCCTCAGGTAAGTGGTTGCCCATTTCCTGCTCAATCAAGTAGCCAATCATGCCTTCGGTTTCCGCGCCCAAAACATCCAGCGGATAGCTATCAACGGCTTTATACGCTGCGCCTTGCAAGGCCAACAAACCCACCTGTGGGCCGTTGCCGTGAGCAATTACCACTTCGTTACCTGCAACGACGCGCGACATTTGCTCGCTAGCGAGGCGGACATTACCGAGCTGATTTTCAGCGCTGAGTGGCTCACCGCGTTTTAACAAGGCGTTGCCGCCTAATGCAATAACAATTCTCATAATTTTCTCCTTCGCTTAGACATCACCCAGTGAAGCCACCATCACAGCTTTAATGGTGTGCATGCGGTTCTCCGCTTGCTCAAAGGCGACATTGTAAGGGGATTCAAACACTTCCTCAGTAACTTCAATGCCGTTGGCGAGTGCAGGATACTGTTCGGCGATTTGTTTGCCCACCTTGGTTTCTGAATTGTGGAAGGCGGGTAGACAGTGCATAAACTTCACGCGCGGATTGTTGGCTGCTTTCATCAAATCCATATTAACTTGATAAGGCATAAGAATATCAATGCGCTCACCCCATGACTCAATGGGTTCACCCATGGAGACCCAAACGTCGGTGTGGATGAAGTCCACGCCGTCAACAGCGGCCTTCAAGTCTTCGGTGACCATGAGGCGTGCACCACTTTCTTTGGCGTAGCCTTCGCACTCTTTGATAAAGGCTTCGTCAGGCCATAAGGCTTTGGGCGAAGCCAAGCGCACATCCATGCCCAATTTGGCGCCGACCAACAACAAAGAACGCGCCATATTGTTGCGTGTATCGCCTGTGTAGGCGTATTTGATATCGTGCAAAGGTTTGTCACAGAACTCTTGCATAGTCAACACGTCGGCGAGCATTTGTGTGGGGTGGAATTCGTCGGTTAAGCCGTTAAATACCGGCACGCCAGCATATTCAGAAAGCTCATCGACCACTTTTTGGCTAAAGCCACGATATTCAATGGCATCGTACATGCGACCCAACACGCGGGCGGTGTCTTTCATGCTTTCTTTGTGGCCGATTTGTGAGGAGGAGGGGTCGATATAAGTGACGTTGGCGCCTTGGTCATAGGCGGCAACTTCAAAGGCACAACGCGTGCGCGTCGAGGTTTTTTCAAAGATTAAGGCAATGTTTTTGTGCTTTAAGTGTTGTTTTTCCGTGCCCGAATACTTAGCACGTTTTAAATCGCGAGATAAGTCCAATAGGTAACGCAATTCGCGTTCGCTGTGGTGAGTGAGACTGAGTAAGTGTCTGTTGTGAAGATTGAAGCTCATAGTGGTTACCTCTATATAATATTTTATGATAAAAAAATAAAAACAATTAGTGCAAGAGGAAAGGAGTAAGGCACGTAGAACGGCGCAAAATACTCCCAATCTGCCCTAATCTAGCCCGAATATTTCATCATGGCGCGACAGTTTGCTCTCACATCGTTTTGCAGAGGAAAAAGCGCATTGGTTATACGCAAGATAAGCACCAAAAAACGATACAAAACAAAGGGAAATAAAGCACTTTTCGCTTTGATAAAATGTTCTAACTGGGCGTATTGTAGCAGTAGAAAAGCAAGAAAGACAGCAGATTTAACCCGATAAAACCCAGTACGCCACTCTGCTTTGTAGTGGGTGGTTTTCTTTTGCTTCCTTATGGTGTTATGTTAAAATTTTGCTTTTATGCCGACGATATACTTCCGATACACTTTGATTTGTTTGCTATCAATGAGCGCCATCAATTAGCACTATTTTTAGGCCATACTTGGATTGAGTCCATGCGCTAAGGCCGACTCAGATAGCCCGCCAACCACGTCAAAAATGCGTCACTGCACTTAGCGACATTGAGGCGCATACAGGTCGAGGTATTTTGGCGCGGCGAAAACAAATGCCCTGGTGCAAGCAGCCAACCGGCTTTGTGGGCGGCCAGTGCCATCTCCACGGTATCTTTACCCGTATCCACCCATATCATTAAACCCATTTGGCAGTTTTTGGGGTAGGCGATGCCTATCGCTTCTAACCGCGGTCGGAGTTGTTCGTGGGCTTTGAGCAAGTTTTCCTGCACGTGCGTCACGTGTTTGCGATAGGCATTATCTGTCCATAGCTGGTAAACGCCGCGCTCAGTCAATTCAGGGGTTGCCATGTTGGACAGGAGTTTTTGCCGAATAACGCCCTCGATATGCGCGTCCGGACAGCACAGCAAGCCAACGCGCCAATTGCCACCGAGAATTTTTGACGGCCCGCCGGTGTAAAACACGCGCTCAAATGGGTCTAGCGCCGCATAGCGCAAGGCCAGTGAACCAACCGAAAACGCGCCGTAAATATCATCCTCTAACAAATAAACGTCGTGGGCGCGTAGCAAATTTAATACTTGATAGGCCACCGCGGGGTGAATATTGAACGAGGTCGGGTTGTGCAACACGCTGTTAGTAATATATAACTTGGGTTTTTCATGGCTGAGTATTTTTTCCAACTGAGCCACATCAGGGCCGTCGTGGTGGCGCTGGACGCTGAGTACGCGCAAGCCTTTTTGTTGCAAGCAACTGATAATCCAAAACCAACACGGCTCATCGACAATCACCGTGTCGCCAGCCTTGAGCAAGTAATTGACCAGTAATTCAATCGCCCCCGACACGCCAGCGGTGGTGACCATGTTGTCTGGTTTGGCGCGAATGCCTACATCATCGAGTTGGCGCGCGAAAACTTCGCGCAACGGCTGATAGCCCTGTACATAGCCGTAGCGATAAATGAAATCATCCAGCTGATTGACCACCCGTCGCGTGGCCGATTGAAAGCCGCCAGCCGGCCACCACGATTGCGGCAGTTGTCCGCTACCAGGGGCGTGATTGTCGGGGTGTTCGCTAAATAAATGACTGAGTAGCCAGCTGGTTTCCAAGACGTTTTCAGTCAGCGCTGGCAATCTGGCGGCACTTGTGACTGGCTGATTATCTGAGGTAATAGCACGGTCATCAAGCCGGCTATTGACGTAATAGCCAGAGCCGCGCACCGCTGTTAAATGGCCGTGCGCGGTCAATTGGTCGTAGGCTTGCGCCACTGTAAACGTCGATACGGACAGCTTCTGCGCCAAAGCCCGCACCGACGGAATGCGCTGCCCTGGCAAATAGACTTGCCAGTGGATTTTTTCTAACACCCAATGGCAGACGCGTTGGGTTTTGTTGGTTTTTTGATTTTTCACGCGGTTTCTCCAAATGTTGTAGGATAAGCCTCACTGTATAGCGCAAATCACCTGTACAGTGTTTTAGCTTTTGATTGTTTTGTATCGGTACTGTATTGCTGTTTTGCCCTATAGTAACGCGCTCAACAACAAAAACCAACGATAAGCCATGAATGATTTACTTCTTAGCAACTTTGCCTTGTTTATTTTTATCAATTCGGTGACGCCAGGGCCGAATAATTTAATGCTATTGCACGGCGGCTTAAAGGCCGGCTTTCGCGCTTGTTATCCACAAATGTTAGGCATTAGCTTTGGGCTGGCGGTGATGTTGGCTTTGAGTTATTGGGGCATGGCAATGGCGGTGACGCAATTGCCCCACTTGATGACGGTGCTCAAACTGTTCGGGACTGCGTATTTGTTGTGGCTAACATGGCATATGTGGATTGACGGCATTGTGCCCAGCTCGGACAAGCTGGACGATGAACTGGAACATCCTCCTGCCACATCGCGTTTTCAGCGCTATTTTCAGCGCTGGACGCTGCCATTAACTGCTTGGCAAGCCACTCTGTTTCAATGGGTTAACCCCAAAGTGTGGCTAATGGTCAGCGTTGCCCCTAGCATTTACCTTATCACTGGTGAGCGACCGCTGTGGGATAATCTGCCGCTATGTGCCTTGGCATTTGTCATCAACCAAGCCAGCATTGCCGTATGGGCGGCTGGTGGTCACAGCCTACAGCGGTTACTGCATCAGCAACGGCTAATGGACGTTATCCATAAAGTCATCGTTTTCATGACGCTGTATTGCGCGCTGAGTTTGTGGTTTGATTGAGGGGACACCCTCATTTTTTGTGGCGGTTCGGCCGCGCCGGTTGTTGATAGGATGCATAAAAAAGGCAGAGATGGGGTGTCGCCCATCTCTGCCTTTTTGTTAGGCGCGCTCGCCTTAATAGGTTGTTTTTTGGAAGTGGTATTACAGCTTGCTACCAACCAATAAGGTTAAATCAACCAAACGGTTTGAGTAACCCCACTCGTTATCATACCAACCCAAGACTTTGACTTGGTTGCCGTTGATGACTTTGGTCATGCCGGCATCAAAGATACAGGAAGCCGGATCGGTTTCAATGTCTTTGCTGACGATAGGTGCTTCGGTGTAAACGAGCTTACCTTTCATGGCATCACTTTCGGCCGCGGCTTTAACAGCGGCATTGATTTCCTCAACTGTCGTTGCCTTGCTGGCGGTGAAAGTCAAATCAGTGGCCGAGCCGGTCGGTGTCGGAACGCGCATCGCGTAACCATCGAGTTTGCCTTTTAATTCTGGCAACACTAAAGCGACGGCCTTGGCAGCACCAGTGGTGGTGGGGACCATGTTGAGGGCGGCAGCGCGCGCGCGACGCAGGTCTTTGTGTGGTGCGTCGTGAATGCGTTGGTCACCAGTGTAAGCGTGAATGGTGGTCATCAAACCGGCTTCAATACCAACAGCATCGTTTAACGCTTTGGCCATCGGCGCGAGACAGTTGGTGGTGCATGAGGCGTTAGAAATAATGTGATGATTGGCTGAGTCGTACAACCCTTCGTTGACGCCCATGACGATGGTGATGTCTTCATCTTTAGCCGGTGCTGAAATCAAAACTTTTTTCGCCCCAGCGGCAAGGTGGGCGCTGGCTGATTTTTTGTCTCTGAAAAAGCCTGTGCTTTCAATGACGATATCGACACCCAAGTCGCCCCACGGCAAGTTAGCGGGGTCGCGCTCGGCAAAGGCGGCAATGCGCTTGTCGCCAACGGTAATTGCGGTGTCGTCGTAAGTGACCGGCTCGCCCAAGCGTCCCAAAATGGAATCATAGGCCAATAAATGCGCTAAGGTTTTGTTATCTGTCAAGTCGTTGACTGCGACCACTTCGATATCGGCGCCACTGGCTTCAATCGCGCGGAAAAAATTGCGGCCGATGCGACCAAAACCGTTGATACCTACTTTAATAGACATAAGTCGTACTCCTGTAAAAGGGTGTTAGAAATAATACCAATGTGACATGCTGGTGATGCTCATTAGCTTTTCAAATAAGAGGGGCAACGCCCCACATTGAACTGTAAATTGCTTGAGCGCCACTATAGCATAGGGTCAAGCGCATTATGCAGTAAAAAAATGAAAAAAAGTTGTGCTGTTTAAAAGATTAAATTTTGCCTCTTGTTAAACCTAAAAAATGTATCACATGCCGCCTTATGCCATCCACAAAATATACCGTTTGTCATTTTGTAGAGACTGGGTGTGCTCTGTCTCTTACGTTCCAAAATACTATCTATTGGGTTTGGTATTATTTCGTCGTTAATAATAAGCGATGCTTGCGCCAAAACGACAGAAAATCCATGACTAAACGCCGCGTTCAAGGTACAATCTCGCGCGGGCGTGGACAACTTCCACTAACCCTTCACCCTAGGGCGTGCCATGTTTGGATTGAGGGCGCGCCTTAAATTAACGACCTGTTTTGTTGTTGAGGAAAAATATGACGACTATTACTACCCCGTCCAAAGGACTACACTTTCTCATTGCCGGCTATGTGCTGTGCATTTTATTGGCGAATTTAATGCTAGATCAATTTATTCCCCTGCCGGCTTTTGGCTTATTGAGCATCGGTACGATTTTTTTTGCCGCGATTTTTACCTTGCGCGACCGCATTCATGCGGCCGGTGGTTTGCGGCCGGTTTATGTGGCGATTGCCTTGGCGATTGTCGTCAATGCGGTAGCGGCCTATGCGCTGGGCACTGAGTTGCGCTTTATTGCTGCCTCTTTTTTGTCTATTCTAGTCAGTGAGTTGGTGGATACCGCCATCTTCCAAAAACTGTTGCATCGCAGCTGGGCTGTCAAAGTGTTGAGCAGTAATGCCGTCAGTGTGCCACTAGACACCGTTTTATTCACATTATTAGCCTTTTATGGCATCATGTCGACCAGTGAAATCGTACAGATTATCTATGCTGACATTGTGGTCAAGTATGGTATTTCTATGCTATTGATTGTGCGCTGGCACTTGGTCGGTCGTGAAAGACAGGAGCGCCTAGCATGAACAACGAAATTATCATCCCCGCATTAGCAACCATCGACAACGCCAAGCCAAACATGCACATGGAAGTCGAACACGTCTTGTTGTTGCCGGAACTCTGTCCGGCTTCGAAAAATCCCAAATCGGGAAGCACGTTAACGCTGCGCTATCTGGCAGGAGATAAGTTGCTAGAATTGTTTAGTTTAGACAAGCATATTGCCGCCTATATCGGTCACCCGATTGTTCGCGATATGGAATTTTTTACTCAAACGATAGCTCAAACGGCTGCCGATGCCTTGGATAATGAAATCATCGCAACGGCCGAATTAGATTATAACCTTATCGCCCAGCGCCAGCGCATTGTGGTGACCGCCGTACCGACTGCGGCTGAATAAGTGTATAGCCTGCCCTTGTGATTTTACAAGGCTCTGATAAACTCCTCGCTATTCAATACAGCGAAATCGTTTAGCCTTGTAGTAATAATCAAGTAGCTTGACTATAGCGCACAAAAAATCATCAAAACCACACGACTATGAACACAGAAAACAACAGCACTCACAAAGCCGGCTATATCGCCATTATCGGCCGTCCCAATGTCGGCAAATCGACCTTGCTCAACTACATTTTGGGTGAGAAATTGGCCATCACATCGCGCAAGCCGCAGACCACGCGCCAAAATTTATTGGGCATTCACACCCGTGACGGCGCGCAGTGCGTGTTTGTCGATACGCCGGGCTTGCACCTCGATGCCAGTAAGCAAATCAACCAATTTATGAACAAAGCGGCGCGCCTCGCCACCGAATTTGTCGATGTCATTATCCATATTTGCGACGCCACGCGTTGGACTTCGGACGACGATTACGCCTTGGAATTGTTGAAAAACACCGACAAGCCGGTTATCGCCGTGGTCAACAAAATGGACTTGCTCAAAGAGCAAAACGCCATGATTCCCAAAATCGCCGAAATTTCCGAAAAATACCCGTATGCCGAGGTCGTGCCGGTGTCGGCGCTGAAAAATACCAATGTTCAGCACTTGCTCGACACGTTGACGCAATATTTGCCGTATAACGAGCCGTTTTTCCCCGACGACCAAATCACCACCGCCAGCATGCGCTTTATCGCCGCCGAGATTGTGCGCGAAAAATTGTTCAAAGCCCTGCACCAAGAGTTGCCGTATTCGCTCACCGTTTACACCGACAGCTATAAGGAATTAGAAGACAAAGTCGAAATTTTTGTCACCATCTTAATTGAACGTCCCAGCCAAAAACCTATCGTTATCGGCAAAGGCGGCAAAACCATCAAGATGATTGGCATTCAGGCGCGCCAAGAGTTGGAAAATTTGTTAGGCCAAAAGGTCAACCTGAAAACGTGGGTGAAAATCAAAGAAAACTGGTCGGACAGCGATAAAAGCCTGCAACAACTCGGCTTTGGCCAAGATTTAGAGGGCTTTCAATAATGCCGACTCGCATTAAATTTTGCGGTTTTACGCGCGAACAAGATGCCAGAGCCGCCATCGAATTGGGTGCGGACGCTTTGGGCTTAGTGTTTTTTGCCGGCAGCAAGCGCTATGTTGAGCCGGCACAACTCGGCTGGCTCAAGCGCTTACCGTCATTTGTGCAACTCACCGGCCTATTCGTCAATGCCGAGGCGGCCGAAGTTAACGCCGTCTTGCAGACTTTGCCAATTGAATTATTGCAATTTCACGGCGCGGAAACGCCGGCTTTTTGCGCCCAATTCGGCCGGCGCTACATCAAAGCGGTGCCGATGCAGGGCTTAGATGCCGCCGGTGCGGTGGATTACATGTCGGCGCATACCGAGGCCTGTGGCTTTTTGTTGGACAACTACGGCGTGTCGGATATCGGCGGTTCGGGCACAGCCTTTGATTGGGATAAAATCCCCAGCCACACGCCGGCACCGTTGATTATGGCCGGCGGTTTGACGGCCGGCAATGTCGGCGAAGTCATTGCGGCCGTTTCTCCGTATGGCGTCGATGCCAGTTCGGCGATTGAAACATCGGCCGGCATCAAGTCGGCTGACAAAATGGCTGAATTTATCACCGCCGTTCGCCGAGCCGATGCGCTGAAAGCCGACCACTAGCGAGTTGCCGGCGTGAGCTTCGACCACAAAACCTTTCTGGATAACCTCACCGCGCAACCCGGCGTCTATCAAATGCTGGACGCGCAGGGGACTATCCTCTACGTTGGGAAGGCCGCCAACCTGAAAAAGCGCGTTGCCAGTTATTTTCGCAGCAGTGGCCTGTCGGTAAAAAACCAGTCGCTGATGCAACAAGTGGCCGATATTCAAGTCGTTATCACGCATTCGGAAACCGAAGCCCTTATCCTAGAAAACAACCTCATCAAACGCCACCGGCCGCGCTATAACATCTTGTTGCGCGACGATAAAACTTATCCCTATATTCATTTGACGGCGGAAAAATATCCGCGTTTGCAATTTTATCGCGGCGGCCGCTCCAAAGCCGGCAAGTATTTCGGCCCATATCCCAGCTCCGGCGCGGTCAAGGAAACCTTGGATATTATTCACAAAGTCTTTCAAATTCGCAATTGCGACAACACCTTTTTTAAAAACCGCTCGCGGCCGTGTTTACAACATCAAATCAAGCGTTGCACAGCGCCGTGCATGGATTTGGTGTCGCCCGATGAATACCAAAGCCAAATTGCCGCCGCTGTCGCCTTTTTAGAGGGCAAAAATGACGCGCTACTGGCAACGATTGAGGACAAAATGCAGGCCGCCGCCGAAGAATTGGACTTTGAAGCCGCGGCTTTTTACCGCGACCAATTGCAAGCCCTGCGAAAAGTCTTAGAAAAACAATATATCAGCAACGACAAAGGCGATGCCGATGTCATTGCTTTGGCGCGAGACGAGGCCGCGACCGTCATTCAAGTGTTTTACTATCGCGGCGGCCGCAGTTTGGGCACGCAAGCGTATTTTCCCAAAGTCCGCGCCGAACACGATGCGGGCGAAATTCTCCAGCGCTTTATCGAGCAAATGTATTTCGACAAAGCCCCGCCCAAAGTGCTAATTACCAGTCACAAAATCGACGATGCCGGCTTGGTTAAACGCTTTTTTAGCGAAAAATTCGGCCTCAGCGTCCAGTGCATTCACCAACCGCGTGAATACCGGTTGCGGTGGTTGCGCTTGGCACAGGACAACGCCGCCTTGTCGTTGTCACAGAAAAAGCTGTCGGCCATGACTTTGAGCAAGCAATTCAGCGCCTTGGCCGAAGTCTGTCAACTGCCCGAACCGCCACAACTCATGGCTTGTGTCGATGTCAGCCACACGCAGGGCGAGGCTACGGTGGCGTCGTATGTGGTGTTCAATCCGGCCGGCCCGAAAAAATCCGATTATCGCAAATACAATATCCACGATGTCACCGCCGGCGATGATTACGCGGCGATGGAGCAATTGTTGATGCGCCGATTTAGCCGCTTTTTAAAGCAACAGCGCGGCGAAATCGCCAACACCAGCGATGAAAAAATCCCCGATATTTTGTTCGTTGACGGCGGCTTGGGACAATTTCACGTTGCCGAGGACGTGTTGCAGCGCTTGGGCGTGGTCGATGTGTTGTTGATTGGCGTGGCCAAAGGCGCTGACCGTAAGGCCGGCTTGGAACGCTTGATTATCGGTAGTGAAGACCATTTAGTGAAACTGGGGGCGACGCATCCGGCCATGCACTTGATTCAACAAATCCGCGATGAATCGCACCGCTTTGCCATTACCGGCCACCGCAAGAAGCGCGACAAGGCGCGACTGGAGTCCGAGCTAAAAGGAATTGAAGGAATTGGTGATAAACGCCGGCAATCTCTGTTAAAATACTTTGCAGGTATCAAAGGGGTGAAAAATGCCAGTGTCGAGGCCTTGCAACAGGTCGAAGGCATCAGCCCCAAATTGGCCGAACGGATTTATGATTATTTTCATTGAACCTAAAAATGGCAGTTGCCGCGTTATTGCGAGCGCGTAGCGCGTGGCAATCCTCTGCTACCGTGGAATGTCCTGTAATACCAAAAGGCTGTTCTGCGTAGTTGGGAGATTGCCACGTCGCTTCGCTCCTCGCAATGACGGCAAAATCGCTAATTGCTGCTTTTGTAATTAATTAAACGACGAGCCCTAACATTCTTAATTTAAACTCCGCCGGAGGAAAACATTATGTGGAAAAAAATGAATTTTGCCTTAAAACTCACCGTCTTTCGAGTGATGTTAATTCCTCTGTATCTCCTCATTTATTTTCTGTTTGAATTTCCTTTTCAAAATTGGATAGCGTGGGGCGTTTTCGCCATTGCTTCAGTGACTGACTTTTTCGACGGCTACATTGCCAGAAAATACAATCAAAGTAGTAAACTCGGCGCAATGCTAGACCCCGTCGCCGACAAAATCCTCGTGGCGGTGGTGATGATTTCTCTGTTGGTCAAGCACGCCGACGGTTGGGAGGGTTTGTTCCTGATGATTTGCGCGGTGATTATTATCGGCCGTGAAATTGTTGTTTCGGCTCTGCGCGAGTTTATGTCCGGCCTCAATATCCGCAACGCCGTAGCGGTGCAGTATATCGGCAAAGTCAAAACCACGGCGCAGATTTTTGCCTTGGGCTTTTTGATTGTTTACGAGGACGCGTGGTTTATTCCCACCAAAGAAATCGGCTGGATTTTGTTGTTTATCGCCGCCTTTTTGACCTTGTGGTCAATGGTGGATTATTTCAAATCGGCGATTAAGGCCTTGGGTGAGCAGGGTATTGATATTTATCAATAGTATTGCTTTGTTATGCCAAACCCAGTAGATAATGTTTTTTAGCGTAGAGACAGGGCGCGCCCTGTCTCTACAAAATGACAAGCTATATTTTTTGTGAATGGTATTACACCGGCAGTGTCATGTTTGGATTGAGGGAACGCGCTAAAAATCAAACTGCTTTTGTGCGGCGGCGGGGTGTTCGTTGCTTCGGCGTTTTTTTGCCTGTCGCATGGCTCTGGCGTGGCGCATACGACAGATTTTGAGCACTTGGTATTTTTGGTGACTGCTAAAGCGAAACCATAACTGACGTTCTTCTCGGCTGCGAAAGCAACCTTTGCAATAACCGCGGTTGTTGGTGAGGCAAACGCCTATGCACGGGTTGGGTAAGTCAAAGAGTTCACGCTGTTCCATGGGGTCTCGTATTTATCTTGCCGGATAATGGGAAGGTTTTAAGCACACAGAGCCATTCTACTATATTCTTCACTAAATTCATAATGAAAACAAAGCAGCTACTCTAGGATTGGTTCTCACTAAAGAAGCGCACTGATAATGCTTTTTATTTAATAATTCATGAGTAATATCAGTGGTTTTTAATTTCTTCTTTTTTTGCTACACTGGCGTCAAATTTCAAATAACTCAAATTATAGGAGCATAAAATGGCAGTAGATAATCGGCCTTTATCGCCGCATCTGGATATTTATCGTTGGCGCATTACCATGCTGACTTCCACGCTACATCGCCTCAGTGGCTTATTGGTTTCGTTGGGCATGTTTATCTTAATCCTCAAGCTGGTTTTTTTGGCGACTGGCGGTGATGAGGGTTTTAGCGCCACAGGTATGATTGGCAGTCTGTTCTGGTTTGTTTGGTCATTGGCTATTTATTATCACTTGTGCAATGGCATCCGCCACTTGATGTGGGACGCCGGCAAGGGCTTTGACGTGCCCACCGCTGAAAAAACAGCCAAGTGGGTATTGGGTGGCTCGGTGGCGTTGACGCTAATCACTTGGGCTTTTGTCTGATAGGAGGTTTATCATGAATAACGCACGTTTTAGAGCGCCTTTAAAAAATGTCAAAGGCTTAGGTGCTGCCAAGGCCGGTACCGGCCACTTTATCCACCAAAGAATGACCGGCATCGCCCTCATTCCTTTGGTTTTTTTGTTTATGTGTTTCCTGTTGCGTCTCATTGGTGCACACAGCTATGCCGAAGTGGTTGACCAGTTGAGCAATCCGTTTTGGGCAACGACCTTGATTGCCTTTATTGTTGCCGGTTTCTACCACGGCGCCTTGGGCATTCAAGTCATCATCGAAGACTATATTCACGCCGAAATTCCCAAAATGTTGTTGTTGGTTGCCTTGAAAATGGTCGCCAGCTTCTTGGTTATCATGGGTAGCTTGTCGGTATTGTTTATCGCCTTGGGACAATAACAATTATTTGCTTAGGAAATCATTATGGAAAACAAATACGAAATCATTGAACACAGCTACGATGTCGTGGTCGTGGGTGCCGGTGGCGCTGGCTTGCGCGCGACTTTCGGTATGGCTGAAAAGGGCTTGAAAACTGCCTGTATTACTAAAGTCTTCCCAACCCGTTCGCACACCGTAGCCGCACAAGGCGGCATGGCAGCCTCACTGGGCAACATGGGCGAAGACCACTGGAAATGGCACATGTACGACACCGTTAAAGGTTCGGACTGGTTGGGCGACCAAGACGCCATTGAATACATGTGTCGCGAAGCCGTGCCTGCGGTTATCGAGTTAGAGCACCAAGGCGTGCCATTCTCGCGCACCGAAGACGGCAAAATCTATCAGCGTCCATTCGGGGGCATGAGCACCAACTACGGTGAAGGCCAAGCCGAGCGCACCTGTGCCGCTGCCGACCGCACTGGCCACGCCATTTTGCACACCCTTTACCAGCAATCGCTCAAGCACGATGCCGAGTTCTATATTGAATACTTCGCCACTGACTTGTTGATGAGCGAAGACGGCAAAACTTGTCAAGGTGTCATGGCGCTAGACATGGCAACCGGCATTATGCACGTTTACCATGCGAAAACGGTCGTTTTGGCCACTGGTGGTTATGGTCGTGCTTGGTTCTCAGCCACTTCAGCACACACCTGTACGGGTGACGGTAATGCCATGGTCTTACGTGCCGGCTTGCCACTACAAGACATGGAGTTCACCCAATTCCACCCCTCTGGTATTTATGGCTCGGGTTGTTTGATGACTGAGGGTTGTCGTGGTGAAGGTGGCTACCTCACTAACAGCGAAGGCGAACGCTTTATGGAGCGCTACGCCCCAACCGCCAAAGACTTGGCGTCACGCGACGTGGTATCACGCGCCATGACCATGGAAATTTTGGAAGGTCGCGGTGTCGGTCCAAACAAAGACCACATCTACTTGCACCTTGAGCACTTGGGCGCTGACGTGATTAACAAGCGCTTGCCGGGTATTGCCGAAACCGCCAAGATTTTCGCTGGCGTTGACGTAACGAAAGAGCCAAGCCCCATCCTGCCAACCGTGCACTACAACATGGGCGGTATCCAAACCAACTACCACGGCGAAGTGGTGACGCTAGACGGTGATAATCCCGATGCGGTCGTACTCGGTTTAATGGCGATTGGTGAAGCGGCTTGTGTATCGGTACACGGCGCTAACCGTTTGGGTTCTAACCATTGACAAAGAAGCGCCAACCATTAAAGCCCCACAATCGTCAATTGACAAAGCTTTAGCGCGTTTTGACAGAATTCGCATGTCAGACGGCTCGCGCCCGACGGCAGAAATCCGCTTAGAAATGCAGAATATGATGCAAAAACACGCGGCGGTTTTCCGTACCCAAGAAAGTATGGAAGAAGGTATCCAAAAACTAGAGAAAACGTTTGCTAGTTTCCGCGATGTCAAAGTCACCGACCGCGGTTTGATTTGGAACACCGATTTGATTGAGACTTTGGAGTTAGAGAACTTGCTCGAATGCGCCATGGTGTCGATTAAAGCCGCTGTCAACCGTCCAGAGTCGCGCGGTGGTCACGCTCGCGATGACTTCCCAGACCGCAACGATGCCGAGTGGATGAAGCACACGCTCACGTGGTTAGACACCGACTCAGAAAAAGGTGATGTTCGCATCGACTACCGCCCAGTCCACACTTACACGCTAACGGACGAAGTTGAATATATCAAACCGAAGAAACGCGTCTATTAGGAGGAATTATCATGGCAGAATTTAAACTACCGCTTAACTCAATCATTAAGCCCAAGGGTAAGCACTACCCCGCGCCAGAAGGTGCAAAAAACGTCCGCAAATTCAAAATCTATCGTTGGGATCCCAATGATGGTGAGAACCCGCGCTACGACACTTACGACATTGATTTAGACGACTGCGGCCCAATGATTTTGGACGCATTGTTGAAAATCAAAAACGAAATTGACTCAACGGTTTCATTGCGCCGTTCGTGCCGTGAGGGCATTTGTGGCTCGTGCGCGATGAACATCGGCGGCGAGAATACCTTGGCGTGTACGCGCGCTATCGAAGAGTACGAAGGCGATATTGCGATTAACCCGTTGCCACACATGAAAGTGGTTAAGGATTTGGTGACCGATTTGACGCACTTCTACGCCCAATACGCTTCGGTCAAGCCGTGGTTGCACTCCGATACGCCCGCGCAACCCGACAAAGAGCGTTTGCAATCACCCGAAGACCGCGCCAAATTGGACGGCCTGTACGAATGTATTTTGTGCGCCTGTTGTTCAACGTCATGTCCGTCATACTGGTGGAACAGCGACCGCTACCTAGGGCCTTCGGCGTTATTGCAAGCCCACCGTTGGATTATGGATTCGCGCGATGACGCTACGGGTGAGCGCTTAGACAACTTGGAAGACCCATTCAAGGTTTACCGTTGTCACACTATTATGAACTGTGCACAAGCCTGTCCAAAAGGTTTGAACCCAGCCAAAGCCATCGCCGACATTAAGTTGAAAATGGCGGAGCGTCAGGTTTAATAGTCAACCTGTAAAATTAACCAATAAAAAAGCCAAGCGATTTGATTGCTTGGCTTTTTTGTTATATTTGGGGTTAGTTACATGTCATAGTATTCAATTTTCCGTTCGGTTAGTAAGTCACCCCAAATTTTAGAAAGTTGCACGCTTTTCACCCAGTTTGCTTTATCATCGTAATCGTAGCTTGTCGTCATACGAAGTTTTCTCTTGCCATTTTTTTTAATACCGTACTCTTCATGAAAGAGGTTATCTTCATCGTAAATTGATAAAGTGGTATCTTCCAAATCACCATTCTCATCATAAAACTTTGTTTTTACTTCTCTTCCTTTTTTAAGCTCTTTATTTTCATTACGCGTCATCCATACAATTTTATTGTTAGCATCGAATGCGGTCGTTTTGTTGAGATGACCATTCTTGTCATACTCATACTGGAGCTTCTTCTCAATTTCTCCTTTGTTATTAAAGTGAATTTTTTCCACTTCTAATCCATCTTTAATCGTTGTTTTTTCTGTTATTTTCCCCGAAGAGTTTCTCATTTCTTTAGCAATCAACTTATCGCCTTGATAAATATACTTAGCTATGATTGTTTCTTTGACTTGGTTGTTTTTATCCAGTGTTTCAATTTTATGTAATCTTCCTTGTTTATCAAAAGAATAGCGTTTTTTCTCTTCGTCACATTTAATTTTTTCCATTTCACCAAATTTTTCTTTCATTTCAGGGCAAATTTCTTCGGTAAATGATTTTACAGCACCTTTTAAGTGATATCGTTCAAGGTCAGTTTTGCCCTTAGCATTTGATAGTGTAGTGACTAAAATTAAGCTAAATATCAATAGTTTTTTCATTTTTTATTCCCTCGTAAAATGGATAAGTGTATTTTTGCCATAGATAAGTTTCTTTTTTCAAAAGAAACGGGAAATATATTATACATAAAACCGTTTAGCTTTTGATACAATCCGTACTAGCGAAGACGGATTACAATGCGCCGTAGCAAAAAGCCAAACGATTTGATTGCTTGGCTTTTTTGGGTTTTATGACGGCTTGATGGGAGTAATTGTCGCGCTACGAAGAAAAATCTTCCAATTCTTCCATTGCAACTAGCATCTCTTCTTCGCATTCATCGTGCTGTTGTTGCAACTTTTTCTGCTCTTCCAATAGGTTGAGAAAATCCGCTTTGCGTTGTGCTTCGTATAAACTGCTGTCGGCGAGCTGCGTTTCAATGGTTGCCAACTGACTGGCGAGTGTGTCTAACTGTTTTTCCGCTTGTTCAAGGCGTTTGCGAATGGGCGCGGTGAGTGCGCGTTGTTCAGCCTTTAATTTGCGTTGCGCCTCTTTGCTGAGGGTGTTTTCTACTGGCTTGGTTTGAGCCGTTTGGGTGGCGGCTTGGGCGTTGGTGTTGTGGGTCGTTTGTTCTTTTGGTTTAGCGTTTTTTTCGGCTTGTTGAGCCGATTTGCGGCTGTCTTTTAGCCACTTGCTGTAGTCATCTAAATCGCCGTCAAACTCGGTGACTGTGCCGTCGGCGACTAAATAGAGTTGGTCGCAGACATTGGCAATCATTTCGCGATCATGCGATACCAAAACCACTGCGCCCTCAAAAGACTGCAAGGCAATCGTTAGGGCTTGGCGCATTTGTAAATCAAGGTGGTTGGTCGGCTCGTCCAAAATTAAAATATTGGGGCGCTGCCAAACAATCAATGCCAGTGTCAGACGTGCGCGTTCGCCACCCGAAAAGCTTTGACTAACGGTATTAACGCGGTCGCCTCTAAAATCAAAACTGCCCAAAAAGGTTCGCAAAACGGCTTCGGTTTCATTCGGGGCCAGCCTTTTCATCATGTCCAACGGGCTGGCATCATCGTCGAGAATATCCATTTGGTGCTGATTAAAATAACCCATGCGCACTTTATCGGACTGGCTGTACTTGCCCGACATCAGCGGCAGGTCGCCGACAAGCCCTTTAATCAGCGTCGATTTACCGGCGCCGTTCATGCCGAGCAAACCCAAACGCGTTTCGCTAGTAATTTCCAGTCGAATATCGTCGAGCAACACCGTGTCGTTGTAGCCCAATTGCGCTTTTTCTAGCACAATCATCTGGTGCGGGGCTTCGTCGGGGGCGTAAAACGAAAAAGTAAATGGATTATCGACCACCACGGCCGACAAATCCGCCATGCGCTCTAGTTGTTTGATGCGGCTTTGCGCTTGTTTGGCTTTGGAGGCTTTGGCGCGAAAGCGTCTGACGAAGTCTTCCATGTGGGCGCGAGCGGCTTGTTGTTTTTCAAAGGCTTGTTGTTGCTGTGCCATGCGCTCGCTGCGCGTTCTGACGAATTGGCTATAATTCCCCGTGTACAGCGTCACAGTTTGGTTTTCGATATGCAAAATGTGACTGACACAGGCATCTAAAAACCGTTGGTCGTGCGAGATTAACAGCACCATGCCGGGAAAGTTCGTAATCCATTCCTCTAGCCAAATAATCGCGTCTAAATCCAAGTGGTTGGTCGGCTCGTCGAGCAACAAGACATCGGCGCGGCACATCAGCGTGCGCGCAAGGTTTAAGCGCATGCGCCAGCCGCCCGAAAAATCGCCGACAACGTGTTCGTGCTGAGTGGTAGAAAAGCCAAGCCCCGCGAGGATTTGTGCCGCTTTGCTGGGCGTTCGGTAGCCGTCAATCTCATCAAAACGCTGATACAGCGGCGCGAATTCGTCATCGGCGATACTGTCGGGGTTGTTGATTTTTTGATTCAGCGCATACCATTCGGCATCGCCCTCAAGCACATAGTCAATGGCTTTCCTATTGGTGCTGGCGACTTCTTGCGCCATGTGAGCTTTTTGCCAATTGCTAGGAATGTCAATATCTCCCATATCGGCGGCCAGTTCACCCAATAAGGCGGCGAAAAGGCTAGATTTGCCAGTGCCGTTATTCCCCGTCAAACCGATATTTTGCTGAGGGTGTAATTGAAACGTGGCGTGCTCAAAAAGCACGCGGCCGTCTCGGCGAATGGAGACGTCTTTAAATTCTATCATTGCTTTTGTTTTCTAGGGAATTCATCAAGCATAACCACAAACGCCAGTGCGTGGCGAGTTCACCACAGGCATCATCATGTCTTTATCGCATTCGTGGTGTTCGGCACATTTTTCGCACAGCCAGCCACCTTCCCAATGACATTCTTGGCAAATGAATTGAGCGATGCCTTTACCGCATTCATCACAGGGGTATTGAGGTTCGGCGTTTCTAGCGAGAAGGAGGGCGGTTTCCTTGCCTTTGAGGGGTGTGTGTTGAAAGTTGCCGACATGGGCGACCCATAATTCTGTGGTATCGCCAAAGTCGTACAGGTATTCCAATTCATTGGTATCTCTAAATGCCGCGTGCAAGGTTTTATTCATGCTGATTTCATCGCCCCAGTGGGTTCGGGAAAATCGGCTCATGTGGCCGCAGCATTCCACCCAAATATCGCGAAGAAACTGGTCTAAGTCGTGCAGTGTCGCCTTGTCAGTCATTAAAATATGCAGAAAATAGTCGGGGTTATGAAGGCTGTACACATGCAAGTAGTGAGCGGTCTTGCCCTGTGCATCGCTGTGTTTTTTCAGGCAGTTTCTGAGATGCCGCCTCATGCCTATTCTAGTAAAACTGGCATGACAGAGGGTGCAGGTTGATTTGAGTTGTTTTGTTTTCATTGTTGTTTCCTTATCAATGCCTCAAGAATGGTCGATTTTCCCGAATTGTTTTTGCCAACAATCAAATTAACATGGCCTAATCTATCAATTTCGACACCTTCTAAAATGCGAAAATTTTTCACTTTCAATGAATCTAAGTGCATAATTATTTACCTCTTGACTGTTAACAGAACTAAGACTAACAAATTGGTCGGGAAATTTCAATAAACTTAAACTTTTCCAAGCCTTTGGGCAACACCTTGCCGCGTTTGGCGCGCGAGCCTATCCACTCGTGCCACATGTCGGGGCTGATGTTTTCTTTGCTGCG
>PDWI01003671.1_pt1 | contig 31049 bp, 25 predicted proteins | sample 1430891 | NCBI WGS metagenome assembly PDWI01 (sample SAMN01162508, study PRJNA174530) | Oral metagenome, whole genome shotgun sequencing project. | biome: Marine environment; feature: Marine mammal; material: Swab sample of the gingival sulcus; isolation source: swab sample of gingival sulcus... | reverse complement strand
TGCGGAGTCGTTGGTATCCTGCAATACGGTACGATCACCGTCTTTATGACTGATCCTACGTTTTACGCTATGGCCATATCGGGCATCGTCGGAATCGCCCGAATGTGTCCAGGTAAGGTCCAGTGATGGGGACATTACTGCCCATTCATAGGCAGATGGTGCACTGCACTGTACCGCGTCGATAATCCACTCATTGGGTACTTGCCAAGCATCAAATTCCATCCATCTTTCAAAATCGCCAAATACGAAATGGTATTTGTAATGATAGGCATTTTGTGTAGTGAATTGCTCTGCGGTCAAGGTTGTTTCAGGACGGAAAAGAACATACCCTGTATAGCCCCTATTGTGCAACCCCCAAACAGATTGTGAAGTTGAGACCATCTTCTCCATATTAGGGACTTCCGGTACATCCACATCAATATCCTCCCCATCAAACCATTCAAAATCCGCTTCTGACAAATCCACTGAATTTACATTGTTCGCAATATGGTTTATCGCTATGTCCGCAATTACGACAGTCTCACCAGGCTGTACAGGATGTTCCTCCCCACTTCCCATTATCCTGTAAACAGAGGACACTGGTGTAGCCTCTTCCCTAATATCGGGGGAATACTCATTAAGGCTTAGTGTCGAATTCAACTCGGTTTCCGCAATGCACAAACCATCTGCATACAAGACCTCACTGCTATTGTTGTACAATTCGATATATTGGTCTCCATCTTGGTACTGCCCTCCATCGGGGGTTTGTGAACCTGTAAAGAAGATCTCAGAGATTAGGAACCCTGTACTTTTGCTGGCCAGGAACAGGGGAATGGAAACAGCAAAATTCCCTCCTTTGATCTCTATGTTCTCTTTTATTCCGCGTATCCCAGAAGTTATGTCTTGGGTTATGGTTTCCTCTGTTACGACACCGTCATCATCTTCGTTTTTCACTATATAGGAAGTTTGGTAAGTCACTGTTCCTTCAACGGTAACCTTATACAGGCCGTTTTCCAGGTCCAGGTCGGGAAGGGAAAGGTTCCCGTCCAATTGTTTGGTGATTGTCTCCCCTGTGTTCACGTTCTTGATAACGGCTACCATGTTCTCTGCCAATGCACCATCATCCAATGTTTTGGGCAGGCTAAGTGTTATCTCTCCTGATGAGATAGGATCGGGAACCTTTACAATATCATCGTCATCTTTGTTACAGGATGCGATAAATAAGGTGGTCAAAATCGCTAAAAATAAAATTCTTGTTTTCATTATTACTTGGTTTTATAAATTAACACTATAGTTTTATATTAAGTTCCATTCCAAAATAGGGTGACGAATCACGACGCACCACAAAGCCATCAGGTCTGTGAAAATCAGCATAATAATGTAGTATTTGGTTTACGTAGAAACCTAGGTCTATATTCTTATTTATCCTTTTGCTTACTTTTAAATTGTAGTCTATCGTAATAGGTTCGCGCCACGATTCGGATTGGTTCGCACTGGGCTTATCGTATAGGAACCTTAAAATGGGGTCGGTTGTGTCGCTTTGGGTATAAGGGTGACGATTGTTTTCCATGTCAAGGTAATACGTTGGCATGCCGTTATTCGGCACATATTTCCACAAGGTGTACCATATTGTTTGAAAGGTTGAGGAAAATATCAACCCCAAACGGTCTATCTTCGTGTCAAGGCGGATATTCGTGTTGAATTGTTGGTATTCCTTGCTATCGTCCCATTCGTAATACCCGACATAAGGATAATCCTTCCCCCCTATTACCGTGGGTGATGATTGGTATCTTGGGGAAGATTGTCCGTATTCCATCCTCATCCATGCCCCGTTGATGCTCATATCGGATTTTATGGCTGGAACATTTCCTAGGTTGAGCGAGTATTCTATACCCGTTTTTTCCTCTACACCACCATTTGTGTATCTTGAATAGAGGATAAAGGACCTGAATGATTCGTAATCGAACATATCCACAGTTGGAGGTGCGGAAAGCTCTGACGGTTTTGGTCCCGATTCTATATCATAACGCTTATAGTCCATAAGGCTATAATTGCCCAAATGCCTAAAACCTTCCTCCATTTTCTCTTCGTAGCAATTCAGTTCAAAAAACGCTTTCCCCATCCTCGTGGTAAAGCCGATTTCCCATTTCTTGTTTCTATTTGGTTTTAGTTGATGGTTCGTTGGGTCGATAACCTTTACCTTATACTGCATTTGCCTTAAATCGGCATTTTGTGAATAATAGTTCAGCTGAACCACATCGGAGTAGTTATTGTTCGGGTAAAGGTGTGAAAGTGTGGGCATTTTTGTATGCCACCCAAAACCTATGTGTAAGGCTAAGGCGATTGGTTTTTCCCTTATCTCAAGTTGGGGGAATTCAAAAGAGATATTCGTTCTAGGGTCGAGATAAAATGTATTGTGTAGGTGACTATATCCTTTGTCCATGCCAAGTAGGGAGGTTGCCCGTACGCCGAATTGCAAATTCAATTTGCCTTGCCCAAGAGGGATTGTTGTATTGTCCTCGGTATAAAGGGATAGACTTCGCATTGCGGGAATGTCCTTGGAACGGCGAGGCCGTCCGTTCCCACTAAAGAGAGGCCGTCTAATGTCAAATACCTCACCTTCCCCAAAGTTCTTGTTGTACTGCCATTCCGCACCTAAGAATATCTTATTCCTAACATTGTCCATGTCCCAATGGAATTGGGAATGTAGTTTGGTGAACAGGTAAAATGGTTTTCCGTCTGTTTCTGAATGTGCATGGTATGAGGCAGGCAAAAATTCACCGTAATATTCCCCATCCTCTTGGGCTGTAAGTATCGGACTCATCCGCCCTGTGGCAATACGGTTGATTATCTTCCTGTTGGAGGTGTAGCGTGCCGAGAATGATGCCTCCAATTCATCAAAAAACCTCCTTCCTTCTGCCAGAGTAATTTTGAGGCAAACCGGATTTTATTGTATTCGTTCTTATAACTTTCGTCTTCGGTGTCATTCTCGGCATCCCTCTTGCTCTTGTCAAAAGAACCCGTATAGTCCAAGCTTGCATTGAGGAAAAATGGTGTGGCCGAGATACTTTTTGCATTTGCATACCGCAATGAGGCTGTAATTCGGCTGTAATTCACTTTCACATTCCTAGGATCGGATAAATAATCCACATAGTCCAAATTTGTGTTTAGGGTACGCTTTCCAATGGAGAACCCCTTTCCTATTGCGGCCAATTTCATCGATGGTGTTGCTTTTGCCCGTATTCTTAAAGGTTTTGAGGTGTAACTGCGCCTAATGTTCACCAATCCACTTGTAAGGTCTCCATACCTTACAGAAGGGACACCTCGTACAATCTCGACTTTTTCGATATCATCCGTTGAGATCATCCGCATATCAATGCCTTTCCCTGTAGTGTTCCTACCTGTGATATAAGAGTAATTATAGGTTGATGCCCCTGTTGTATTCTGCAATTGGGCATCGTTGGACAAAGGGATTCCGTCAATAACAAAGGATGTTCCCAAGGAAGAGTTGTATTCGTTGCTGTAATTCGAGGGTCTATTGGTTGCTATGGGCTGTCTTAGGGAGATCAGGTTCATCCCGGTCATATCCCGCTCCCTTGCAATTCCCCCAGGGATGAGTTCCAGGATGTCGGCAAAACTATTCGGCTGTAAATGTCTTAGGGCCTCTTGCCCAATAACAGAGGATGTTGGCAGTTCTTTGGAGATCTTGGCTGTTACGATTACCTCATCTAGGGTCAATTGTTTTTCCTTCAATAAAATATCGAGTTCTGTTTCCTTGGAGATAGTCAGTACGGTATCCAAGTTTTCGTAACCTATGGAAGAAATAACAAAGCGATGCCCTCCTAACTTAAGATTCCTGAAATAGAAAAAACCTTTGAGGTCGGCGGCAGTCCCCTTTTCCAGGTCTTTACAGTAAACCGTTGCAAATGGAATGACTTCATTGGTTCTTTCATTTTTTACCACTCCTTTGAATGTTCCGGTATCCTGTGCGAGACAACCAAAAGAATAGAGCAATGAAAAAGCTATTGCAAAGCTCCATCTGTTTACACCCTGATATGAATATTTGATATTTACAGAAACCACACTAAAGTAATTTGGCGAATTCCGGGATTTCCCTCCCCTAATCAATCAATATCTATAAGTGATGTAAATGTAATTATATTTATCCAGTCTTAATAAGGATATGGTAGGTAAATTGCAAATTATTTACTTCCTATATCCTTGTCCAAGGAATAATATTGATGTGTTTACTTCAATAAAAAGGGCCCCAGTGTTTTTTGCAGTAAATGCAGCCATTCAACCTTATATATAACATGTGGTTGCCATGGTTTCCCAATGGAGGAATGCGGAAGTTGGCCCCCACTCAGGAAGAATTGGTTGGATGCACAGGGGCTGTGCCAACGTAGTATGGGAAATGGATGGGCAATTCCTTGTCCATTTACGGGAAGTCCTGCATCTGAATATTCTCTGGTTTTCAGTTACGGGAACGAACCATATGTAAAAGAAAGTGGGAACCTCTTCCTCCTTGGTTATTGCATCGAATAATGTACGTCGGAGAGGGCCTTGATCGTATTTGCCGCTTGTTCAGCGGTAATGTCCCTTTGTGGGTCGGCGAACATCTCGTATCCGACCATGAATTTCTTTACTGTTCGCGAACGTAACAGAGGGGGGTAAAAAGACATATGGAAATGCCATTCCGGATGCTCCTTTCCATCTGTTGGGGCTTGGTGTATGCCTGCGGAATAAGGGAATGGACTTTCAAAAATATTGTCCAACCGTATTGTGGTTTTCCGGAGTATTTCGGCAAATGCCTCTTTTTCCTGATGGGAAAGTTGGCCAATATGCCCGATTTTTGTTTTGGGAACGATTATGGTCTCATAAGGCCATACTGCCCAATAGGGTATCAAGGAAACAAAATGCTCGTTTTGAAGGATGATACGTTCATCCAGTGCCAGCTCTTGGGCAATATAATCCTCCAACATATTGGTCCGGTGTTTTTTCGAATAGTCCAATAACCTATCTGATTTTTTCCGTACTTCTTGTGGAATACTGCGTTGTGCCCAGATCTGCCCATGTGGATGTGGATTGCTGCAACCCATGATATCGCCTTTGTTCTCGAAAATCTGAACATGGTTTATCCCGTCAATGGCCCCAAGTTCTTTATACTCCTGTTGCCATAATGAAATGACATCGATAATCCCATCCTTTGACATCAAGGGTAGGGTAAGGGAGTGGTCGGGGGAGAAACAGATAACCTTACAGATGCCCGATTCGGATTCCGCACAGAGTAGGCCATTTTCATATTTTTCTTCCTTTACGTCCTTTAAAAGGGCGGAAAAATCATTTACGAATGAAAAAGGTTTTTTGTAATCGGGGTTCGTCGCACCACCCATCCTACCATTGGTCGGACATAAATAGCAGTTAGGGTCGTACTTTGGTCTGGTCTCCAAGGGTTGTTCCTCGGTCCTTCCCTGCCAAGGTCTTTTGGTCCTGTGGGGCGAGACCAAAACCCATTCCCCGGTTAAGATATTGAACCTTCTATGCGGGTTCTCGTTGAATTCAGTATTCATATGCTTATTTTAAAACCGATGTTCCTTTGCTTGGGCTGGCCTCGAACCAGGTTAATCTGTGGTTATGGGCTTTTTCGTAGGCTATGGATGCTGTGGCCACAAAACCGTCAATGGCGTCTTCATGTATTAAGTTGATGGTGCAGCCCCCAAAACCGCCACCCATCATCCGTGCACCCAATACGGCATCATTATCCTTTGTGTACTCCACTAGAAAATCAAGTTCGGGACAACTCACCCCGTACATCTTACTTAACCCTTCGTGTGTTTCATAGAGCAATTCCCCAAGCCGTTTCAGGTTGTTTTCCTTAAGGGCCCCAACAGCGTCCAGAACCCGGTTTTTTTCCTGAATGACATATGCGCAGCGATTATAGATAGTAGTGTCGATATTGTCCTTTACCGCATTCAACATATCCATATTGGCATTTCGTAACGATTTTACCTTAGGGTATATTTTTTGTAAGGCGGAAACCCCAGCTTCACACTGGGCCCTTCTTTTATTGTATTCCCCAGATGCTAGGTTATGTGAAACATTGGTGTTCAGGAGTAGGATCTTATAGGGTCGTATCTGGATGGGGATATAGGAATATCCCATAGATTCACAATCCAATAGGATTACGTGTCCTTCTTTGCTCATAACAGAGGCAAATTGGTCCATAATACCACATTTGGTGCCGGCATAGGTGTGTTCTGCAGCCTGTGATAGCTCTACGATATCCATTCGGTCCAACCCAAGGTCGAACATTTCATTAAGGCCAAAGGCCAAGCCACATTCCAAGGCTGCTGAAGAACTAACCCCGGAACCAATAGGCACACGGCTTTCCAAAACACAATCAAACCCCTTGAGTTTATCGGTTCTTTTGGAAATTTCATTCAACACGCCCAGAATGTAATTTTCCCATTCCACCTTACTTATTTCAATCCTATCCAATGATAATTCAAAACCGGTGTCATAACCTTTGCTGTACACATGGCAGATTTTGTCCGAGTCGTTTTTTTGAAACTGGAAGGTGATTTTCTTTTCTATGGCCGTAGGGAGTACGAAACCCATATTGTAATCGGTATGTTCCCCGATTATATTTATCCTGCCAGGTGATTCAATGGTGAGTTCCGGTTTAAAATGATTTAAAAATTGCATGCCTTTTGGATATTTGTGCTTTGTATCCCAATCGCTTTAACCTTAAAAGGTTGGCCTTATGACAAACGATAGGGTTGAAAATAAAACATAAAGATAGTGATATTGCGGATAATATGCTCAAGGTGGATACAATCAATACATACTGTTTTTGATCCATAAGCCACTATTCATGTTATTAACCCGTTGTGTAAGCAACCTTGACTAAAAAAGTGTAACGATCTACAAAAAAACAAGTCTTTTCAATACAAACTCATAAACTTTAAAAATTGAAATTTTTATACATCATTTTTTTAGTTATCCCTTTAATCGGAATATCCCAAACCTATACAGGGAAAGTAGTAGATAGCAACAATTTGCCCATTGCTTATGCAGAGGTTGTTGCTTTGAAAACAAGTGATGACAGTCTTATTTCGGGAGTTATTACAGATGATGATGGAACGTTTAGTTTAGATATTATTTCTGAAAATCCATTTTATATAGAAATTGGTTTTTTAGGTTTTGGGAAACAAAAGATTACACCTAAACAAAATAAATTAGGAACAATTGTACTGAAAGAAAAGGGAATAACATTGGAAGAGGTGGTAATCAAAGGGAAGAAATCCATTTTTAAACAAGAGTATGATAAGTTTACATTTAATGTAGAAAACAGCCCGCTAAAACACGGCTATGATGGAATGGAAGTGTTAAATCGAACACCAAAAATCCAAATCAATTCACAAGGAAATATATTGTTGCGAAATTCAAGCGTCTTGGTATTGGTAAATGGACGAAAAATGAATATGTCGGGCGAAGAATTGTCGAATTATTTAAAGAGTTTAAATTCCGAAAACATCAAAAGTATAGAAATCAAAGATGTTGGCTCTGCCGAAACAGATGCTTCTAACAGCGGTGGCGTTATCAATGTTGTCCTCAAAAAAGCTCCCACAGGTTTCCAATCTACCATTAAAACCTATTATGTTCATAGAAATAAAAACAATCAAGTTTATTTTGGTGGGATTTCAAATCAGTTCGGTTCGGAAAAATGGAATATTTACAACCGAATTAATTATAAGGATGACAGAAATTTGTCTAAGTACAATTCTACAACCCAATTTTATGACAATAATGGAAGGAACGAAAATAATGGAACTTCCCACTCAAAAAGCAAGAATTTTAACACCACCACAGGCATTGTTTTTTATCCCAACGACAAACACGAAATTGGCGGTGAAATATATTACAGTAATCATAAATCTAAACGAAACGGTTCAGAAACACTCAACGTTTTTAGCCCCGATTTAAGTGCCTCTTCCAATAATGGGGCATCCACAAAAAACACGACTATCTTTTACGACATTGCCCTCAATTATTCCTATAAATTAGACAGTTTGGGAAGCAATTTAAAACTGATTGCAGACATTGGGAACAATAAAATAGGTAATCATAACGAGGTAAAAACCACGTATAGTTTTGGAAATACGGAAGACAACCAGTTTCAATTCATAACCAATTCCAATTCAGATTTCTATAACATTCAAGCAGATTGGGCGCAAAAAACAAGAAACAACAGCGAACTGGGTTTGGGAACAAAAATATCCAATGTTTCGAGAGAAAACACCTTAGAAACATCGTTATATGATGATGATTGGCAATTAACCTCTGATGGACAGGAGAACTTTGAAAACACCGAAAATATATTTGCCGGCTATGTGGGTTTTGCAACAAAAATCAATAAAAAACATCAGTTAAAACTCGGATTAAGGACAGAATATACCGATTTAAAAGGACAGGATTTTGTAAATAACACAGCCGTAAAACAAAATTATCTCGATTGGTTTCCGAATTTATTTTATGCTTACGAACTCAAAAAAAAGCAGACACTTTCATTTTCTTATTCCAGAAGAATCAGCCGCCCCAGTTTTAGAAATTTAAACCCTTTTGTAATCAAGCAAAATGATTATTTATACCAAATGGGAAACCCCGATTTAAAACCACAATATTCCCATAAGTTAGACCTGTCTTATCAGCGAAAGAAACAATCAGTTTCTTTGTATGCCAATCTCACAAATGACTTTATAGCAGGAGCATATACCGCTGTGGGAAATGTTAATTATTACAAACCACAGAATTTTGGAAAAGTTAGAGATATAGGAATTGATTATTCGCATTATGGCGATATAACCCGATGGCTGTATGCAAATATCTCCCTTGGAGGATGGCATTATAGCTTTACCAATTCAGAGTTAGACAATGATAAATATGTATTTTACACATCCGCTTATTCGCAAATAAAATTCAGTAAAACGCTCTTTTTGAATATTTACAATAATTTTTCATCAAAAAACCAATTTGCAGTAACGCAAGGGGCGGAACAATACCAAATGAACTTGTCTTTACAAAAAAACATTTGGGAAGGAGCAGGTTTAATACGTATTACTTGGAACGATGTTTTCAATACCGCAAGGGACGAAAACACTTCGTATTATAGGAATTTTAATTTTAGATTTTATCAAAAACGATTGACACGGTCTTTTGTCGTACTATTTGTTTACACCTTCAAAAACAAAGGGAAAATCAATAACAAAAAGGTAAAGAAAAATAATGATATTAATAATCGACTGTAAAATTGAGAAACTTAATAATAGGCTGCTTACAACAAGGTTTGGCTAAGTGCAGTGCTGAATTCAAAGTTTTGGGCTTTTTTATCCGCTATTGCTCATGCACTAGACCGTTGGCAAAAATCGAAAAAACAACAACGTAGAGAAATGAAAATAAAATTGATTACACGGTACTTTACCAGTAACCATGTATTGCTAGCTTTATGACAAATATAATGATATGGCCCTATTACGTTTTATGGAACAGTTCCCTGACGAGGATTCCTGTCGCTCGCATTTGCGGGAGGTCTACGAAACGGGCCACGGCCAAGGCCTTGAAACGGGTGCATATCGCCATTGCAAATGCCAAAAGGACATTGAACTACCTCGACGAGCTCTGTTGCGAACTTGATCGGAGGTACTTTGGGGAAAGGCTTTTTGACAGGCCGGCAATCGCGATCATAGCACCATACTGGTACATAAACGGATAAGCAAATTTCTTTTATAAAAACAATATGTCCATTTGTGTTGACCTTATTTTATATGCTCTCTGTTTTGTTTGATACAGGGAAGGTAACCCAGAATGAAGCTCCCTTGTTCTCATCACTTTCCAAACCAATGTTGCCCCCCATGAGCTCGGTATATTGTTTCACGATATTAAGACCCAGCCCCGTTCCTTGTATGTTAACACTGTTTTTTGCCCTAAAGAACCTTTGGAAAAGTTGGTCTTGTTCATCTTTTGGGATGCCAATGCCTTGGTCGGTCACCCTTATTGAAACGGTACGGTCCCCTTTGAGGAGGGTGACCGATATTTCTTGGTCTTCTTGGGAATATTTAATGGCATTACTTAAAAGGTTGGTTAGGATATGGCCCATGAGTTTGAGGTCGAGATAAGCCTCGATGGGTTTTTCATTTGCGATTACTTTGATCTTTTGCCCTCTTTTTCGATTAGGTTCAAAATCCGATACGACTTTTTTGGAGAAGTCCACCAGGTCTATTATTTCGGGATTGGGCCTTACTCTACCTTCTTCCAATTTACCCAAGGAAAGGAAGTCGTTTAGAATTACGACCAAGGCCTTTACGTTGTGTTTTATTTGGGCTACATATTTTTCGCGTTTTGCCTCTTCTCCAAGGGCATTTTGTTTTTCGATGAGGATCGCCGAAGAATGGATGGCACTCAATGGGGTCCTGAATTCATGTGAAGCCATGGATATGAAACGCGATTTCAGCTCGTTGAGTTCCTGTTCGCGTACCAAGGCTTTGCGTATCTCGGTCTCTGCCTGCTTTTGTTTGCTAATGTCATTGTAAACGAAGAGGGTCCATTTTACCTTATCGTTTCCCCCTATTAAAGGAGAGGTGTTCACGGTGAAATGTTTGTTGTTGAACAGGGTTTCAAATGAAAGGTATTCCCCCTTCATCGTTCGTCTTATATCCTCTTTGATCCTATTGGTTCGTTCTATGTTGAAAACTTTAAGGTCGTCGATGCACTTACCTTCAAGCTCACTCTTATCGATACCCATCCGTCGCATTTCCCCTCCATCAATATAGTCGATTTCATAATTGGAATTAAAGACAATGATAACGCCCTTGGGAAAATTCTTGGCTATTGTCGTAAACATCGTTTGACTTTCCAGGGCTCTATTCTGGGCATCTTTGGTTTCTTTGATCTGGTCTTCAAGATTAAGGTTGGCCTCTGTCATCTTCTGAACGGTGGCCTTTAGCTCATTGGTACGTTCGTTAACGGTTTGTTCCAGTTCCCGTGTATAATTTTCCAATAAATCATGGCTTTTGGTCAATAGTTCCCGAATCTGATGCTCTTCGATGGCGATACCGAGTAATTGGTTGAGCTCAAGAATAAAGTCCCTATCTGCTTTTGTGGGCTTTTTTTGCTTTTCGCAATAAATGCCGAATATGCCCAAGGCTTTTTGGTCAGAAGAAAATATGGGATAAGACCAACACGAGACCAAACCGTGTTCCAATGCGGAGTTATGGTAATCTGCCCATTGCGGATCGGTTGTGATATCCGGGATGATCATTTCCTTCTTTAAATAGGCTGCCATACTACATGGCCCATCGGGGCTTAAGGGGATACCTTCGATAATGTTGCAGAACCCTTTGGGAAGATTAGGTGCCGCCAATTTATGGAGTGTTTTGTTCATTGGGTCCAACACGAAGATGGAGGCATAGCAGCAGACTAGATGATTTTCCAATGCCTCAACAATATTTCCACTGATTTTTTTAAGCGAATCCTGTTTTGCTATCATCTTCAGGATTTGGCGCATTTGATCCTTGGTCTGTAATTCTTTTATGCGGTCGGTCACATTGTTCTGTACACCAATAAAATGTGTTAATTGTTTCTCTTTATTGATTACAGGGGTTACGGTAAGTTCGTTATAGAAGAGCGAACCATCCTTACGGTAATTACGAAGCAAGACCTGACAGGTTTTACGTTCCTTTATGGCTTTTCGAATGATTCCGACACCTTCCTGATCCTGGTCATCTTTTTGTAAAAAACGACAATTCCTTCCCAAAACCTCACTGCGTCCATAACCCGTTAGTTTGTAGAATGCATTGTTGCAATAAATCATGGGGAGGTCTGGTTGTTGGGCATCAACAATGATGATGCTATTCCCTGCGGCTTCCAGTGCGCTATTACGAATATTCAGGACATCCTGGATGGCTTTGATCTTGGTTACATCCCTTAAAATACAGAGGAAAGTCCTATTCTCAAGAGGTACAAACCGTATTTCAAGGTTAGTCGGTTTTCTGTTGATAGGTATGGTCATGATCTTCAAGACCGTATTCTTGGTGTCTTCTACTTCTGTAATGGCCTTTCGTATCTGGACACTTATCTTTGGGGGCAGTACCTCCCTGAAATTCTTCCCGACCAAATCTTCAACTGGGCCTATGGTAGGTGGGAAATCCGAAGCGTTTACCCGTAGGATATTACCTTTGTTGTCGTGTACAACAATCAAATCCGGTAATACCTCGGTGTTTTTGGCCTTACCTTCCTTTAATCCCCTTTCGTCACTTTCTTTTTTGTTTATGTCTTGTGCAATAGTTGGTGTTTTATGTTTTTTTTGGATATTGGTATCCCTGATATAGGCAATTGTTACAGGGTCATCATTCAATATTATGGAACTTAGGTTTATCTGTATCGGGAATGTAGTGCCATCCTTCTTCTGTCCATATAAGTCAAGTGTTCTGGGGGTCCTGGAAAAGACCACTCTCTGTTCCTTGTCTTTCTTTCTCGGTTCTTCGGGGAATAGGGTCTCGATTTTCTTATTCAGCAATTCGCCTTTCCCATATCCGAACATTGTCTCAAGGGCAGTGTTCACCTTCATTACCTCCCCATCTTGATCCATTACAAGGATACCTTCGGGGGAGGCATCGAAAATATATCCAAGGAGGGAAGGGTCTTTAGGTTTGTCTTTCATTATTGTTGGTGGTACATGAGCTCGTTTAAACTTTTCCGGCTTGCCGGAAAATTGCCATTTTCTGCCCTGTTTTTGCCTTTTTTCACTTCCGTAGCCCTGCCATGCGATTTTTCAACAGGACAAAAACCGGTGATTTTCGCTTAAACCCAAGAAGTTTATACGAACTCGATGATAAATTTAACATAGTTATGGGTATTTCCCAATGATATTGGTCATATGTATTCTTGGTGGGGAGGGAGTGGTGGCCAGTCCCATTCAAGAAAGGGAGTGTAAGGTGTATTGGGAAATAAGGGGAAGTGCACTACGGGAAGATCGCCGGAAAAAAATTAATTTAGCTTTTCCCGATAGTTGTCATCTATATTTGGGATATATTGGTGTTGGGAAAAAATGGTATTGCCAATAGTGGTACTGCCTAATAACGTAAAGGGATGGTTGTAATATGAAAAATAAATTAGTGATACTTCTATTTGGCTTGTGGGGGGGTGTTATGTCCGCACAAAATAAAGCTGATATCGATGAGACTTCACTATTGCTTGGAATGCTGGATTATCCTCGGGAAAGATTGGAAGGCTCCAAGTATGAAAATGTAGTACAGATATTCCCCGATGGGGAAAGGGGTTCATTCATCAAAGACTTTTTCTTGCAAACCATTGATAAGATGGGTGTTGTAAAATTGGAAGAAGTAGAAGTTGGGAAAAGGGGGGAGGATATTTGGGTCAAATCAAAACCACTTGTGGACCATTTAAATCCATATTTGGTTTTTTTCCCGTTCACCAGAAGGTGGGCATTAAAGAAAAGGTTTAGGGACAAGGATGTCGAAGAGGGGTATATCAATCCCTATATATTCTCCCCCAAGCAACAGGAGTCCTTTGTTTTGGGGTTCCTTATCTCAAAAGCGGAAATTAACGGGAGGGATAAAGATCTCTATATGGAAGGTGATTACCGAATCAATTTCTCCAAATCGAAGATGTTCTTTGATATCGTATTGTCTTTTATGGAAAACACAGGGTTTGATATTAGGTCATCCGAAATAAGGCAACATAATTATACCCATGGATATGAAGTTTTTTTTGCAACCCTGACATTGGACATTCCGGAAAAATATGAAGATTATATTTCCGATAGGATCAAGTTAAGGGACAAGGGCCAATAAACAAGGAACGTTTCAAAAACGTATTGTATGTATGGGGTATTTTCAGATGTACCAGGATAGGAATTGGAAGAAATCTTTTTTCAGGGCAGTGTGTATCTGTCTCTGTTTCTCCATTTCCAACCTGAGTTCACCATGCTTTTTGGCCAATACATCCAGTGATCCGTTTCCTGTTGGGTTGTTGTGGCCGAAAATACTTGCCTCATGTTCTTCAATGGCCTCTTCAATGTCATCGATTGCCACACCGTGTAATACGAATTCGTCCTGAAAATATTCCAGTTTGTTAAGTACGTCCTCCTTTGTCCAACGCGTGACCAATTCACTTAACCTGTTGATAAAGGACTTTAGCTCATCTTGCCAAAAGCCCAGTTCCGATTTCCAATTTTCGTATTCAAAGTACAGATTGTCATCATATATTATTTCTTTGATTTTTGTCATTAGAATTGCTTTTATGGTTTATTGATTCAATTATCCATGGAATGCCCCACCTTGGTGAATGGGTCGGGTCCTTGCATCTTTCTTTTTCCCAAAAGTCCCTCTAGGTCCTTTTTTCGGCAACATCCTGTTTAAGGGCAATTGTGCCAAGGCTTCCATGACTTGGCAACCGTAAACCACAGAGGGGCCTCCGCCCATGGGAATGGTTTCCACAATTTCCCCGGTTTTTGCGCCAGCTTGCAAGGAATCGTGTACATGGTAGGCGATACGACCATCACATCGAATGGTTGTCGCAATGCCAAATGCAATCAATTCCTTGGTTTTTGTCGTTAAGGCACCTTCCGCGATACTGGATCTGTGCAGGTCTGAAAACCCTTTCATGGTTTCGGGTATCCCAATACCCAATCCATTCATTTTTTGGTTTGGATTATTGGGTCTTTCAGGGTAGCTTTGTGACATCTTTACAAAGTTTTTAGAGGATGTTTTTTGTTAAACCCCTCTGTTTTACAATATCAAAGCTAATGGACTAAAGTGGGAAGCCGAATGATTTACATCATGTTGGTGCTGGGTTTGTTTTGATCTGGTATGGCGACTTTGAGCAAAGACTATGTGGCCAAGGTTCGGGAGTGTGCTTTTTGAAGAACCTGATTATATGTAGTTGTTGTGGTCAGGGGTTAAAATAACCTATATTGGTTTTAGTCGATTTTAAAGAAAAAGAAACCGGAACATTCCAGTGTTCCGGTTCCCGATAAAAGAAGAGGGCTTCCAATCTGATGCACACCTCTAGTGTCGGCCTTAATTCAAATTTATAACCAAACCCCTACCAAGAGCTCAGTTTATAGCCCCCTAAACCTTAAATGACTTCATTGAATGCCCATTCAATCCATGGTAAAAGGGCAACAAAAATGCAATCAATCTATACAACGAAATAAGATTACACTTATCTTTAGGCTATAATACACCTAATAGGGTATATAAATTAAGAGCGTAAATCTATTTTTAACCTGTAGCCGTATTTCAGGACAGGACATTGAAAAATGGAGTAATGAGACCAAATAATGAAAAATCAAGGATTTATGGGTGTTATTCGAGTATTATATATTCTGTTATTTGGGGCTTTTACCATTAGCTCTCAGGCACAACCTGCAGTCGGGATCAGAGTCAACTTACAAGGCTACCCGACCAATATGCCCAAGAAAGCACTTATTCTTAGTAAAGAAGCATTGGACGATCCAATAATGGTATTGAAAGATGAAAAAGGAGAAACAGTAATAGAGTACAAGTGCACATCCCATGGGGAGCCTTGGGCTCCATTCACCCACTATTACATAGCGGACTTTTCAGACTTTCAGAAAAAAGGAAAGTATTACTTTGAACTAAAAGAAGGGCGAATTAGAAGTCGATCTTTTACTATTGGAGCTTATCCAAAGTGGCAAGAAGATGTAGTTGGCTTTATAAGAACACAACGTTGTGGTTTTAATCCTTATACCAAAGAGTTCTGCCATCAAAAAGATGGTTTAAGTTTCTTTGGTAAAAGATTGGACTCCACCAGAATTGATGCTACCGGTGGTTGGCACGATGCAGGAGACCAATTGAAATATCTTATTACAAGCAGTAATACAACTGCCAGGTTGCTTATGGCTTACCAAATGAAACCGGACAGCTTCCATGATAAGGTTAATGCCAGGGGTTTACAAGGGGCAAATGAATTACCCGACGTGCTTGATGAAGCAAGGTGGGGGCTGGAATGGATATTGAAACTTCACCCAAGCCCCGATGAGCTGTACCATCAGGTGGCAGATGATAGGGACCATAGAGGCTTTAAACTGCCCCATGAAGAGAATGCTGATTATGGATGGGGGCCAAATAGTTTCAGGCCTGTTTATTATGCCACAGGTGAGCCACAAGGCCTTTCTGAACACAAAAGCCAAGCAACAGGAATTGCTAATTTGGCTGGTCGTTCGTCTGCCGCACTAGCATTGGGGTATCAGGTGTTTAGCAAGTTCAAGGAATATGAAATATTTGCCCAAACATGTCTGAAGGCTGCACGGGAACTTTACAAGATGGGCAAGCAGCAAGAAGGATACCAACAAGGTAACAGCTTTGGGGCTCCTTATCGTTATGAGGAAAATACTTGGGCGGACGATATGGAATGGGCTGCGGCTTGTTTGTACAAGATTTCAAAAGAGGAAAAATTCCTTAAGGACTCGAGAGCTTACGCAAAAATCATTGGCAACTGGTCTTGGATGGAGCGGGACACTGCAAGCCACTACGAAATGTACCCATTTGTAAACATGGGACATTATGCTTTGTGGCAAGTTGGTGACTCAACAGACAAAAAAGAGATGATCTCGTATTACGAACACAATCTGGAAAATATAAAAAATAGGGCAGATAAAAATCCGTACGGGGTAGGCCATCTGTTTATATGGTGTTCCAATAACCTGGCAGCAGCAGTGGCTACACAAGCAATGTTGTATGAAGAAATGACAGGTTCGAGAAAATACCGTCCTCTCTTGCAAGATCATGTCGATTGGCTGTTGGGATTAAACCCATGGAATTCGAGTATGATCACGGAAATTCCTGAGAACACTGATACGCCAGTAGATGTACACATGCCATTTTGGAGAATTTTAAAAAAACCGGTAAAGGGGAGCCTTGTAGATGGTCCGCTTTGGTCCACCATTCACGAAAAAATGTTAGGAATTACCCTGGCTGAACCTGACGAATATATTCATTTGCAGCCAGATCACATCAAGTACATGGATGACTGGGCAGATTATAGCACTAATGAGCCAACGCTAGATGGTTCGGCGGAACTACTCCTTATTTTAACAAAGTTGGGCAATGACCAAAATTAATTTAAGTTTCCTATTTCTTTTAATCAACATATCGCTTTATGCACAAAGTATAGTTGATAGGGAAGGAGCAGTTATTAGGTCTGATACCTTGAGGAAAAATATTTACCTATGTTTTACAGGTCATGACCATGTCGAAGGTTTTGAATACGTAATAAGGGTTCTAAATAAACAAAAAGTGAAAGGGTCTTTCTTTCTTACGGGTGATTTTGTAAGGAATTATGAGGATTTAGTAAAAGAAATTGCAAAAAATGGACACTTTGTGGGAGCCCATTCCGATAAACATCTCTTGTACTGCGACTGGAATAAAAGAGACAGCCTTTTATATTCAGAAAAACGTATAAAAGAGGATATTTTACAGAATCTTCATGCTTTGGAAAAACTGGAAATCCATCCAGAATATTTTATGCCACCATATGAATGGTACAATAAAAAGGTGGTGGAAATAGCTTCACAATTGAACCAGATTACAATTAGCTTTTCTAGTGGCACACGTTCCAATGCAGACTATACAACCCCTGAAATGTCCAACTATATCCCAAGTAGTGATATTTTAGAAAGCATATATAGCTATCAATCATCAAACAGTATGAATGGCTTTCATTTGCTTATTCATCCTGGTACTAGCCCCAAAAGAAAGGATAAATTCTATTTACAACTAGATGGTCTAATTACTGAATTAAAGAAGAAAGGCTATCAATTTTCGAAGTTTTGATTTTTGGAAAAGTGGGGCAGGATTTATGAAACATCAAATTTTTTTAAAGAAAAGGGAAATAACGACCTGCCAAACCAAATTGCCTAAGGGATTTATAAACTACAGCTGACAGGCTCAAGCCTTTAATGCGCCATAACAGTCGCTAAATTCCTTGAACTCCCGATCCAATAAATCCAACAACCTACGCATTCACTGGTCAAGTTTTTCGGGCATCCTTTTTTTTGGGAAATCCTGTTCGGGGCAAAGCCCGATAAAAGGCCAGTTGGATTTTTCTGTAATCCGGATTATCCCATTTTAGGTATTGGGTATCATGTTGGCAATATTTTTGGGAACATGGGGTCAATGGATTATAATAGAAATCGTGGTCGGGACGTGGTGAAGTGCCGAATAGTTGCCATTGGTGGGTCCGATTATGGTTGGGGAAAACCGGAATGCCCCATCTTTGATGGAGTATTCCGGAATATGGACAAACACCCGTTCGGGTATTCCCTATATATGGTTTAATCCCATAGTGGCGCTTTGTAGCTACCTTGCTTGCTCATTTCCTTAAGAAGGACCATGGCTTTTTCCTTGTCGCTGGCATAGGTTATTCCAAACCATTCGCCGCCAGAAGGGATCACCTTGACACCTATCCTGTTGTTTTCCATCATTTCCTGAATGACAAAAGGCAGGTAGATTTCCCCATTTTTGATATTCGAATCGTTTTTAAGGAAAATTCTGAAGTCATCCTCGATACTCTCAAATATAGAAGGGTTACATACCCAAAAATTCATACTGGCGAGTTCGTTTCCTGTGAATTCCAATCCAGAGTCAAGGTCTTTTATGGTTTCCGCCTGTTGTTCGATCTTGGTGCGTTCATTGACAGATAACAGGTTGTTGTCATTATCCATAGTACAGACTCCCCGGGAAACCGAACCATGTTCCGAGAGGGTGTCCTTTAAGGTGTAGCCTACAAGGGCATAATCGGTGGTGTTGTTCTTTATGAAATCTGCAGCTTTTTTGTAGGCTGAACAACCGTAATAGTCATCTGCGTTGATGACGACGAATGCATCGTCAATAACCTTACGGGCAGACCATACGGCATGGGCCGTTCCCCAAGGTTTTTCACGTTCGCCATTAAAGGAACTGCCTTCTGGAAGGTCGTTTAGTTCTTGGGCAACTACGTCCAATTTTATATGTTTCGGTAATTTCGTGGATAGATGGTCGGTCAGGAATCCAACATTGGTTTGCTGTGTGATGACCACAATATGGTCAAAGCCATTTTCGATGGCGTCGTAAATACTGAATTCCATGAGGAACTCCCCGTTGGGGCCCAATGCGTCGAATTGTTTTAATTTCCCATATCTGCTTCCTCGGCCTGCGGCCATTAGTAGTAATGTCATGTTTCTGATTTTATTGTGGTAAAAATAAACTTTTTGGCAGCAAAGTCCACCCAATTTTCGATATACACCCGATTATTTGGTTTTACTTCGGCAAGTTATATCCCATTCGCTTATTTTGGCCCAATTTGGTTTAGGTGGGAGCCCATGAATATGTTGCGGGGGTTTTTTAAAACGGATTGGCCTGGTCATGGGGCTCTTGCCAGTCCCAATCTGATAATTGTCATATTCTTTTATGCCTTTCCGCCGTATATTTGTAAAGTGTAAAGAATATCCATGAGCCAACTGATACAGAAATATAATATTCCAGGTCCACGATATACAAGTTACCCTACAGTACCATACTGGAATCAGGATACATTTTCTGCTGATGAATGGAAAAGTACCTTGATTAAGAGTTTTGACGAAAGTAATGGGAAGGAGGGGATCAGCCTCTATATCCATTTGCCTTATTGTGAAAGCCTGTGTACGTTTTGTGGTTGCCATAAACGCATCACCAAAAGGCATGATGTGGAATTGCCCTATATAGATTCGGTTCTGAGGGAATGGGAATTGTACTGTGGTCTTCTAGGGTCGAGACCCATAATCAAGGAAATGCATTTGGGGGGTGGTACCCCAACGTTTTTCTCTCCGGGGAACTTAAAAAGGTTGGTCAATGGTATTCTCGAACATGCACTTAAAGCACCTGGGTATGAATTCAGTTTTGAGGGTCATCCAAATAATACGACCAAAGAGCATTTACAGGCGTTATACGATGTAGGCTTTCGAAGGGTGAGCTATGGGGTGCAGGATTATAATGGGAAAGTGCAGAAAGCAATACATCGATTGCAGTCTTTTGAAGACGTTAGGAATGTTACCGAAGCCGCTAGGGAGATAGGATATGATTCAATAGGCCATGATCTTATTTTCGGATTGCCACATCAGACCTTGGAGCATGTTGAGGAGTCTATTCTAAAGACCAAGTCGTTAAGGCCCGATAGGCTGGCATTCTATAGTTATGCACATGTTCCTTGGATAAAGGGTAATGGGCAAAGAGGGTTTAAGGAAGGGGATCTGCCTAGTGCCAAAGCCAAGAGGTCACAATATGAGGAAGGGAAGAAACTCTTGACCAAGGTGGGTTATGAGGAAATAGGAATGGATCACTTTGCCTTGAAAAGCGATAGCCTGCAACAGTCAATGGTATCAGGGAAACTGCATCGGAATTTTATGGGGTACACCGCATCCAAGACACAGGTTATGATCGGGCTGGGGGTCTCCAGTATCAGTGATAGTTGGTATAGTTTTGCCCAAAATGTGAAAAACCTGGAAGAATACAGACATTTGGTCAACAATGGTGTCATCCCGGTTTATAGGGGACATATACTAACTAGGGAGGACAGGGTCATTAGAAAACACATCTTGAATCTAATGTGCCGATTTAAGACCTCATGGAAAACAAATGAGACTTACTTTCCTGAAATCCCAATGGTCAAGGGCAGACTTCTTGAGATGGAACAGGATGGTTTGGTTGAATTTGGGATAGATGAATTAGTGGTTACGGCGGAGGGCCAGCCTTTTATTCGTAATATTTGTATGGCTTTTGACGTTCTATTACATAGAAAGGAACCTGAGACCAGATTGTTTTCTATGACAATTTAAAAATTTGAACTTAGTTTTAATACCCAGATTATGAAAAAAATAGTAGTGCCCGTAGATTTTTCGGAACAATCAGGATATGCTTTAAGAGTGGCGGCTTCATTGGCAAAAAAGCATAAAGCTGAAATTTTGGTCCTCCATATGTTGGAGTTGAACCAAGCGATTGTCACCTCTTCAGAAGGTTTTCACCCAGAACAGACCGTATTTCTCATTAAATTGGCAGAAAAACGGTTTAAGGAATTTTTGGACCAGCCCTACCTCAGTGGTATTGCAATAACACCTATCGTAAAACATTTTAAAGTGTTCAGCGAGGTCAATGACGTGGCAACAAAGAATGATGCCGATTTGATTGTAATGGGGTCCCATGGCACTGATGGCCTAAAAGAGATTTTCGTAGGGTCCAATGCGGAACGTGTTGTTCGTAATTCCGATATCCCCGTACTTGTCATTAAAAAGGAACATTTGAACTTTAAGGCAGGGAAATTTTTGTTCGCTAGTGGTTTTAGGGAAGAAAGTGTCGAGGCCTTTCATAAGGCGAAGCGGTTTGCGGCTATGCTTTCTGCGGAATTAAAAATGGTCTATATCAATACCCCGGGGGATGATTTTCTTAGTACCAGTGATGCCCATGATAGGATTTCCCGGTTTTTGGGTAAGGCAGGTACAGACACTAAGGTCGATATTTATAATGATTACAGCGTGGAAATCGGAATATTGAATTATGGGGATAAGATCGGTGCCGATATTATAGGTATCCCTACACACGGCAGAAAGGGTCTTTCGCATTTCTTTATGGGAAGTATAGGGGAGGATGTAGCCAACCATTCCAATGTTCCCGTAGTGACATTTAAGATTTAGAGGATAGTTTTATATTGGATCTATATTTAAGAAGGAAGGCCCAAAAGTGGGTTTTCCTTTTTTTTTGTCCTATGTCCTAGATGGCTGATGGGCACATGAAGGCTAGGCCTGCCTTTTTGTTTATGGGATGTGTTGGCTCCGAAGGGTTCAGTGGCCCATCAGCCGGGACATGTACTTGCCTGTGTTTCCCTTAGGTGGTGTGATGATGTCCGCCATATCTTGGCCAATAGAATCCGAAAAGGGACGGTAATGATTTTCAGCCATGTTCATTAAGAAGGAAAGGGAAAGTATAATTGGTTTTTTCAGATCTAGGCCATAATCGGTTATTGGGAAATCGATTCAAAGCAATTCCCGATAATGATATGTTGTTCAAGGGCAAGGGTGTTACCGGTCAAAATGGGGCGGCGGTAGCCTATTATTTATATGTGGATTTATGGGTTCATAGAAAGGGTGTTGTATTGTGGTTTGCCTGTGTCTGGGCTATTATGAAAAATTTGGGTAATTGGGTTTGATGTTTTTTAGTTGGTCAAATGGGTCAAATGTAAAAAGTTATGACTTTGATTGTTGGAGGATAGATGATAATGGTGTATTTTTATTGGCGTATAAAAGATTTATTGATTTTGAACCCAAATCGGGGTATCGTCTTTGCGGTGTACTTATATGGGTGAAAAAGGAGGTATATCGTGTTGGTGTAAATAAAAAAAGGACTTTTTTGTCCGAAATATGACTTATGTCATTTTTTTGGCAACCTGATGGGGATAGTTTTGCCACTATGATGATTGTGGCCAACACATAACCTTGAGTGAAACCATTGAGAATGGAAAGACAGCTAAGGGCAAGTAAGCTTATGGGCAAATGTGTTCGGCCTGTCGTGGGGTCGGGGAAAAATTTATTGGCCACCACCTAACGGTGTTTTTGGGGCGAAGAACTCCAGAATGGGTAATGGATATGATGCTTGATTCGCAGGAAATGGTTAGGGAAGATTCCTTGGCTAGGTGGAATCCAATGGGTCGACAATGTCCGATCAAGGGCTTGCGGAGGAACAGGTTAGTGCCGTTCTTGAACATTTTAGAAAATTATAAACCTAAATAAATATGCAAATAACAACCAAATTCAGATTATTGATTGGATCATTTTTAATAATGACTTTTGTCGGATGTAAAGATGAGGCCAAAACAGAATCCACTCCGGCTTCTTCCACGGAAGCCTCCAAGGAGACAGAGAGGCAGGGACAGGCCTTTATCAAAGATGATGAGGTGGTGCCCAATGTGTTACAGATTGCTATCGGGTCTCCGGACCATACAACATTGGTAGCTGCGGTACAGGCAGCCGAATTGGAAAACTCCTTGGTGAATGCAGGGCCTTTAATGGTTTTCGCACCAACCAATGCCGCCTTTGACGCCTTGCCAGAAGGGACTGTCGAGGATTTATTGAAACCGGAGAACAAGGATGCCTTGGCAAATATCCTAAAGCATCATGTCACCGCGGGTAACTACTCTAAGGAGTTTTTGAAAAAGTTCAAGAAGTTGGGGCAGGCCAATGACCAGAACACCACCGTTGAGGTAAAAGGGGATGATGTTTATGTAGGTGGGGCGAAGATCATCGCAAGTATAAAGGCTGGCAATGGTATCGTACATGTGGTTGATAAGGTTATATTGCCACCAACCCAAGAATAATCAACTTTAATAAACACTCTAATATAATGAATAATACAATGAGAAAAATGAAATATTCAATACTTTCCCTTTTGGGGTTGGTAATGGTCTTTACCAGTTGTAATGACTCAGGGAAAAAATCCTCAAATGGGGCACTTGCCTCCAATAATGCCGAGAAAGTATATGTGGCACCAGGGGAGCAAGACGAGTTTTACGCGTTTCTATCAGGTGGTTATAGTGGTAACCTTACTGTTTACGGACTTCCTTCAGGAAGAATGTTCAAGGAAATTCCTGTTTTTTCACAATTTCCTACTTCCGGGTATGGTTATTCCGAGGAAACAAAGCCGATGTTGAACACTTCTTTTGGTTTTGTGCCATGGGATGATTCACACCACCCTGATATTTCACAAACCAATGGGGAATTGGATGGTCGTTGGATCTTCATCAACGGTAACAATACCCCAAGGATAGCACGTATAAGTTTAAAGACTTTCGAGACAGAGGAAATTATCGAGGTGCCCAATAGTGCGGGTAACCACAGTTCTTCCTTCATTACCGAAAACACCGAGTATGTTGTGGCAGGAACCCGTTTTTCTGTTCCGATACCCCAAAGGGATATGCCTATCAGTGAATACAAAGGGAATTTCAAGGGGGCACTTTCTTTTATAAGTGTTGATCCCGAGGATGGTAGAATGGATATTAAGTTCCAAGTATTGATGCCTGGTTTCAATTATGACCTTTCACACCCTGGTAGGGGAAAATCACATGGTTGGTTCTTCTTTACCACCTATAATACCGAAGAGGCGAATTCATTATTGGAAGTTAATGCTTCACAGAATGATAAAGACTTTATCGCTGCGGTCAACTGGAAGAAAATAGAGGAATACGTTAACAATGGTGGTGGTACCAAAGTACCTGTCAATTATGCCCATAATGTATATAGTGATGAAAGCCATACCGCTACTTCAACTATGGAAAAAGAGGTGTTGACAGTGGATCCCACCAAAATACCTGGAGCAGTTTATTTCTTGCCTACCCCAAAATCCCCCCATGGTTGTGATGTAGACCCAACAGGAAATTACATCATAGGTAACGGAAAACTTTCCGCTGACCTTACAGTGCACTCTTTTGATAAGATGTTGGCTGCTATCGAAGGTAAGAAGTTTGATGGTGAAGCCTATGGTATCCCAATCCTCAAGTTCGAGGATGTACTTGCCGGTACTGTGAAAAGTGGAGGCTTAGGCCCCTTGCATACCGAATTTGACGGTGATGGCAATGCCTATACTACCTTCTTTATCTCTTCTGAAGTGGTTATGTGGAAATTGGGTACTTGGGAAGTAGTCGATAGGAAACCTACCTATTACTCTGTAGGTCACTTGATGATTCCTGGTGGTAACTCCAGAAAACCTTTCGGCAAGTATGTGGTCGCTATGAACAAAATTACCAAGGATAGGTACTTGCCTACAGGTCCGGAATTGGAGCATTCCGCCCAACTTTATGATATCTCGGGGGATAAAATGGAGCTTATCTATGACTTTCCAACACATGGTGAGCCACATTATGCCGCAGGAATACCTGCTGAGCTCTTAGCGCCCAAATCGCAAAAAATCTATAAATTGACAGAGAACAAACACCCCGATGCAGTAATTACTTCTGATGACACCAAAGTTGTACGCAACGGTAAGGAAGTGCATGTGTATATGAGCATGATCCGAAGCCACTTTACCCCGGATAATATCGAAGGTATTAAGGTGGGTGATAAAGTATACTTCCATATCACAAACCATGAGCAGGATTTTGATGTGCCACATGGTTTTGCAATAATCGGGGCCAACAATTCAGAACTTTTGATTATGCCAGGACAAACCAAGTCATTGGTTTGGGAACCTAAGAGAGTTGGGGTGTGGCCATTCTATTGCACCGATTTCTGTTCGGCCTTGCACCAAGAAATGCAGGGTTATGTCAGGGTGTCACCTGCCAATTCAAAAGTTGACCTTTCATGGTCTTTGGATTAGTAATTTACATCTAGGGATTTATTTATTTCAATTCAATGATAAAAGCGGGCTGAGTCTATGACCTGCCCGCTTTTTACAATTTATCAGCAACCTATCAAAGCCAAGCGTAATTCATAAACCATCAAAAAAGCAAAAGTGATGAAGAAAGCAAGTGTTTTAATGATTATTGGCCCATTATTACTCCTGGGGTTATATTTCTTTCCATTATGGAACATTATGTTAGGTGCACCCCAATATCCAGATCCGTTGGGAATGAATATACATATTGACGGAATAAAGGGAGTGTCTGAGTTCGATCTTAAGAATATCGACGGACTCAACCACTACATTGGTATGAAGGTCATCCCAAAACCAGAGGATATGTGGGAGTTTACGGTTTTTCCCTTTGTAATCGGCGGAATGGTCTTATTAGGGGTCATTATCGGTCTGTTGGGTTATATGAACAAAATAAGCTATAAATGGTTTTTAGGCTGGTTTGTTCTCATGAGTGTTTTAGGGGTTTTGGGTATGTACGATTTTAATGCCTGGCTTCTCGATTATGGGTCAAACCTAGATCCACATGCAATTATTAAAGTGGTCAATCCAGATGGTACCCCCATGACTTATAAGCCACCATTATTGGGGTATCAAAAAATGTTGAATTTTGATGTTGCCTCGATGCCACATATAGGTGCTTATATGATGTTCGCAGGTATGATGCTGACCGTAGTGGCATTTTTTGTGGGCAAGAAGACAGCTGGAAAGAATAAAAACACCTAAGGGTCAGTGATTCTTATAAAAGTCAATACCGATGATAAGTAGATATTTTTTTTTGATAATGGCACTATTTGCCATGGTATCCTGTGAGGTTGGTCCAAAACCAATCAATTATGGATCTGATGGATGTCATTTTTGTTCTATGACAATTGTTGACAAGCAGCATGCGGCCGAAGTGGTCACAAAAAAAGGCAAGGCCTTTAAGTTTGATGCGGTAGAATGCATGATGAACCATTTGAAGGATGTGGACACAACTACTATCGGACTTTTCCTGGTCAATGATTTTCAGGCTCCTGGTGAGTTGATCGATGCCAAGGAGGCAACCTTTTTGATTAGCAGGAATATACCAAGCCCTATGGGCGAGTACCTATCTGCTTTTCATTCCAAGGAAGGGGCGGAATCGGTCAAGGCCGAAAACGAAGGAAAATTATATACATGGGATGAGTTGAAATCAAGATTCAAGATACAATAATTCTAATCCTTGAAAAAGGGTAATGGTGTTGGGGCTGGTATGTCCTATAATTTCCGTTTCCCTTTATTTTTTCAAAAAGACCATATAACTTATGTATGAAATAAATTATCAAATACGGGAACAAGTAGTAAGGTCGGTTGTCAATTCTAATCCTTTGGACGTTCAATAATGGGGTATAGCTGCAAACATTTATTTGTCCTGCTCTTCCTGATCGGGAATTCCCTGTGGGCCAAGACCATAACAATCTGTTCTGGGTGCGAGGTAAATTCAATAAAGGAGGGGATTGGGATAGCCTCTGATTATGACACCCTACTGATCAAAAAAGGCACTTATAAGGAATTTGACCTTCTGGTAGACAAGCCCCTGACCCTGTTGGGTGAGGATTTTCCCGTAATCGACGGGGAGAACCAAGGTGGGATTATACGGGTCGTTTCCGATAACGTTACCATAGACGGACTTTTTATCATCAACGTCGGTACTAGCTATACGACCGATTATGCCGCCATACGGGTTGTTAAAAGTGAAAATTTCCTTATACAGAATGTGGTGTTGGAGAAACTTTTTTTTGGTATCTACCTTGAAAAATCGGCCCATGGTAAAGTATACAACAATAAGATCATCGGTAATGCCATAGACGAGTATAACTCTGGCAACGGTATCCAATTGTGGTATTCACACCATATTGAGGTCGACCGGAATATAGTACAAGGGGTACGGGATGGTATTTATTTGGAGTTTTCGGACCATATAACCATCAATGACAATGAGAGTACCAACAACCTTAGGTATGGTCTGCATTTTATGTTTTCCGATGACGATGTTTATACGAACAATGTTTTCGAGAGAAATGGTGCGGGCGTAGCGGTCATGTTCTCCAAGCGTATTAGAATGGAGGAGAATACCTTTAGGCGGAATTGGGGTACTGCCGCCTTTGGTATGCTGCTGAAGGAAATAAACGATGCCGAGATCATAAACAATACTTTTGAGCAGAACACCATAGGGATCAATATTGAAGGTTCGAACCGCATTGTCTATAAGAATAACGATTTTATTAATAACGGCTGGGCCATAAAGGTTTTGGGAGCTTGTTATTCCAATACCTTTGAACGTAATAATTTCCTGTACAACTCATTCGATATCTCCTATAACAGTAAGTTGAATGACAATAAGTTCGAGAACAATTATTGGAGTAATTATACGGGTTATGATTTGGATAAGGACGGAATTGGTGATGTACCCTACCGACCCGTGAAATTGTTTTCATATATCGTGAATAGGACCCCGGAAACCATCGTCCTATTACGGAGCTTGTTTATGGATATCATTGATTTTTCCGAAAAAGTATCTCCGATATTCACACCCGATAACCTTTCGGACGCTTTGCCATTAATGAAAAAAGTAGAATGATACAGATAGATAACCTACATAAGAAATTTGGAAGGAACCAAGTACTTTCCCAGTTGGACCTGCATATTGATGAAGGGGGTATTTTTGCCGTCTTGGGCCCTAATGGGTCGGGAAAAACGACCTTGATAAAAAGTATTTTGGGAATGGTCGTTCCCAACAAAGGGGATCTTTCGGTCTTGGGGGCATCCGTTAGGAAAAATTGGAAGTACCGCCAAGAAATCGATTATTTGCCCCAAATCGCGAATTTCCCAGGTAACCTTAAGGTGAGGGAGTTGATTCGTATGATCAAGGATCTACGTCAAAAGCCAAGTAAGGAACAAGAGCTGATAGCGTTTTTTGGACTTGAACCTTTTTTGGACAAAAAATTGGCAACGCTATCGGGGGGGACCAAGCAAAAGGTCAATATCATACTGACCTTCATGTTCGATAGCCCACTGATTATACTTGACGAACCTACCACGGGGCTAGATCCTGCATCGTTGATCAAATTGAAGAAGTTGGTCTTGCAGGAAAAGGACAAGGGGAAAACTATTTTGATCACCACCCATATTATGCAATTTGTCGAAGAAATGGCTGATGAGATCGTGTACCTCCTAGAGGGTAGGATATACTTTAAAGGCACTATTGAGGAATTGATGGCCAAGACCGAACAAAATGATTTTGAACATGCCATAGCGGCAATATCAACCCATACCAAAAATGCTTAAGATACTCAAATATAGTTTTTACGATTTAATGCGAAGTCGATGGAGTTATGTGTACTTCCTTTTTTACCTGGCATTGGGTTTCGTCCTCCTTTTCCTGAACCAGGATCTATCGAAAGCGGTAATCACGCTAATGAATGTGATTATCGTTCTCGTACCCTTGATCAGTACGATTTTCGGGGTTATGTATTTTTATAATTCCAAGGAATTTACAGAACTACTATTGGCACAACCCTTAAAGCGGACATCGATATTCTTGGGGCAGTATCTGGGCGTTGCGGGCTCTTTGACACTGAGTCTTGTCTTGGGATTGGGGATTCCTTTCGCCCTCTACGGATTGTTCCGTAGCGATGCCATTTGGGATTTCTCATTACTCTTGATAACCGGGGCGTTCCTGACCATGATATTTACGGCATTGGCATTTAATATAGCCCTGTCCAATGAGAATAAGATCAAAGGTTTTGGCTATGCTGTCCTAATGTGGTTGTTCTTGGCCGTTATCTATGATGGCCTGTTTTTATTGTCATTGATGATTTTTGAGGAATACCCATTGGATTCCTTTTCATTGGCGGCTACGATATTTAATCCCATTGATCTGTCGAGGACCCTGATTCTCTTGAAATTGGATATCTCAGCTTTGTTGGGGTATACGGGAGCCGTGTTCAAATCCTATTTTGGGACCAATCTAGGATTGTTCGTTTCCTTGGGTATGCTGGTGTTGTGGACAGTTCTTCCTGTTTGGCGATTGGCCTATAAATCCAAGAGAAAGGATTTTTAGCTTAAATTGGCCTCATAGAAGCTGTGTGTAAATGAATCTTAAGAACCATGTCAATATAGCCCTGGGTTATTTTATAATAGCTGCTTTTTTTGGGGTGCTATTACGGTCTTTATATTCTTTTGATATTCCCATAAATTATAGGTTCCTCGTGCACGGGCATTCCCATATTGCCCTGTTGGGTTGGGTCTATATGGGTTTGGCCACCCTACTCTATAAGCTGTTTTTGGCCAATAAGGCTGTTGGGGTGAAATATCGGCAGATCTTTTGGTTCACCCAGATAACATTGATAGGTATGTTGGTGACGTTCCCTTTTCAGGGATATGCACTTTTCTCCATTGTTTTTTCAACCTTGTTCCTATTGGCCTCGTATTGGTTTGTGTGGTTCTTTTTCAAACATGTTCCGGCCAGGCCCGTACATGCGAATTCATATCAGTGTGTGAAGTTTTCCTTATGGTATATGGCACTGTCGAGTATAGGGCCCTGGAGCTTGGGTGTGATTATGAATACCTTGGGGGCAGGCTCTATTTGGTATCGGTTGTCAATATATTTTTACCTGCATTTCCAATATAATGGATGGATGGTTCTCGCTCTTTTGGGGTTGTTCATTTATGTTATGGAAGAAAAGGGGGTTAAGATTCCCCGCAAAACATTCAGGCTTTTTTTCTGGACAATCAATTTGGGGATAATTGCCTCTTTCTTTCTTTCTACCCTTTGGGTCGGGCCCACTGTGTTCCTGTATGTTCTTGGGGGTGTTGGTGCAATACTTCAGATTGTGGCCTTGGTCGTTCTTTTTATGTTCGTTAGGCGTTCAAAAGGAGTGTTGGCAAAGGTGTTCAATCGGTTTCAGGTTAAATTACTGATTGTTGTAGGAATACTTTTGGCACTCAAAATGCTAATGCAATTGGTGTCTGCATTTCCTTATTTTGCAGATTTGGCAGTTTCGATGATCGATTTTATTATAGGCTATCTGCATTTGACGTTTTTAGGGGTCGTGTCGATAGGTTTGTTCCTGTTCCTTGATTATTTTAAGTTGTTGAGAGTGCCGGTTGGGGCGTTCATTCTGTTTTTTATAGGATTTGTTCTTACCGAAGGGATGATTTTCTATAGGGGTATCGGAGCTTGGTTGGGTTTTGGTGTTTTTGAGGGCTATTATGGGAGTTTGGCCCTTGCCAGTTTACTTATTTTTATAAGTCTGGCCATCCTACTTATGCGAAATCACCCTAGATGGACGAAACAAGGGTAGAGGGCCCCGTTTCTTGGAAAGGCTATGAAAATGGCTCCCATTGTTTGATCGCAGGGCGATGGCCAAAAAAGGGTTTGGTTTCCCGGGGCTTGCCTCGGAATAATAAAAGTTTTTTAGGGAGTATGTCTCGTATCCTTGGGTCGGGGTTGTTGATTTGGGCTTTGTGATAAGGGTATGGCCTTCCTTTCTAGGTATATAGGCACTTTCGGGAGTAGCCATGTTTTCAAAGATATAGTTGATTGAAAATGCCCCTAGAAGTATTTCATGTGTATTTTTACTGTTTGGGCTTTGCCTT
>PDWI01002049.1_pt1 | contig 31057 bp, 33 predicted proteins | sample 1430891 | NCBI WGS metagenome assembly PDWI01 (sample SAMN01162508, study PRJNA174530) | Oral metagenome, whole genome shotgun sequencing project. | biome: Marine environment; feature: Marine mammal; material: Swab sample of the gingival sulcus; isolation source: swab sample of gingival sulcus... | reverse complement strand
TTCCTCGTCTCCTATAACCCCATTATCTCCAGCATGGGGATTTAGACCTAAAACTCCGATTTTATCCACTTTTGAGGCATTATAAAAATCAAGTAAAAATTTTTTTAAAGATTTTACATGTAAACTTTTTGTAACATCTTTCAATGGTATATGATGGGTAAAAAGTGCCACAAAAAGCTTCTCACAACCTAGCATCATGATAGCATCCTCACCTAAAATATCAGCTAGAGCGTCGGTATGTCCTTTGTATTTTATGCCCGCCTTATTCCAAGCTTCTTTATTTATGGGTAAGGTTACAAGAGCCTTTGTATATCCTTTTTTGGTTAGTTTTAGGGCTTTTTTGAAAGATTTAAAACTTGCTCTTCCGCTTTGTTTTGTGGGTATTCCCTCAGTTATAGTAAAATCCCTCATGCAATAAATCGTATCAAAATCTTTTGGAATTTCTAAACCCAATTTCTTAGCACCTTGAAGCAACATAGTTTCATTTACACAATAAACAGGTTTACAGGTTTTAGATATTTCCTCATGGGCTCTTAGGGCAATCTCTAAACCAATCCCGTTTAAATCCCCTATGCTTATGGCAATTTTTTTCAAAAACTTTTCCTCATTTGTTTTATAGCTTTTTCAAGTCCCACAAAAACACTTCTTGCGACTATGCTTTGTCCTATATTTAACTCTTTTACATGGGCAATTTTTGTGATATGGCTTACATTTTGATAGTTAAGTCCATGACCTGCTGCGACTTTTAAACCCAAATTATTTGCTAACTTTGCTGAAGATTTTAGGTCTAAAATGGACTTTCTAAACATATTTTCAAGCTTTTTCTTTGGCAAATTAAACTCTTTTATACAAAACTTTGTCCTAGAAAGATTTGAAAAAAGCATGGCATAAATATTGCTAAAATGCCCTGTATGAAGCTCAATCCAATCAGCTTTTAACTTCTTTGAAAGCTTTACAAATTCTTCATTTGGGTCGATAAAAAGTGAAACTTCAATGCCTATTTTATGGGCTTTTTCTATAATTTTTTCTATAATGTTATAATTTTTACCAATATCAAGCCCACCCTCGGTGGTAACTTCTTGGCGTTTTTCAGGTACTAAAGTAATGCGATGTGGCTTTAGTTTTAATGCTAACTTAATAATATTGGCATCTATGGAGCATTCTAAATTAACAGGCAAATGGGAATGGCTCAAAATCGCTCTTACATCATCATCATGGATATGTCGTCTATCTTCTCTTAAATGTATAGTAACTTGATTTGCCCCACTAATCTTCAAAACCCCCAAAGCATCTAAAGGGTCAGGGTCATTTATCTGCCTAGCCTCCCTTAAAACTGCAATGTGATCTATATTTACACCTAAAAGCATACTTTTTCCTTTTTTAGTACAATTATAACATAAAATAAAATTGGATTTTTTGTTTTTTGAAGCTTTGGGCTTATTTTTTATAAGCTTTGCTTCTATTAGATATCTTAATAACTTCTATGATAAGTTGATCTTCGATAATTTCGGCGATAATTCTATATTCTCCAACCCTCCATCGCCACATATCTTTTTTGTATCCTTTGAGTTTTTTGGCATTTAGTAGGGCTTTTGGGTTAGGCTCATCATTAAGAGCAAGTAGAAAAACTTTTATTTGTTCACCCGCAAAAGGATTTGATTTTAAAATTTTTTTGAGCTCTTTAATTGAATTTCTAGTTAAGGTAATTTGATACATCTAAGCCACTTTCTTCTTTTATGTTTTTTATAATTTGTTTTTTTTCATCCTCATCTAGATCAAAATTTTTAAACTCATCTATTTCATTCAAAGGAATTGAGTTTTGTTGTTTGATTTTTTTCTTCATGTCAATCTTCGCCAAGGGATCCAAGGAAAGTATAAAATTTGCAAGACTTTCAAGGGCATTTTGATTTAGGTTTGTTTGTATGGTTAGATTTTGCATAAAAACTCCTTTTTGCATTTTTAGCATTATATCATAAATTTTGCAATTTGTATTGTAGTTTATTTTATGATATAATTTTTTTACAAAATACTTTGAAATATGAAAAAGTAGAAATAGCCGTTGATATATTTTTAAATGGCTACAAAAGGAGTTAAAATGAAAAAAGTTTTATTGATACTTGGTGTTATGATGATTGTATTTAGTGGATGTGAGAAGTTAGATGCTCTTATGGGCAAAAATAAAAAAACATCCAAAAGCCCCCAGATGATGCCACCACAAATGGTTCAAATTCAAATAGCAAAAAAACAAAATATACCCCTTTCTTTTACCTATCCCGCAAGAATAATAAGCGATGAAGATGTAAATGTTCGCTCTCGAATTTCGGGAGTTTTACTGCAAAAACATTTTCAAGCAGGGCAGAGGGTTAAAAAGGGAGATAAACTTTATAGTATAGATCAAGATGTTTACAAGGCAAGATATGATGTACAAGTTGCAAATGTAAATGTTGCTTTGGCAAATCTCTCTCAAGCACAAAAAGAATTCCAAAGAGCTAGATCTCTTTACAAAAAAAAGGCCACAAGTGGTAAAAATTTTGATAACGCAAAGGCAAGATATGAAATAGCAAAGGCAAATCTAACCCAAGCTAGGGCTATAAGAGATAGCGCTAAGATTGATTTTGCTTATACAAGTGTTTTAGCTCCCTTTGATGGGGTAATAGGCGATGGATTGGTTAATGTGGGTGAATTTGTAAGTGCAAATACTCCCCTTGTTAGGGTTACAAAAACAAATCCACTTTATGCCCAATTTCATATACCAGATGTGGAAGGGTTTAATATTCAAAAAAATGTGGATGATAATCTTTGGAGTAAGGTAAATTCAGATGCCACCATATCCTATGGGGGTAAAAAAGTAGATGGAAAACTTGTTTTTATAGATAGGGTTATAGACGCTAAAAATGGCTCCGTTAAGGCAAAGGCTGAAATTCAAAATGAAAATAATGCCTTGCCCGTTGGCTCCTTTGCAAAAATCACCATAAATGGAATAAGTGCAAAAAATGCCTTCAAAATCCCAACCCTAGCCCTACAACAAGATCTAGCCACAACATTTTTATATGTGGTCAAGGATTTGCCAAAAGAAGAGTTGGAGAAAATGCCAAAGGGTTTGCCGCCTTACATGTATCCAAGTGGGATAGTTAGAATGGTGCCAATTAAGATAGATTACCAGACCAATAAATTTGTTTTAGTTTCAAGCGGATTAAAAAATGGAGACAAAATCATCATGAACAATTTCAAAAAAATACAAGTAGGCTCCAAAATAAAAGTAGTTGGTATCTATGGGCAAGCATCTAAAAAAGTGGAGAAAAAATAATGTTTTCAAAATTTTTCATACAACGCCCAGTTTTTGCAGCAGTTGTGTCTATCATCATCACCTTAGCTGGAATCTTAGGGCTAAATGGGCTAGGAATTGAAGAATACCCAAATCTAACTCCCCCTCAAATCTCAGTAAGTGCCACTTATCCAGGAGCAGATGCTAGTACCATTTCCGATGCTGTGGCAAGTCCCATAGAAGAGGCTATAAATGGGGTTGAGGGTTTGATCTATATAAAATCTACCTCATCTTCAGCGGGAATGGCAAACGTTAATGCTTATTTTGAGATAGGCACTGACCCATTGGAGGCTAGCATAAATGTAAATAATAGAGTTCAAGCCATAACCAATACTCTTCCATCAGAGGTTCAGCGATATGGCGTTGTGGTAAGAGAAGCAAGCTCAGATATACTTGGAGTTATTTCTTTTTATTCTCCAGATGGATCTATGGATGCGACAACTTTAAATAATTATCTTTCCATAAATATTAAAAACGAATTAGCCCGTGTTAAGGGGATAGGAAATGTTCAAGTTTTTGGAACTAAAGATTATTCGGTTAGGATTTGGATAAAACCTGATATTTTGACAAAATATTCCCTAACCCCAAGCGATGTTATAGCAAAAGTTAGGGAGCAAAATAGCCAATATTCAGCTGGAAAACTAGGGCAAAGTCCTATGAATAAGGATGTAAACTTTGTTTATACCCTAAAGGTTAAAGGTTGTCTAAGCGATATTGAGCAGTTTAAAAATATAGTTTTAAGAAGTGATGGAAATGGAAACATTTTAAGACTAAAAGATGTTGCCGATGTGGAACTTGGAAGTCAAGATTATTCTTTTGAAGGGCTTTATAATGGCGATAAAGCCATGGTTCCTGTGGCAGTTTTTATGAAAAGCGGTGCAAATGCCATAGCCACAATGGATGGTGTTAAAGCAAAGCTTAAAAGTTTAAGTAAAAATTTCAGCAAAGGCATAAGCTATGATATGGTTTATGATACAACAGAATTTGTAAAAATCTCCATTGAAGAGGTTATTAAAACCTTTATAGAGGCCATCATATTAGTTTTACTTGTTATTTACATGTTTTTGAAAAATTTCCGTGCTACTATTATACCCATGATAGCCGTTCCCGTATCTATTTTGGGAACTTTTGGCGTGCTTTATCTAATGGGATTTTCTATCAATCTCATAACTCTTTTTGCTCTCTTACTTGCCATTGGAATAGTAGTCGATGATGCCATTATAGTTATAGAAAATGTGGAGAGGATTTTGCGGGGAAATAAAAACATAAGTCCAAAAGAAGCATCAATTCAAGCCATGGAAGAAGTTGCAGCCCCTGTTATTTCCATCGTTTTGGTTTTATCTGCGGTTTTTATACCTGTTTCATTTTTAGGTGGTTTTACTGGTCAGATCCAAAAGCAATTTGCCCTAACTCTAGTAAGTTCAGTTGCTATTTCAGGGTTTGTTGCCCTAACTTTAACCCCAGCTTTGTGTGCTACTTTTTTAAAACACGAACATTCAAAACCCTTTTGGATAGTTGAAAAATTTAATCAATTTTTTGATTTTTCAACAAATATTTTTACAGCAGGAGTGGCCAAAGTTTTACGACATGCGATTCCTAGCATCTTGGTCGTTGGTATTTTATTTTTTGCAACCTTTAAGCTTTTTACTTTTATCCCAACCTCACTTCTCCCAAGTGAAGATAAGGGCATACTTATAGCTTTTAGTTCCTTGCCTCCAGGTTATACCTTGCCAAAAACCAAAGAGGTAACCCAAAATATCGTAAAGGCAATTGGACAAAATCCAAATATAAAATCCTCAGGTGCCATGATAGGTTATGATATGATGACAAGCTCATTGACCGAAAATTCCTCGGTTGCTTTTATGATGTTGCAAGATTGGAGTAAAAGAGCCGATGCAAATCAGTCAAGTTTTACCATAGCAAACATGTACAATCAAAAATTTTGGCTAGATCCAAATGCCCAAACCTTTTTCGTAAACCCACCGCCAATTAGTGGAATGGGGATGAGTGGAGGCTTTGATGTTTACTTGCAGAGCAAAACGGGAAAAAGCTATGAAGATATAGCCAAAGATATTCAAAAGATTTTTGCCATAGCCCAAAAACGTCCAGAAATAAATCTCATGAGACTAAATACGTCTTTAACAACAAATGTACCCCAATACAATGTTATAATCGATAAAGATAAACTCAAAATGCTAAACATAAACACAGCAAATGTTTTCTCAACCCTAAGTTCAACCATAGGACAATACTATATAAATGATTTTAATATGTTTGGAAAAACTTATAGGGTAAATATAAGAGCTAGGGAAGATTACCGTGCAGGTGCTGGGGATTTAAATAATATTTTTGTACGCTCAAATACGGGCGAAATGATTCCTATGACTTCATTTATGAAGCTTGAACGCTACACAGGAGCATCTAGTGTTGATAGATTTAATCTCTACCCAGCAGCGAAACTTTCAGGGGTAGCAAACATGGGTTATACATCAGGACAAGCCCTAAAAGCCCTTGAAGAAAGTGTTTATGAAGCCTTATCCAATAAAGAATATTCTTTGGGATATTCTGGAAGTACCTACCAAGAAAAGCAGGTGCAAAGCTCAAGTGGAAATGCCTTTTTGTTTGGCATGATATTTGTATTTTTGATTTTAGCTGCCCAATATGAGAGATGGTTAATGCCCTTTGCCATTGTTTTGTCGGTTCCATTTGGGGTTTTAGGTTCACTTTTAGCCATCTGGGCAACGGGTTTGAGCAATGACATATATTTTCAGATAGGCTTACTTGTTCTTATAGGACTTTCGGCTAAAAATGCCATACTTATAGTGGAATTTGCCATGGAAGAAAGACAAAAGGGTAAAAGTTTATTCGATGCAGCCCTTTTAGCAAGTAAATTAAGATTTCGCCCCATAGTTATGACTTCCATCGCCTTTACCCTAGGGGTTGTTCCCATGGTTTTAAGTGCAGGGGCAGGGGCAGCATCAAGGCATTCTTTAGGTACTGGGGTTGTTGGTGGTATGATAATTGCATCCACGATAGCTTTGTTTTTCATACCCTTATTTTTCATGATTGTTGAAGGATTTAGCGAATGGTTAAGCGGAAAAAAAGTAAAGGGGGTTGCAAATGTATAAAAATTTAATTCTAATCCTAGCTTTGAGCTTTGTTGGCTGCTCATTTAAGCCACCTATGCCACAGGTTAATGGGGAATTTACCTATTCCATTGAGGCTAGCAATATAAATCAAAAGTGGTGGGAAAATTTTCATGATGAAAGTTTAAATTCTCTCATAACTCAAGCTCTAAAAAATAATTCAAACCTAGCCCTTGCGAGTTTAAATGTGCAAGGGGCAAGGGAGAGGCTAAGTTTGGTAGATAAGGACTTTTTACCCTCATTATCAATATCTGCAAATGCAAAACGAGGGCAAAGTAGCCGCGAAGTTCCTCCCTTTGTGAAAAATACCAGTAGCAACCTTTCACTAACGGCGATTTTAAACTATGAAATAGATTTGTGGGGTAGGGTGAAAAATAAATCAAATTCAGCCAAAAGTTTATATAAGGCTTCAAAATACGACTATGACGGGGCAAGACTGGGCCTTGCATCTAGTGTGGCAAAAGCTTATTTTTTACTCATTGCCCAAAAGATGGAAAAAGCCATTCTAGAAAAGACTATAAAAACATATAAAAATACCATGAATTACCAGAAAAAACAGCTTGATTTTGGAGAGATAAGTAAGCTTTCTTACCTCCAAAGTGTTGGCGAATATCAAAATGCAAAGGTAAGACTTATTTCAATCAAAAACAATCTAGATCTAGCTCAAAGTGCCCTAGCTCTTTTGGTTGGCAAAGATTTTGATGATATTTTGCATAAAAATTTCAAAACAAGCAAAATGTTGCCAAGGCCTCCAAAAGTTCCAAGCGGAATAAGTGCAGATGTTTTGCTAAATCGTCCAGATATTGCTAGTTCATACGAGAAGATAAAATCCTCAAACTACCTCATAGGAGTCGCAAAAAGCGCCCATCTTCCAACTTTGTCCCTAACAGCAGCCTTTGGATACCAAAGCGATGATCTAGGAAATATTTTAAGATCAAGCGCAAATATTTGGAATCTAGCAGGACAATTTGCAGGAAAACTTTTTGATTTTGGACGCATAAGCAAAAATGTAGATATAGCCAAACTTGGTCAAGATATGGAAGTAAAACGATATGAAATAGCCGTAAAAACAGCCCTAAACGAGGTTAGAAATGCCCTAAATAGCTACAAAAACATAAACCAAAAAAACAAAAATATAAATTCATTGTTAAATTCCCAAGAAAAAATCTACAAACTATCCCAAACCATGTTTAAAGAGGGCGAAATAAGCCAACTCCAACTCCTAGATGCCCAAAGAATACTACTAAATGTAAAACTACAAAACATAGAAGCAAAACTTGGAATGATAAATTCCATTGTGGACATATATAAGGCTTTTGGTGGTGGATTTAGTTTAGATCACAAAAAATAAAGGAACCAGATGCAACTTATGCTTACATATAAAAAAGAAAGCAAAAAAGAGACTTTTGAAGAATTTTGGGAGAACAAAAGTGGAGATTTTGACATAGATGATAAAACCCATGTTCTATATATGATGGAATTTATTTCAAAAAATTTAGATTTAGATGAATATGCTTTAAAAAGGCTTGAGATTACCATAAAAACCGAATTACCCTTTTTTGCATGTAAAAGGTTTTTGGCTAAAAAATGGTTGATGGAAAATTTTGAATACTAAATCTTCATTTATAAGATTTTAATATATTGTTTTATATAATCTGATCAGTTCCAGTAAGGTATTTGCTCTACAAAACAAAGGATATGAATGCTAGAAGAGTTAAGAAAATTTGTTTTGGAACTTATGCAGATTGAGGATCTAAAAAGTCCTGTTATATTGTTCCTTGCATATTCGTTTATTGCATGGTTTATAGTCAAAATGGCAAGTCATCTCTTTGGCGATATATGGAAAAAATTTAAAGAAAGAAGAGAAAAACCACTAAGCAAAAAATCGGGCTTTAATGGCTTTGGAGTTATTCAAACCAAAAGCAGTCAAGATGGAAAATCTTTATATGATTATCTATATGAAGATAAACAAGAGTATTTTGGCTGGAATAAGTATCAAAAAATAAATCCTAAAAATTTCCTCAATGAACTCTCTTACCTAAACGATGAAAACATATTGCTGGAAGATTTATGCTCCGAAGATGCCTATCCCTTGCTACTTATCGGAGAAGGAGGAAGTGGAAAAACTAGACTTTCCTTGGAATTGGCACGAACATTAAACAGTGGCAAAAGAGGATATAAGAACTGGATAGCATATAAGGCACCTAAAACACTTAGGGAAGAAGATTTGAACGCTCTTATAGATCGTGCCAAGCTACACAATAAAAAGATACTTCTTATCTTGGACTATCTTGAAACCTTAGAAGATCTTAACTTTGAAACCCTGTATGATAAATTTATGAGAAATGACCAACAAACCCATGATCATGTAAGATGGATAATGACTTGTCGTAGTTCATACTATGATGATTATAGAAATGGCCTAAAAACAGATAATGAGATAAAAGTAATTAATCTAAGCGATACATCAAATGAATGGTTAGAAAATTGGCGTAAAGATGCTTGTGAAAACATACAGACAAATACAAAATCAAATGTACCAGTTTTAGCTGTTATAGAAAAATATTTGGATGATAAAAAAGGTGCTTTGATTTCTAAGGATACCCATCATCAGTGGATATGGCATATTTTAGAACGTAGCATTACAAGCGATGCAACCACAAAAAACTATGAAAATACTCAATATAGCATTGCAAGATTGTCCATGTTGTTCCCAATGGATCTTAAACAAAAAAACAAGTTAACACAAATAGAACAAAATATCATAAATGTTTGGAAAAAAGATGGCTGGGTACACAATGAAGGCAATAAACTCTTTTTAGCCCACGATATTTTATCGGATTATTCCACATTATATGAACTTCTTCAAAGCAAAAATGCAAAAGTAAGCTTAAATGAGTTTTGGCTATATGCTAGAAAAGTAGGGTTAGAAGATTCTTACTTTATCTCCCTTGAGAGATTTTTGCCGATCATGGCAAAGTATTTTTCTTTGTATGCTTTACTGCAAGAAGATTGTGTAGCAGAAGAAAGCCTAAAAAACAAAAAATATTTTGCAAAGGATTCACAAACTGCCTCAATGTATGCTATGGCATTAATGTCTTTGAGTTTAAGTTTTGATAAAAAGCGAAGAGTGTTTAGTGCTAAGTTATTAGAATTTCAAATAAAAGAGCTTGAAAAAATTTATACGGATGAGAGACATAAATTTTCGGATATTTTACTCAAATATAAATCGGATGCGTATGCTTTAATCAATAGAGCATTTCCTTATTCACTCTTTTTGCAAAATTTTATTAATTTTTTACTATTTAAAAAAGATAGAAACTTACTCGATAAAGTACTTAATGTTCACAATGAAGATAAAAAAACTTTAGAAAAATTGCAAAAAACTTATGGTTTACTTCAAGAAATAGAAAGTATAAAGGATAAAAGCGAAAATTTTTTTGTAAATCAAGAGGACAGGCTGACGGCTATTTCTTTGCAGACAAAGACAGAGGTAGACATTTTGTTGTAAATCAAGAAACAACAAATAAAGAAATAAAAACATATGAGAATAGTGATAATGTTGAGATTCAAATAATACTTGCTATGACTATGCGAAACAGTAGCGAATTAAATTTATTAATATCAAACAAGAAAAAGACTATCGAAATGGCAAAAAAAGCTGAAAAATTATCATTAAAATTAAATAAAAATATTCATAATATTCCTATCATGTATTTTATGTGTTTCATAGCAGAAGACGATAATATTAAGATATCTAGCATTTTAGAAGCCATAAGGCAGTACCCTGCTTTAAGTGGCTATGGTTGGGAATTTTCTGAGATTGTACCTTTTATAAAAACTTTAGATAAAAAAAGGCAGATTGCCAGCAAACATTTTATAGATTTTTTCACCAATAAGATTAGTTTTGAAGAATTAGAGTATAGGTTAAGAGGGTTTTAAATGTAAAAAATATTTTACTTATTATTTATAAGATTTTAATATAATATTTCATACAATACCGATTACAAAAATTTACCTCGAAAGGTTATAATGAGATTTATTAAAGAATTTAGTCCAACTTACTTTTTATCCTCCTTGGGTGCTGGTGGATTGTCGGTTTCGTTTTATATGTATTTGATGTTTTTGGTTCCCCACAAGGGAACTCCCATGGCAACTTTTGACCAGATTTATCCTACTCTTTTAAAAGGAACTTGGTTATCGTTTTTAAGTGGCTTTGCCTTGGTTTTTATTATATTTTTTGCATTTTTGCATATAAAATTGCTTTATTGGAATACAAAACAATACGCCAACTACAAAAAAAGTGAAGCTTTTAAAACACTTTTAGGCTCAAATGCAAGGGTAACTTTGATGGCAATTCCCCTAACTTACACTATGACGATAAACGTCTTTTTCGTGCTTGGTGCGACTTTTGTACCAAAACTTTGGAGAGTTATAGAATACATGTTTCCCTTTGCACTTACAGGCTTTATAATTGCTGGATTTTTCGCTTTAAAAATCTTACTTGAATACTATTCCCAAATCATGACAGAGGGCAATTTTGATTTTGAAAAAAACAATAACCTATCCCAACTCTTAGCAGTTTTTGCCCTTGCCATGGTTGCGGTTGGATTTGCTGCCCCTGCGGCTATGAGCCACAACATAGTAGTAAATGCCATGGGATTTTTTGGAGCCATACTTTTTGCTTCCTTTTCACTGATTTTGATTTTTATCCAACTAACTTTGGGCTTTAAGAGTATTTTTAAGCAAGGTGTTAGTGTTGAGGCATCTCCATCTTTATGGGTTATGATACCGATTTTAACCTTGCTTGGCATCATGAGCATAAGACTATTTTTCGGACTTGAGCACAATCTTGAAGCCCACATGGATAAATCAACCTTATTTATCTTAACTTCCTTTGTTTTATCTTTGGAAATTGTCTTTGGACTTTTAGGATACATGGTTTTAAAACAAAGCGATTATTTTAAGAAATTTATTTATTCAAGCATAAAATCTTCAACGGCATTTGCTCTGATTTGTCCAGGAGTGGCCTTTTTTGTATTTGGTATGTTTTTTCTAAATTTTGGTCTTGTTGTAAATGGAATTGTGGCAAAATACTCAATAGCTCATTTTATTCTCATGTTACCATTTATTTACGTTCAATTCTTGACAATAAAGCTATTTTTTACACTAAAATCAAAGTTTAGTTTGTAGATTTTGCATATAAAAAGAAAAAATATGAAAAAGATTTATCTCATACGACATGCAAAATCTAGCTGGAGTGAATTGGGGGTTGGTGATTTTGAAAGAGACTTAAATAAAAGGGGTAAAAATGACGCTCCAAAGATGGGAAAAAGACTGAAAAAAGGTGGTATTTTTCCAGATCTAGTTATCTCAAGTCCCGCAAAAAGAGCTAAAAAAACAGCCAAGATGATTTGTAAGGAAATTGGGTACAACAAAGAAGACATATCCTATAAAAAAGAACTTTATGAGGGCGGCTTTGAAGCGTATTTAAGCGTGCTTCAACATATAGACGATAAACATAAAAGCGTATTTTTAGTAGCCCACAACAATACCATAACCTTTCTGGCAGAAAAATTAGCAAATATCATGATAGCAAACATGCCAACTTGTAGTATAGTAGCCATAAAATTTGACTGCAAATCTTTCAAAGACATAAAACCAAAAGAGGGAAAAATGATATTTTTCGATTTTCCCAAAAGTCATGAAGATATAAATTACATGTAAGAAAAAATCCTTACATGTAAATTTATAAAACAAATTCTTTTATTCGTTTAATTCCCTCTTTGATGCTGTCCATATCTGTCGCAAAGGAAAATCTCATATATCCATCCATCCCAAAACCAAGTCCAGGAACGGTTGCTACTCCCTTTTGGGCTAAAAGGTCTTTGCAAAATTTCATGGAATCTTTTTCGATTTTGCTTATATTTACATAAAGATAAAAGGCTCCATTTGGTTTTAGTACGGAAATTCCTTCTATTTTATTAAATTCCTCAACAGCAAAATCCCTCCTTTGCTGGAAGGCTTTTTTCATGTATTCGATATCCTTATCAGCTTTTCCTAAAAGAGCAGGAATGGCAGCGTATTGGACGATGGAGCAGATATTTGAAGTGCTTTGGGATTGGAGCTTTTTAATGGATGCATTTAGCTCATCTAGCGGACTTGCCATGTAGCCAAATCTCCAACCAGTCATGGCGGCACATTTGCTTAGTCCATTCACGGTTATGGTTCTTTTAAAAAGATCTTCACTCACTGAAGCTACGGAGCAAAATTCCATGTCATAGGTTAATTTCTCATACATTTCATCGGAAATTACTACAATATCAGTCCCCTCCAAAGCCTCTCCTAAAGATGCTAATTCTTCTTTAGTATAAACACTTCCTGTCGGGTTTGAGGGAGTATTTAGTATAAGAGTCTTTGTTTTTTTACTTATGGCATTTTGGAGTTGCTCTTTAGTTATCTTAAAACCACTTTTTTCGTCAGTTTCTACGATAACAGGCTTGCCGCCACTATAAAGCACAAGTTCAGGATAAGTAACCCAGTATGGAGCTGGAATTATAACTTGATCTCCCTCATCAACAAGGGCTTGAATGATGTTAAAAAGAGATTGTTTTGCACCAACATTTGTTATGATCTGATCTGCTTTATATTCCAATCCATGATCTTTCTTTAGCTTTGTTTTAATCGCATCTAAAACATCTGGTATGCCAGGAACTGCCGTGTATTTTGAAAAACCATTATTTATGGCTGAAATTGCAGCATCTTTTACGATTTGCGGTGTATCAAAATCTGGCTCACCAGCAGAAAAACTTATAACATTTTTTCCTTCTTCTTTCATACTCCTAGCCTGTGCACTTATGGCTATGGTTAGGGATTCTGAAAGTGTCCCAATGCGTTTTGAAAGCATAAAATTTCCTTTATTTACTTTAATAAGGGGTCATTCTAGCATATTTTAACTATACATGTAAATGATTATTCCAATTTTTCATCAAAAAATTGATTGCTAGTATAAATTTACCCAATTTAACCACCCATAAAGTAAATTTTAAGTATAATCTCGGATTTAAAAACTACACCAAAGGCTTGAAAGTGAGTGATAAAAACTATAATCCGCAAGAGATTGAAAAGAAATATTATAAGATCTGGGAAGATAGGGGATATTTTGAGATAGATGGAAATAGGGAAATTTGGAAGAAAGATAAATATTTCTCCATCATGCTTCCACCCCCAAATGTTACAGGAAATTTACACATCGGACACGCTTTTAACAACACCCTAATAGACATCATAACAAGATATAAAAGAATGAATGGCTATCAAACCTTATGGCAACCAGGGACAGACCATGCGGGAATTGCCACGCAAAATGTGGTGGAAAAGCAACTTTTAGCGCAAGGGGTTAAAAAAGAAGAAATAGGGCGAGAGAAGTTTTTAGAAAAAGTGTGGGAATGGAAGGCCAAAAGTGGTGGAAATATAGTTAGACAAATGAGATCACTAGGAGCAAGTCCAGCATGGAGTAGGGAAAGATTTACCATGGATGAGGGACTTAAAAAGTCTGTGAAAAAAGCCTTTGTAAAGCTTTACGATGAAGGAATCATAGTTCAAGATAATTACATGGTAAATTGGTGTACCCATGATGGAGCTTTGAGCGATATAGAGGTTGAATATGAAACCAATAAAGGTAAACTTTACCACATTCGCTATCCTTTAGAGGAGGGCGAAGGATACATCGTAGTTGCCACAACTAGACCTGAAACTTATTTTGGCGATACGGCTGTTATGGTAAATCCTAAAGATGAAAGATATAAGAACTTAGTCGGTAAAAATGTGGTTTTACCCATAATCGGACGAAAAATCAAGATAATAACTGATAACCATGTGGATATGGAATTTGGTACGGGACTTGTTAAGGTTACGCCCGCTCATGATCTTAATGACTACGAGGTTGGAAAACGCCATGATCTAGAATTTATAACAATTTTTGATGAAAATGGGATCTTAAATGAAGAATGTGGAAAGTTTAAAGGTCTTGAGAGGCTTGAGGCTAGAGATGTGGTTGTTAAGGCCTTAGAAGATGGCGGTTTTGTAGAAAAGATAGAAGATTATGAAAATCAAGTTGGACATTGTTATAGATGCAAAAATGTGGTTGAGCCTTACATTTCAAAGCAATGGTTTGTAAAAAAACAAATCGCCGATGAAGCTATCAAAAAGGTAAACGAGCATCTGTGCGAATTTTACCCAGCTCACTGGATAAACTCTTTTAACGCTTGGATGAGAGATCTAAGGGATTGGTGTATCTCAAGACAGCTTTGGTGGGGTCATCAAATACCTGTATTTTACTGCAATTATTGCTCCCATCAATGGGCAGATGAAGCCGATAAGCCAAAATGCTGTCCAAAATGTGGTAAAAATGATTTTTATCAAGACCCAGACGTGCTTGATACATGGTTTAGTTCGGGTCTCTGGCCCTTTTCAACCCTTGGCTGGGGCAATGGAGAAACTTACAAAAACGAAAAATGGTTTGAGGGGGATTTGGAAAAATTTTACCCAAATACCCTTATTATAACTGGCTTTGACATACTTTTCTTTTGGGTTGCAAGGATGATGTTTCAAGGGGAAAACGCTTTAAAAAAGTTGCCCTTTAAGGATATTTATCTTCACGCTCTTGTAAAAGATAAGCATGGTGCAAAAATGAGCAAATCCAAGGGCAATGTTATAGATCCCCTTGATATGGTCGATAAATATAGTGCTGATATTTTACGCTTTTCTTTGGCAATGCTGGCTGTTCAGGGTCGCGATATTAGGATGAGTGATGAAATGCTTTTGCAAGTTAGAAATTTTACAAATAAACTAGTAAATGCATCTAAATACTTACTTTTAAATGGAGATAAATTTGCAGATTTGAACAAACTTAAAATCAAAACAGATTTGGGACTTTATATGCAAAGCAGGTTTAATCTTGCTACAAAAGAAGTTCGTAGATACATAGATGAATACCGCTTTAATGACGCAGCTACCACTCTTTATCGCTTTTTATGGAATGAATTTTGCGACTGGGGTATAGAACTAAGTAAGGCTAGAAAAGAAGCTGTTTGTGAACTTGGGGCGATTTTCAAAGAGGCTATGAAACTGCTTCATCCATTTATGCCATTTTTAACCGAGCATTTATATCATGAGCTTGGTAGAACTAGTTTAGAAGAGGATAAGAGCATAATGATAATGCCCTATCCACAAAATATAAAAAATGATGAAAAAATAGAAAATATTTTTAATCTTGCCATAGAAGCCATCGTTAGCATTAGAAGGGCAAAAGCCACCATAGACATTGGAAACAAAGCTATAAAAAGTGCTTTTATCAAACTAGATAAAGATGTGGATTTAAGCACTTATGGGGCTTTTATAAACAAACTTGCCAAGGTTGAAAATATAGAATTCGTAAACGAAAAACAAAAAAATTGTGTTGGAGATGTGAGTGATAATCTTGCGGTTTTCATACCTTTAAGTGGAGTTGATTTGGAGCCGATCTTAAATAGATTTAAATCCCAAGAGAAAAAATTAAATGCCGAAGTTGAAAAATTAACCAAGATGCTAGGAAATGAAAATTTTGTAAAAAATGCACCAAAAGAAGTCATCGAGCAAAATCAAAAAGGTCTTGATGAGGCTAAAAATAAGTTGCAAAAAGTTCAAAGCGAACTAGATGCTTTAGGATAAGTTTTGATAAAAATTTCAAATTTACACAAAAGTTACGGCGAAGTTGAAGTTTTAAGTGGAATTAACCTACACATAAAAGAAAAAGAGATTTATGCCCTCGTTGGGCATAGTGGAGCTGGAAAGAGTACACTTTTAAGATGCCTAAATGGACTTGAGAGTTATGATAAGGGGAGGGTCGAAGTTTTTGGTAAAGATGTGAAAAGATTAGATCCAAAAAAACTAAGGCAACTTAGGCGTGAAATGGGAATGATTTTTCAACATTTTTCCCTAATGAGCCAAAAAAATGTCTATGAAAATGTGGCAATGCCCATGAGGGTTTGGAAATATCCAAAATCCAGCATAGATAAAAAAGTTAAAGAATTACTAGATCTAGTTGGCTTGAGCGATAAGATAAAATCCTACCCAAATGAACTTAGCGGAGGTCAAAAACAGCGAGTTGCAGTTGCCCGAGCTTTAACTTTAGAGCCCAAAATACTCCTAAGCGATGAGGCAACTTCCGCCCTTGATCCAAACACAACCCTTTCCATTTTAGAGCTTTTAAAAATGATAAATAAAGAGTTAGGACTTACCATAGTTTTAGTTACCCACGAGATGGATGTGGTAAAAAGTATAGCCGATAAGGCCATGTTATTGGAGCACGGAAAAATAATAGCAAATGGAAAGATAGAAGAGCTTTTTTTAAATCCAAATGAAAAAATGAAAAGCTTCCTAGCCCATGAAGAAATTTTGCCAAAGAATGGGATAAATATAAGGCTTTATTTTCCCAAAGAAGTTGCTTTTCAAAGTTTAATTACAAGCATGGCCATAAAACTAGGGGTAAATTTTAATATAGTCTGGGGAAATATTGAAAAATTAAACGAAAGCGTGGTGGGACATTTAGTCATAAATATAAATGAAAATGATAAAAAAATTATCGTAGATCATCTAAAACAAAGCGGTGTTTTATGGGAGATAGTATGAGTGAATTTGCTTTAAGAATATATGAAAAATTTATGGATGAATTTCCCTATGCCATTTGGGAAAGCCTTTATATGTGCCTACTTTCAACCACAATGGCGTTTTTTATAGGTTTAGCCCTAGCGATACTGCTTGTAATTTCTGGCGAAAAAGGCCTAAAACCAAATAAAAAACTTTATACCTTTTTAGATTTTACCACAAATACCCTGCGTTCATTTCCTTTTATCATCCTTATAGTCGCCATCGCCCCACTCACAAAGCTTCTTGTAGGCACAAATATAGGTACAACAGCAACCATCGTTCCGCTTACCATAGGAGCAGCCCCATTTATAGCAAGGCTGATTGAAGGTGCTTTTAAAGAGGTTGATGCAGGACTAGTTGAAGCAGCTCAAAGCTTTGGAGCTACAAATTTTCAGATAATTTTTAAAATCATCCTACCCGAAGCCTTACCAAGCTTAGTCTCAACCATAACCGTAACCCTAATCGTAATAGTAGGATTTTCAGCCATGGCGGGAGTTGTTGGGGGTGGGGGGGTTGGAACCGTTGCCATAAACAGGGGTTATAACGGCTTTGATAATGAAGTTTTATATATCTCTGTCGTGGTTTTACTCATCATGGTGCAAATTTTTCAAAGTTTTGGGGATTTTGTTTATAAACTTATAAAAAAATGATATAATCTTGCTAAAAAAGGAGAAAAAATGACCATAACAATACCAAATGCCGATAATGCTTTGATTAAAATTATAAAAGATCTAAATGCCTTTAAAAAAGAAACACCCTATAAAATAAAAAAACAAAAAGCAAATAAAGCCAAAGCTTTAAGGGATGAAATAGAGCAGATAAAACGGGATATACGTTTAGGGAAAATAAAACCCTATAATGATGTTGATAAGATGTTTGAGGATATCATGAATGGCTAAGTATGATGTTTATTATTCTAAATCTTTCAAGAAAAATCTTAAAAAATTTAGAAAAGAAGTTGATTTGATAAAAGATATCGTTAAACGTCTAGCAAACGATGAAATTTTAGAGCCAAAATATAAAGATCATGCTTTAAAGGGAAACTTTAAGGGTTTCAGAGAATGTCATGTGAGACCAGATTTGGTACTAATTTATGAAAAAGATGAAGGAATTTTGGTATTAACTGCCATTAACATTGGAAGTCATAGTGGTCTATTTTGAAAAGCATTTTTTAGCAAAATATTCCTAAAATTTCATTTAAAAAAATATAAAAAAGGAGAAATGATGAAGATTTCAAAAATATTACTAGCACTTAGTCTAGCACTAGGTCTTAACGCATCACAAAGTATAATAGTTGGTGCAACACCAGTTCCCCATGGGGAAATTTTGAAGGTTATCAAGCCAGAACTTAAAAAGGCTGGGTTTGATCTTAAAATTAAAATTTTTAATGATTATGTGATTCCAAATATGGCAGTCGATGATGGGCAATTAGATGCAAACTTTTTCCAGCATACACCTTATTTGGATGAATTTAATGCCAAAAAAGGCACACATTTGGTTAAAACCGTTGGGGTTCATATAGAGCCTATGGGAGTGTATTCTAAAAAGATAAAAAGTCTAAAAGAACTTAAAAAAGGTGATAAGGTTGCTATTCCAAACGATCCAACAAATGAATCACGTGCTTTGCAAGTTTTAGCAGACAATGGACTTATAAAACTAAACAACAAGGCCCTTAAAACTCCAAAGGACATCATTGAAAACAAAAAGGCTTTAAAATTTGTAGAAATTGAAGCAGCCCAAACCCCAAGAACCCTAGGCGATGTGGCAATAAGCGTTATAAATACAAATTTCGCCCTAAATGCAGGACTTAACCCAACAAAAGACGCCCTTGCCATTGAGAGCAAGGAAAGTCCCTATGCAAATATAGTGGCAGTTAAAAAAGGCAATGAAGAAAGCCTAAAAATAAAAGCCCTAAATAAAGCCATAACTTCAGATGCTGTAAAAAAGTTTATTAAAACAAAATATAAGGGTGCCATAGTTCCAGCATTTTAGTCCTAAAGCCCCTATTAGTGGGGCTTTAGCTTATGAGATAAAACTAGAAATAAACGTTTCAGGGCTGTTGTTTGCAATATTTAAAAGAACTTTTGCGGGTCCTTGTGGCTTTCTTCTGCCTTGTTCCCAGTTTCTAAGAGTGTGAACGCTAATATTCATTAGCTTTGCAAACTTAGCTTGCGAAAGTGCAAGCTTTATTCTTATTTGCTTTGCATCTGGCTCTTGGATAAAAAATGTTCTACTTGGCTTTTTTTCTCCATCCATTATCCTTTTTGCTTCTTTGGCACTCAAAAGCAGTCTATCAAAATTTTCCATATCCATTTCATTCTCCTAAAAATGCTTTTTTCAATTTTTTAATTTGATCTGGAGTCAAATCATCCTTCTTACTTTTTTTATAAACATAAATCATATACAACTTGCTTTGTTGCTCATAAAAATAGTATATATTTCTTATACCTGAACTTTTACCTTTATTTTTTAGCTTCCATCTAAGTTTTCTCAATCCACCTGAATTTTGTATTACATCTCCAGCCTTTGGATTTGACACAAGAAAATTTTGCAATTCTAGGTATTCTTCATCGCTTAAAAGCTTTATTATATTTTGTGTATAGATTGATGTTTCTATTATTTCCATGATGAGATTATATCTTTTTATATTCTATAAGTCAATGACTTATAGATTTAGAAATATTTTTTACAACATTAATTTATAAAAAATTCTAATTTTGCTAAAATAACAAAATAAAATCCATATCCAAAAAGGTTTTTCATGTCTGAAATTATAAATTTTCTTGTTCAAACCCTTGGTTCTTGGGGTTATCTTGGGATATTTTTACTAATGTTTTTAGAAAGCTCATTTTTTCCATTTCCTAGCGAGGTTGTCATGATACCTGCTGGATATTTGGCATTTAAAGGGGAAATGAACTTTTTTATGGCTATTTTTATGGGGATTTTAGGTTCCCTTGCTGGGGCTTTATTTAATTATTATTTGAGTTTATATCTTGGGCGGAATGCCCTAATAAGATATGGAAAATATGTTGGCATAAGTGAAGAAAGATTGAACAAATTTGATAAATTTTTTAACACCCATGGGGAAGTTGCAACTTTCACATGCAGACTAATTCCTGGCATTAGACAATACATTTCCCTACCTGCTGGGCTTTCGAAGATGAATATTTTTAGATTTAGCATCTATACAAGTTTGGGCGCTGGGATTTGGGTTTTTATCCTGGTGGCTCTTGGGTATTTTTTAGGGCAAAACCAAGAAATTATCAAAGAATATCTAAGCCTAATAACTGCTCTTTTAGTCATCTTGGTTTTGGTGTTTTTAATCTTTTACTATTTTAAAAAAATTAAAAATTAATATTTATTTGTAAATATCTTTTGGGTAAAAAACCCTATGAAGATAAAGTCCATTTGCAGGACTTAAAGTTTCCGTATGTATGCTTTTTAGATCTAATTGATCTTTTATTTGTTTATGAGTAAGCTTGCCCTCATAAACTTTTAAAACCGCTGAGATTATCATGCGAATTTGCGAACGTAAAAAGCCATCAGCTTGTATGATAACAATAGTTTTATTTTTGTGGGGTAGGGCTTTGATATTATAAATTTCTCTGATAAAATTTTTACTCTCACTTCCATTTTTTTTAAAATATTCAAAATCATGACGCCCCTTAAAAAGCTCTAAAATATCATTTAATCTCTCCATATCAAAGCTTGGATAAAAATGCACATAGGAGCTCAAAAAAGGACTAAATTCTCCATGATAAAAAATATATCTGTATTCCCTTTTAATGGGGCTAAACCTAGCGTGAAAGTCTTTTTTTACATGGTAAATTTTTTTTACATGTATATGAGGATTTAGATGTCTATTTAGCATAATTTTTAGTTTTTTTAGATCGCTCCAAAAGGGTGGGATATCTAGATGCAAGGCTTGATTTGAGGCATGAACCCCCTTATCAGTTCTTCCACTTCCAACTGGCACATCTTTTATGCCAAGGGCATTTAGGGCTAAAATAAGCTTATTTAAGATGGTATTTTTTGTGGAAGTTTGTTGTTGAAAGCCTTGAAACTTACTTCCATCATAGCTTATTTTAAGATAAATTCTCATCAATAATATGCCAAAATCTTTTTGCGGAAAAATATTAAAGAAACAAGAGTAAAAATCAAAAATATAAATCCAATTCCTTGCAAGGGATAATACCTTGATAAAACTGCCGTTAGGGTAAAATAAGCTATTATAACCCCAAAAACTCGCCCATAAATTTCATTTTTTTGATATCTATAAGTTACTATGCCAAAACTAATGGCAAACAAAAAAGTACATAGTGGAAAAATGGAAATTAACACATAAAGGGCAAAATTTTTGGCTCTTTTTTTATTGGAACTAATCTGCTTCCAATAATCAAATATGGAATTAACCGACCTTATCTTACTATTGCTTTTTGTGCGAATTATAAGGTTTTTGTATTGGGCTGCATGTATGCTTTTTGGGCTTATGTCATAGGCTTTGCCCTTCTTTAACCTAAGGCTTAACTGCCCTTGTTCGTTTAGGATATTTGCACTTGAAGAGAGGATAAATTTCTCGTTTTGTTTTTTATCAGGAATTTTATACATGATAACATCATCATAAATCTTTTTATTTTTTGTTTCTCTACTTTTATTGACAAATATTATCCAATCGGAAAAACTTTGTCCAGATTCGCTAGCCTTTAAATTAAGCTTTGCTTCATTTTTTTTAAAGTCTAAAAAATTTAGGTTTAATTGATTTGAAATGGGTATCAAAACTAAAGAATTTATAAGCAAAGCAACACTTATCAAAAGAGACAAAATGCCAAAAAAAGTACCAATTTTAAGCGGTGAATAGCCTAGTGTAAATAAAACAATAGTCTCATTTTCCTTTGAAAGCCTAAAAAGACTAAGACAAATACCTATAAAAAAAGATAAGGGTAGGGTAAAAAGCAAAATTTGGGGCAAAACAAAAAGATAAAGTTTGCCAAGTTCAAAAAAACTCACTTCCACAATGGCAGTAACGCGAGCCATTTTTATAAAAAATATGATTGAGACTATAAAAAAAAGTGTACCAAAGAGCGAAAGAAAGGTACTTGCAAAATGTTGCAATAAATATCTAGCTACACTACCCATACCATTTTCCTAAAAGTTCAAGAAGCTGATCATCAAAAGCATAAGAGATAGCCAAACCCAAAACCAAAAATGGAATAAAAGGTAGTTCAAAATCCTTTTTTCTAACTATAAAAAAGATGGGAAGCGAGATAAGGGCGGAAATATAAATAGCAACTAAACCTAGCTTTAAGCCCAAAACTGAGCCTATGATAGCAGCTATAATGATGTCAGCTTCACCCATGGCTTCTTTTTTGATAAGAAATGAAACTATCATTCTTAAAAGTGCAAAACCACCGGCAAAAAGTAGTCCATATTTTAGGGTAAAAAGGGGAGGATTTGCAAAAAATGCCAAAAGCATGGTTGGTATGCTTAGATTATCTGGAACTGCTTTATACCTTAGATCTATAACAGAAAGGGCTAAAAGTGCTGAAAAAAGCGTCCCATAAATGATGGATGAAAGCAAGTGGCCTTGTTTTAGAAAACAAAAGGCAAAAATAAGGGAGCAAAGAATTTCGATGAGTGGGTATTGGATGCTTATTTTACCTTTGCAATAGGCACATTTGCCACCTAAAAAAAGCCAGGAAAAAAAGGGGATATTGTGATACCATTTTAAGGATTTATGGCACTTTGGGCAGTGGGAAGAGGGGTGAGCTATGCTTTTGTTTTCAGGCATTCTTAGTATTACCACATTCAAAAAAGAACCAATACTAAGACCTAAAAGTATAAAAAATATTATCATAATCCCCCAAATCTCCTATGTACTTTTTTGTATAAATTTATAATCTCATCCAATTCTTCGCATCTAAATTCAGGCCACAAAGTATCTGTATATCGAAGTTCAGCGTAAGCGCTTTGCCAAAGCAAAAAGTTTGACAATCTCATCTGACCTCCTGTGCGTATGAGCAAATCCACATCCCCTGCAAAACTTGTATCTAAATTTTTACTTATATTTTCTTCGCTTACTTCTTCGGCTTTTTCTAGCAATCTTTTAACCGCCCTTGCAATCTCATCCTTTGAACCATAATTTAATGCCAAAATTTGAGTTAATCCAGTGCAATTTTTAGTTACTTCAATACTTTTTAAAAGTTCATCTTTTAATTTTTGCGAAAAATTTGAAATATCACCTATAAATCTAAATCTTATATTGTTTTTCACAAGGGTTTTTCTTTCTTTTTTTAAAAAATATTCAAGCAATTTCATCAAAGATTTTACTTCAGCTTCAGGACGATTCCAATTTTCCGTACTAAAGGCGTAAAGAGTTAAAAATCTTATATCGCTTTTTGCCACATATTCGGTTATTTTGCGTACATTTTTTGCACCCTCTTCATGTCCTTTAGTGCGTATTTTGCCTTTTTTTTCAGCCCAGCGTCCATTTCCATCCATTATGATAGCTAGGTGATTGAGGGTATTTTTAGAGGACATTTATAAAGCCTTTTAAGATTTTTTTCGCGCGCATTTTAACAACTTTTCATTTAAATTTTTATATCTTTTCCAAGTTTTTTTGAAAAATCAACTATATCAAAGGCAACTTCTAGCTTACTTTTAAGCCCAATTTCTTTAATATCATCTTTTGTGATAAAACTCATCCTAGAAACCTCGCTTGAAAAGTTTACATCCCCGCCCAAAATATTCAAACAAACCGCATCTAGATTTTTATTTTCAAGCATATTTTTTGCATTTATGAGGGCATTTTGTTTATCAAATTCTGCCTTAAAACCAATCACTTTTAGATTTTTTTTATCAATTTTGCTTAAAATATCCTCGTTTTGAATTAGATCTAAACTCCATTCCTTACCCATATCTTTCTTTTTAAGCTTACCTTTAGTAAAAACCTTAGGTTTATAGTCGCTAACAGCGGCCGCCATAAATAAATAATCGCTTTTTTTGGAAAATTTTTTCATCATCAGATCTAAGGTTTTAGTATCGTCAAATTGCACAACTTTAAAAGGTGCATTTTTAGGTTTACTTGTAAGCAATCTTACCTTAGCACCCCTTAAAAAAAGGCTTAAAGCTAGATTATAAGCCATTTTTCCACTTGAAAAATTGCCTATAAACCTCACATCGTCTATCCTCTCTCTAGTCCCTCCACCAGTTACCAAAACCTTTTTATTTTTCCAAAAATCATCCCTCAAGCAGATTCTAGATGCAAAATAAAATATATCCCAAACATCCGCCAAAGCCCCATTTCCCTCATCCAAACAAGCTAATTTTTTAAAAACAGGTTCAACTATCTTAATCCCTCTTTTTTTTAGTTTTTTTAGGGATTTTTGTGTAGATGGGTCAATATACATATTTGTATTCATAGAAGGAGCTAGCAAAAGTGGCTTTTTGTTTGCTAAAAGGGTTTGGGTTAATAAGGTATCGGCAATCCCGCAAGAGAATTTATTTATGGTATTTGCAGATGCGGGGGCTAGAACAACAAGATCTACATTTTTTGTTATTTTTATATGATTGTATTCATCGCTCCAGCTTTCACTTTTTTTATGTAAAACTTTTTGCCCAGAAATAGCCTCAAAGGTAAGGGGAGTTATAAATCGCTTAGCACCCTCGCTCATCAAAACCTTTACATTTGCTCCACTTTTTACAAAAAGGCGAATAAGCTCCAAATTCTTATAAATAGCTATGCTTCCACTAACACAAACTAGGATATTTTTACCCTCTAGTAAATTCATCATTTACCCTTATTAAAATGCTTCTCATAAAATCCCTCAAGCATTTTTAGTGGAGCTCTATTTATGGCTAGGGAACCCTTTTTTACATCCTTTGTAAGGGTAGTTCCAGCTGCTATGATAACTTCATCCTCAACCTTAATGGGGGCTACAAACTGAGTATCGCTTCCTATGAAAACATTTTTACCTATGATGGTTTTATGCTTTTTGACCCCATCATAATTACAAGTGATAGTCCCACATCCAACATTTGTTCCCTCTCCAATCTCGCTATCTCCAAGATAACTTAGATGCCCGGCTTTTACCCCATCTAAAATAGATTTTTTAACTTCTACAAAATTGCCAATATGAGTATTTTTTATCACACTTTGTGGGCGAATCCTTGCCATTGGACCTATGGATGAATTTGAGATCTGACTACTTTCTATAACAGAATTTGCCCTTATATGACAATCTTCTATCACACATTCACCCTCTATGCTAACCCCATTTTCTATCACACATTCACCTAAAATTTTGGCTTTTTTATCGATGTAGATGGTATTTGGCAGTCGCATGATAACGCCATCATTCATAAATTTTTCTTTTAGACGCTTTTGCATTAGCTCTTCCGCGCGGGCTAGATGCACTTTAGAATTAACCCCCATAAAAGTATCCTCATCCACAAAGACAGCTTTTACATCTAGATCGATTTTATTTGCTTTTTCTATCAAATCCGTTAGATAGTATTCTTTTTGGGCGTTGTTATTGGATAAAAGGGGTAGGTTTGAGCTTAAAAAATCCCTATCAAAAAGATAAACTCCAGCATTGACACTTCTTACTTTTTTCTCTTCATCATTTGCATCTTTTTCTTCGACTATTTTTTTCACATGTAAATTCTCATCCAAAATAGCTCTGCCATAACCTTGGGGATTTTGTGCCTTAAAAACACTCATAACCACATCTTCTTTTTGCCTTAAAAAATCTTCCAAATCCTCTTTTTTAACCAAAGGCATATCTCCACAAAGGACTAAAACCTTTTGATTTTTAAACTCCATCCCCCTTAAAGCTCCACCAGTTCCAGGAAAATTTTGGTGATCTTGAATGGTGTAGTTTATATTTTTAAAATTTGTTTGTATTTTTTCTTTTATAAGTTCGTTTTGATGATATAAAACCACATGTATATCATCGCTTAATTTTTTCGCCTCTTCTATGATGTGGAAAATCATCTCTTGTCCGCTTATTTTGTGCAAAACTTTTGGGGTGGATGATTTCATCCTTGTTCCAAAACCAGCTGCTAAGATGGCTAAAGAAATATTCATTTATTCTCTCCTTAAAAGAGCTTATTTTAGCAAAAAAATGGTTTGATTTTGTTTACATATAAAAATTTTATGGGCTTTTAACCCAAAAAGCACTAAAATGAGGACCAATTTATATAAAGAAAACACATGGAAGCAACTATACAAATCGGGAAATTAAACTCCCTAAAAATAAACCGAAAAGAACCACAGGGCTTTTACCTAGGAGCAAAAGATGAAAGCGAAGTTTTACTACCAAATGCCTATGTAAATATCAAATACGATATAGGCGACGAAATGGACGTTTTTATCTACCATGATAGCGATGATAGGATTATCGCCACGACCCTCATGCCTTATGTAAGATTAGATGAATTTGCTTTTTTGGAAGTTGTAGATGTGGCAGATTTTGGAGCATTTTTGGATTGGGGTTTGCCAAAACATCTTTTTGTACCTAAAAAATACCAAAAAACTCCCTTTCAAATAGGTCAAAAAAGGGTAATAAAAGTACTCCAAGATCTCCAAACCCAAAGATTGATCGGTGTTGAAAAATTTGGAAAATTTCTCTCCCACAAAAAGCCATTTTACCAAAAAAACGAAAAAGTGAAACTTTTTGTGGTCGCCAAAACACCCCTTGGATATAAAGTCATAGTTGAAAATAAACATGAAGCCATGCTTTACGAAAACGAGATTTTTGAAGTCGTAAACGTAGGAGATGAAAAAATAGGCTACATAAAACAAACAAGAAAAGACGGAAAAATAGACGCATCACTCCAGCCAATAGGCAAAGATCTAAAAGATAGTCAAGCAGAGGAAAAAATACTGCAAGCATTAAGGCAAAACAACTACACCCTCAAATGCAATTACAAATCCCCACCAGCACAAATCGAAAGTTTATTTGGTTTGAGCAAAAAGGTTTACAAAAGAGCCCTAACTTCCTTGCAAGAAAAAGGTGCCATAAGCGTTGGGGAAGAAGGGCTTAGGTTTTTAAGCTAATCTTAAATCAAAAAGGAATGGCTGCATCTACAACCTCACCCGTAAAAGATACGGTATCGCCCACCACATCGGGAGTTACAACGTTTAAAACCTTACCCGTTATCTTAATGGGAAAAGAAACAGCTGTTCCAACTATGCACCCTTGAAATGCAAACGCAATAAATAACAATAAAAAAGTTTTTAATATAAATTTCATTTGAAAACCTAAATTTTTTCCCTAATGATAGCATTTTTTTATTAAAAAAAGTTTTCACAAAGATGTTGGCACTGACTAAATAGGGATTTAGTCAGTGCCGAGAACGGATTGCGGATTACGGAAAACAGATAACTAGTAGGGTAAACATTTTTTCAAAATACCTTTTATTTTTATGTCATTTCGTCAGTGCCAAGATTTTTTAATGCATGCAATTTAGCTAATTTTTCTTTTTTATTTATTAGATCATAATACATCTTTTATATTAAAATATGTGGAGAATTTTATCCTTTTATGAGATTTATTTTGCTAAAATTACGCAAAAATTTAAGGAAATATTTTGAGATATTTGATCTTAGTAACAGCTTTTTGGGCGTTTTCGTTTAGTTTTATAGGGGAATTTTTAGCAGGGCGCGTGGATAGTTATTTTGCGGTTTTGGTTCGTGTGGGATTGGCTAGTTTGGTGTTTTTGCCCTTCACAAAGTTTCGCGGCATCTCGGGTTTGCTTAAACTTCAAATCATGGGTATTGGCATAATTCAAATCGGTTTGATGTATATGTTTTTTTATAATTCTTTTTTATTTTTATCAGTGCCTGAAGTGGTTCTTTTTACCATTTTCACGCCAATTTATGTAACCTTGATTTATGATGCTTTCAATAAAAAATTTCGCTCCTTATACCTCATAAGTGCTGCTGTAGCAGTTTTTGGAGCCTACATCATACGCTATCATGAGGTAAATAGCGGTTTTATAATAGGCTTTTTAATGGTTCAAGGGGCAAATTTTTGCTTTGCACTAGGACAGAGTGCTTATAAAAAAGTTATGGAAAAACATAAAAACATCAACCAAAAAGAGGTGTTTGGATATTTTCATTTTGGGGCTTTGATAGTTGCAGTTTTGGCATTTGTAATCTTTGGAAATTTAGAAAAAATATCTCCAAACCCAAGCCAATGGGCAGTACTTCTGTGGCTTGGAATAGTAGCAAGCGGGGCAGGGTACTTTTTGTGGAATAAGGGTGCAACCATGGTAGATGCAGGAGTTTTAGCCATCATGAATAACGCCCTTGTGCCAGCAGGGCTGATCGTAAATCTAGTTATTTGGCAAAAACCAACGGATTATTTTTTACTAGCCCTTGGAAGTGGAGTTATAATATTGTCTCTGTATCTGCACGAATATTTTAAAAGATTTTATCTAAGAAAAGCAAAATGTGCCTAGATGTATATGATCTTGATAAAACCCTTTTAAATGGGGATAGCAACGAACTTTGGCACGAATACTTACTTGAGCTTAAAATCCTAAACGACGACTTTGTGAAAAAAGATAAAATCCTTATGGATTTATACGCTCAGGGTAAACTTAATATGGATGAATATCTTGATTTTGCCCTAGATGCTTTAAGCATCTTAACCCTAAAAGATATAGAAGATTTAATGCCAAATTTTTTAGATCAAAAAATCAAACCAATCATCCACAAACAAGCCCTAAAGATCATAAAAAAAGCCAAACACAAACTAATCATCTCAGCTACTCCAGAATTTATAGTAAAACCCATATCAACAATGCTTGGCATTGATGAATGTATAGGAATACGCTTGAGAGTAAAAAACCAAAGATTCACAAGCACATACGAAATCCCCCTAAGCTACAAAGAGGGCAAAATAGAATGTCTAAAACAATGGCTAAAACAAAAGGATCTAAAACCCAAAAAGATAAACTTTTACAGCGACAGCATAAATGACCTACCCCTTTTAGAATACGCCAATAAAGCTTTTTGCGTAAATCCAGATGCAAAGCTAAGAGCGATTGCAAAGCAGAGAAATTGGGCTATTTTTGATTGGTAAATCTAGCATATTTTACCAAATCAATCAGCACATGCTTACTTCTCTCAGGTTTTATTTTATGTTTCAATAATATCAAAGCACAACGTTTTGACTCCAAAACTAAAAATGTGAACTGTCTCACATTTTTCTCAACATTTCCCATTTCTTAAATCAAATCGTATTATTTAAATGTCATTTTTTAAAGTAATTCGAAATAAGTCATAATCTCCTCAAAGTAGGGTATGTGAAATACATTAATAAGGACGACATATTCCCTCGTATGAGATCTTAATCCCCTAAAGTCGGGTCTTGCATGTAAAATATAAGGCTTACAAAGAAGCCTTGAAAGCCTTAGAGGGTCTTAATCCCCTAAAGTCGGGAATAGCCTTCAAATCCATCTTTTGAGAAGTTGATTTTAGCGAATATTGTCTTAATGCTTCCTTTTTGTGGTGTTTGGTTAAAAAGTTCGCAAATGTATCTCTGTTTTCATTTTGCAACTTCATAGTTTTTAACAATGGTACGTTAAAGAGCTTGAAATTGTGGGCTTTTGGTTTTTAAAAAAGTTCGCAAATGTTTTTTAAAAAAGACAAAAAATCCTCAATTTCTATTTTTAAGTTAAATTTAAGTTTAAAAAGTGCCTAAAAATGGGGCTTTAAAACTTAGAAAAAACTAAAAGTTCGCAAATCTCAAAAATGAAAAAGTACATTTTATACTTTTGCTAACTTTTATGAAGGTATTTTAGCACAAAAAGCCTAAAATACGCCCAAAAAAGTTCGCAAATCAAAAATCCATCGTTATAGGAGAAAAAATCTCGCCTCTATCGCAAAGTTCATACGATTTGCTCAAACAATTTTCACAAAGAAAATAAAACCTTACGCTATCTTGTTTTTTATCCACAAGTTTTTCTATCTCGCTTTTTAAGTGAGCTAGTTTGCTTTTGCTTATTTCACATTCATAGACTGAAAAATTTACCCTTGCTCCAAAACCATCTAGCATATCGCTTATCTTTTTTCGTTTTTTGTCATCTTTTATGTCGTAAGTTATTAAGTATCTCATTAAAATTTTCCTATAAATGGCTTGTAATTTTCTTTGTTTTCATTTATGCTGTGAGATAGGTTGTAGGCTTGGGTTTGTATGATATTTTGGCACTTTATGGAAGTTTTTTTCCACATGGTGTAGCTTCCTAATTTTTCTTTTATATTTTTTGCTAACAGAAGCCTTGAAGGTTTTGTTAAAAGCCCATCTTTACCTAGTTTTAAAGGCTCTTCTTTATTTAACATGGACACCACAACCCTATCTACCATAAAAACTCTAAACTCTTCAATGAGGTCAAAACTTAAAGTGGGTTTTTGCTTATCAAGGGCGTGAAGATAAGAAATATTTAAGCTTAATCCCGCTTGAACTAAAGCGTGCTGAACGCACCCATAAAGCAAAGCATAAGCGTAGTTTAGTGAGCAATTTACCACATCTCTTGCCCCTAAAGTTATGCGTTTTTCAAAATCCACCTTAAGCACAACCCTTATCCCATCCCAATACAAAGCCGAAACGCTTCCCTCATAACCCAAAAGTTGCTCTTTATTTGAGGTAGTTTTTATGAGTTTTATGTTTTTTTGAATTTTTTTAATGTGAATATCTAAGCTCTCATGGTATTTGTTTAGATATTTTAAAAAATTAAGTTGATTTTTTGCCTTACCTTTTATGAAAGATTTTGCTAGATACAGCTCAAGTGGAGTTCCTAAAATGAGGGCTTGTTTGTGAATCATTTGGCTTAAAGAGGCTTTGTAAGTTACAAGCGAAGCATAAGAGTTTAGTTTAAAATCAATAAAATC